>WBZO01006488.1_pt1 | contig 11302 bp, 10 predicted proteins | sample 5204261 | NCBI WGS metagenome assembly WBZO01 (sample SAMN12412400, study PRJNA552823) | activated sludge metagenome | isolation source: activated sludge from anammox sidestream of wastewater treatment plant... | place: USA: North Carolina | collected 2017-09 | reverse complement strand
CCACCTGCCCGATGGCCTTCCAGGCTCACCAGAATCGAACGATCCAGCGGCGTGCCGGTGCGGCCCAGCAGACCGACGACATGGAACGGCATATTCGTGTGTTCCATCAGATTGACTTCGCCGGCGCCGTGGGCGAGCACGATCTCCTGCCCGAGGTGATATTTCAGGCGGCGGGCGACATCGGCGCCGAGTACGGCCTCGAAGGGTGTCGTGAACGCCTTGCCCTCCGTGAACCTGAGGGCGCGGTCTCCGGCAAAGTAGTAATGCTCGAAAAACGACGGATCCGTGCCCACCACGCGGTAACCCCGATGGGAATCTCCGAGCGAGATCGGTACCGCCCAGTCGACCTGGGGCTGACCAGCGATGTCCTGATAGCTTCGCCAGTCGATATTGTTGGTGGCGTTGCCGATGTGGAACACCGAGTACAGCAGCAATTGCACGCCGCCGCCGCGGGCGCCGACGATCAGATCCACCCCTGAAATGGTGTTGGCGAAGCCGTTACGCGCCTCGGTACGCAGGCGCTCCACCCCGAGCAACAGGGTCACGCTGAGGGCGATCGCGCAGAGGGTAAATACCACCGTCAGGCGACGGTTCCACAGGCTCTTCACCGCCAGATCAAGCATCGACACGGGGGCCCCTCCTGCTACGGTTGAGGTCGTTCAGGGCGAGACCACGATCGAATAACGGCTCCAGTGAGGCATCGTGGCTCACGAATACCAGCGTCGCCCCCTGGCTGGCGCATTCATCCATCAATAGCCGGATGAACAGCGCACGCGTATCGGCATCGAGGGCCGAGGTCGGCTCATCGGCAACTACCAGCTCCGGCCCGCCGATGAGCGCACGCGCGGCGGCCACCCGCTGCTGCTGCCCCACGCTCAGATCGGTCGCCGGGCGGTCAAGCAACGCCGCGCCCAGCCCCAGTTGGGTGATCAGACGCCCGGCCTCGGCGCGCGCGCCGCCGCGTGTTCGGACGTGCTCCCGTCGCGTCGCTGAAAAGCGCAGCGGCAGCAGTACATTGTCGAGCACGCTCAGGTATGGCACCAGGTTGAACAACTGAAAAATATAGCCGACATGCTCGGCCCGGAAACGGTCGCGCGCCGAGGCGGACAGCGTTCCAAGGTCCTCGCCGAGCACCGTTACCGACCCGCGCCGCGCCACCGTCACTCCGCCCAGCAGATTCAGCAGCGTGCTCTTTCCGCTACCGCTCGGACCTTTCAGAAATAAACGCTCGCCCTTCCCCACATACAGGTGTTCCAGGCTCAACACCGGCGTACCGGCACGGGTCCAGGCGAATTCCACGTCACGGAGATCGATTACGGCTTGATTCATCTTGATCGTCTCTTCCCGGGGGTGAGGCGGGGGTCCGCCCCGCCTCTCACCGGATTCACCATTTGAGCCTGGGGGCATCGGGCGTCAGCTCGGTCGCCGTCTGGCCATTCGGCAACGCGGCCTGGACCCGCAACGTGTGAGTGCCGGGGAAACGCCGGAACAGCCCCGAGAAATCGATCTCGTGGAGATCGTCCGGGCGGGCACACGTTATCTCCCAAGTGACATCGATATCCGCATGCTCGTGCTCGTCGCCGTCATCGTCGCCCTCGTGGCCGTGCTCATGCGTGGCTTCGTCATCATGGCGATGCCCTTCCTCCTCGTCGTGAGCATGCCCCTTATGGGCCCCTTGGCCGAGCAAGTCACTGTCCACCCGAACCCGTTTCTGGGTACAGCGGGCCGCCGGCGAGAATGCCATCAACGGACTACCCAGCTTCAGGTCAGCGACGGCCGCATCCAGCGTGGCCCTCTCCTTCGCATCACCGGGTTCGTGCTCGAATCCGACGATGTTGACGGCCGGGCCGTCGAGATCGATGTCGACCGAGTTCTTCTCCACGGCGATATCCATGCGCCCGATACCATGTTCATGGGCGCCATGTTCATGTCTGTCTTCATGCGCCTGGGCCACGGCGAATCCCGCCAGCAAAACGCACGACACTGCGATTCTGTCTCGTATCACGATCGTATCTCTCCAGATTGTCTGGCCGGCAGGGCGCTATGCCCGCCGGCGGAAAAGAGGTTATGAAAGCTTCAGGCCGTGTGGCCGGAGGGAGGACCGCGGGCGGACGGCCGGCGCGAGAAAAACGTGTACAGCGAGGAAAAGTCGGTGCGGGGCAGAATAAACGAAGGTGGGACGGCGGATGGAAATACGGCCGCGGTCAAACCGTGCTGCATATGATCCGCCGCCTGGCACAGCAGGCATATCTCACCCGGATCGCCCAGGCTATGCTCGGTCTCATGATAGACCAGGCACAATTGCCAGAGGAAAAGCATGCCCCCCAGGAAAAGGGGCAATAGCCTCAGGGAACGCCGATTCGTGAGATCCATAAAGACCGGTGGTCGATCCTGACGTCTAATCAAAGGTCCACGACGATATCGGACATGTCCATCCGCGGAAGTTTCATCATGGTCATGCGCAACTCCGGCAGCAACCGTAAAACGTCAACTCATGGTTCTCCACCCTGAAACCCTTGGGAACCATGCTCTTCAGTTCCTTTATGCAGCCATCGAGATCATACACCTTATCGCACCGGCTGCATTTGAAGTGGTGGTGATGTGGCATGACCGCCTCATAGCGGAGGGTATCTCCCGGAATGACTACGGCCTGCAACTCGCCCGCATCGAGCAGACGCTTGATGGTCCTGTAGACGGTCGCGATGCCGAGGCGCCCTGAATGCTGCCGCCCGAGATCCAGGATCTCCTGGATCGTCAGCGGATGACCCGCCTCCCGTATCAACCGGGCGATGATCTGCTTCTGTTTGGTATTGCGTTCCTGCATCGCTGTCCTTCCGAGTCGATCACGAGAATACGGTATTGATTGATCATTATCAATAGCTATCGAACCGGGCCCGCCGGCGAATCGGCATCCCCGGGGGTTCGGGTGGGTCACCCCGTTTGACAGCCTCTCTCCTATCCCTTCTAATCTCTCCCACCCAAGGGGGCTTCAGGCAAGCAGAACAGAGATGCCCGCCGGCGCGGGCAAAACCGACCGACACACCGCCATGCGTTTCCCTATCGTCACTCGCATCGTCGGGATATTTCTCCTGCTGTTCAGCCTCACCCTCATCCCCACCCTGCTGGTCGCGATCTCTACTGGCGATGGCGAAGCATTGCATTTCGTGCAGAGTATCCTGTTGATCGCGGTGCCGGGGCTTCTGCTCTGGTATCCCAATCGCCGACACAGGGCGGAACTGTATAACCGCGAGGCCTTCCTCGTGGTCGCCCTGTTCTGGATCCTGCTCGGCACGCTCGGCAGCCTGCCCCTGCTGCTCGGCGCGCACCTGAGCCTGACGGATGCGGTATTCGAAGCGGTCTCCGGCTTCACCACCACCGGCGCGACCGTGATCGTCGGGATCGACAACCTCCCTCCCTCTATATTGATCTACCGGCAACAGCTCATGTGGGTGGGCGGGATCGGGGTCGTGGTGCTCGCGGTCGCCATCCTCCCCATGCTCGGCGTCGGCGGCATGCAGCTCTATCGCCTCGAGACCGCGGGCCCGATGAAGGAGGAAAAGCTCACGCCGCGTATCGCCCACACCGCCCGCGCGGTATGGCTGATCTATCTCTCACTGACCGCGGCCTGCGCCACCGCCTACTGGCTGGCCGGCATGTCGGCCTTCGATGCGATCGCGCACAGTTTCAGCACCGTCTCTACCGGAGGCTTCTCGACACATGATGCCAGTCTGGGATTCTTCGACAACTCCGCCATTGAAATGATCACCATCGTATTCATGATCCTGGGTGGCATCAGCTTCAATGTGCATTTCCTGTTTCTCCACGGCCGCGGGATATCCGCCTATTGGAAGGATCCTCAGGTGCGGACATTCCTCATCGCCATCGCCGGCCTGATCGCCGGCATCGCCGTACTACTGTATCTGGGCGGCAGCTACGACAGTCCGCTCGCGGCCTTGAGATATGGTGCGTTTCAGGCGGTCTCCATCATCACCACCACCGGTTACACCACGACCGACTTTTCCGTCTGGCCTCTCGCCATTCCCCTGCTCCTGATGTTCGCCGGCCATATCGGCGGCTGCGCCGGCTCCACCTCTGGAGGCATCAAGGTGATACGCATCATGGTGCTGGGCAAAGTCGGTATTCGCGAAATGATGCGCCTGATCCACCCCAACATGGTGAGACCGGTCAAGATCAGCGGTCGAGTCCTGCCCAAACCCGTGCTCGACGCGGTATGGAGTTTCTTCTCGGTTTATGTGGCCGTATTCATCGGGCTGATGATCCTGGTGATGGCCACCGGCGTCGATCAGGTCACCGCCTTCGGCGCCGTCACCGCCTGCCTCACCAACATCGGCCCCGGCCTGGGACAGGTCGCCACCACTTTCCATGACATTAACCCCGTGGCTAAGTGGCTCTGTACTTTCGCCATGCTGCTCGGCCGCCTGGAAATCTTCACACTGCTGGTGCTGCTCTCCCCAACGTACTGGCGAAAATAGCCCGGGGCATACACGCCAATGGAGGCGGCACCGGCGTACAGGCTGCCCCCCTTCCCTATTTGATCTTGATCCTACGTCCAGCCTTCTCATTGCCAGGAATAGAGTCGCGTTTGTCCCACGCATACCTCAATGAGGCCATGACCCGTGACCTAGGGAATGGCAAACCTGACTAATCATAAGGTTGTAAATTATCCGTTCTTAATTTAAATTAATATTTCACAAAAATGATGGGAACGCTCCCTGGCGTCGGACATATCAGGTATCAAAAAATCAATATATCAAGCGAATTATATAATTTAATATATTGAAAAATATAATAAAAATTAAAATTCTTACAAACCAACTCAAATAAATATTATGCAGAACATGCCTTCTCCATTCTGGCGGGACAGGCCTGCCCCACAGGAACGAGTCGACCTAGAAAATGATTCATGACCAACACCCATCTCTAAGTCAGATCTTTATTAAAGAGGAAAGACCCATGAAGAAAAATAGCCTCAAGCACCTGATGCAGACGGGGATCGCGGGAGGACTCCTGCTCACTGCCGCCTCGGCCTATGCCCATTTTCCCTGGATCAGCGTCCCCGACTACAGCCTCAAGCAGGGCAAATCCTCCCCTGTTTACGTGATCTCCGGTCACAGCTTTCCCGTCGACGTGCCCATGGCCGCGGATCGCCTCGACAGCCTCGAACTGGTCGGCCCCGATGGCAATCGGGCCAAGGTCGAACAAAAGGGGACCATTTATGCAACGCCCGAATTGAAGACCTCAGGAACCTATCTGCTGGTGGGCACCCAGAAGAATGCCTTCTTTACGCGTACCAAGGACGGCGGCAAACGCCAATCGAAGGAAGGCCTCAAAGATGTCATCAAGTGTGCCTACTCAGCCAAGACCATGAAGGCCATACTCAGCACCGGCGCCGGCGACGGTTCGCTGAGCAACACCTTCGGCCACCCGCTCGAGATCATCCCGCTCAACAATCCCGCCACGCTCAAGGTAAACGACTCTCTCGACGTCCAGGTCCTGCTGCACGGCAAGCCCTACGATGGCATGGTATTCGCCACCTACAGCGGTTTTTCCAATGAGGAAAACACCTATGCCTACGCCGTCGCCACCGACGAGGAAGGCAAGGCCTCGATACGGCTTCTATCCACCGGCAGCTGGCTGGTGAAGGCCAGCGTCGAGCAGCCCTACCCGGATCCCAAGGTCTGCGACGTAGAGTCCTATAGTTCCACCCTCACCTTCGGTGTCCAGTGATGAGATCGTCACGCCACGCACTGATTCTGGGTCTGATCATGAGCCTGGGCGGCGGAGCCGCCTGGGCGCATGAACCTTATATGGACTGTTTCGACAACGACGGCCGGACCGTCACCTGTGAGGCCGGTTACGAGGACGGTTCGCCCGCCAGCGACGACGACAAGATCGTCATCCGGGACGACCAGGGCAAGACGCTGATGAGCGGGAAGTTCACCGACGGCTTCTATACCTTCGATCGACCGAAAGGAAAATTCGTCGCGGTCTTCGTCGGCGGCGACATCGGACACGTGCGGCGCGTTCCGGACAGCGAACTCATGAAGCGCTGATCCGTTCCACACCATATATTCCAATGAGGAGCCCCTGACATGACAGGCAGACATCTGGCGATCCTGGCCCTGACCGGCCTCTTCTGCGCCCAGGCATTGGCGCACGACGTATGGCTGGCGCCCAAGGTCGCCGGAAAATCGTACGAACTGGTGTTCGGACATCCGGAGGAACTGGAACCTTACGACCCGGCACGGGTCGAGGAAACCATCGTCATCGACACCAGCGGCAAACGCCAGGTCGTGCGTTCCACGGTGCAGAATTCCAAGGTCGAGATGCAGGTGGGTGCGGACACGGCCCTCGTCGCGCTCTACTACAACCACGGATACTGGACCGTCGGCGCGGATCGCAAATCCGTGGCGGCACCCAAGTGGAAGGTCCCCAACTACCGGACCTCCTCGCACATCCGCCTCTTCAATAAAAACCTGCTGGCGTGGAACGCGGCCTTGAGCGCGCCGGTCGGCCTTGAACTCGAGATCGTCCCGCTGACCAATCCGCTGAAACTGAAACCTGGGGACAAGTTCCCGGTCCAGGTGTTCTACAAGGGCAAGCCTCTGTCCGGGGCCGACGTCGAAGTGATGGGCGACATGGAGTTGTACACCACCGATGCCTCCGGCAAGGTCGAGGTCTCAATCCAGAAGGCAGACCTTCAGTATCTCTATGTCTCCCATATGGAGCCCATGAAGAGCAATCCGAACACGGATGAGGTGGAGATTTCCAGCAATTTGATGTTCCGTCCTTAGAAATCTCTCTGGAGGGGCGGCCTTCCGCCCCTCCATATTTAATTTAATCCTGGGGTACCACGAACCACGTAGAGCAGCAGAGCAGATTAGATCTCTAAGTTAGGAATTAATATTTATTATACATAACACCCATCAAGATCGATACGATCTTCAAGAGGAAAACGTTGATGAGAAATCGGCCTCTAACGACCGCCGTTGTGGTAGCCACCCTGTTGCCGGCGACCGGCATGCTACCGGCCACGGCATGGTCCAACGAATCCACCCCGGTGCAGCTTCAGGAGATGGTGGTACGCGGCGATTCCCAGCGCGGCAGCCTGGACGCCAGCAGCGCGACGGTGCTCGATCATCACCAGATCGCCGATGGCGGCGTCTATATCACGCCCATCGACATTCTCAAGCAGTCGCCCGGCATCACCGTGCTGCAATACAACCAGGGCGGTCTGGCCACGGCCTTTCAGATGCGCGGCTTCCGGGAGGCGTCGCACGGTCCCGACGCGGCGATCTACCTCGACGGCGTGCCGCTCAACGAGACGGATGGCTACGCCGACACCAACATCGTCATCCCGGACGAAATCGAGCGCATCGAGGTCATCAAGGGACCGGTCTCCGCCCTCTACGGCAATTACGCCAGCGCCGGCGTGGTGCATTTCCATACCATCAAGCAGGGCGATTTCACCCGCCTGCGCTACCGCACCGGCAGCTTCAATACCGCGGACGCGGTGGCGGTAGTCGCGCGCCAGGATGGCCGGCTCGACCATGTATACGCCCTCCAGAACTTCCATTCCGACGGCTACCAGGACAACTCCGATTGGGAGAAGCAGAACGCGTCGGCGCGCTGGACCTGGCATTTTAACGACGCCTTCGACGCCACGGTGGGCGTGCGCAGTTACTACTCGAGCTGGGATTCGCCCGGTTACATACCTCAGGACGTCTACGACAGCAATCCGCGTGCCGCGGTCTCGGACGTGAACGGCGGCCGCCAGGAACGCAGGGAACTGCGTCTCGATCTGCGCTATCAATTGTCGGAGAGTTCCAAGGTGCTGTTCTATGCCTGGACCTACGACCAGGAGTTCACCCGCTACTTCCAGTCATGGCTCAGACCGACGCTGACCCCGGGCCAGAATTTCGGCAACGAACGCGTGCACGACCGCGACATGATGGGCACCGGCGTGTCCTACAGCTATTCCGGCGATCTGTTCGGCAGGAACACCAACTGGGTGGTCGGCCTCGATTACATGGATGAGGCGGAGCATCGCCAGCGCTGGAACATGGTGGTCGGCAACAGCCGTACGCGCGGCACACAGTTCCAGGATTACGACATCAAGCTGTACACGACTTCGCTGTTCACCGAGATCAATCACCAGATCACCACCCCGCTCAGGCTGGTCCTGGGGGCGCGCTACGACGATTTCACGGGCGATCTGGACGAGCGCATTCCGACCAACGGCAGCTTCCCCGCCAGCGACCCTTCCATCTTCTCGCCGAAGGTCGGCCTGCTCTACACCCTGACGCCCGACTGGAGCGCGTTCACCAACTACGGGCGCGGCTTCGCCCTGCCCCGGGACCAGGATCTGTGGAAACGCCCAGACCTCGATCCCGCGGTACGTACCCAGTACGAACTCGGCGTGCGCGGCAATCCCTGGTCCAACGCAATGATGACGCTGACCGCCTGGCGCCTGGATACGACCGACGATTCCCAGCCGACGCTGGCCGATCCCACGGTGCTGGAGAATGCCGGCGAGACACGCCGCCAGGGCATCGAACTGTCCTTCGACACGTATTTCGACAACGACATACGCGTATACGCCGATTACTCGCTGCTGCGCACCGAGTATTTAAGCTTTGTACAGGGCGGGCAGCGCCTCGACGGCAATACGCTGATGAGCACACCTCGCCACGTAGCCAACCTCTCCACCGCGTATGAACCGATGAAGGGGCTCGGCGGGCGCGTCGGTCTGCGCTACCAGAGCGACTATTACGTCGATCCGGCCAATACGGTGGAAGCGGATGGATTCATTACCGCCAACGCGCAACTGTCCTGGCGCTTCGACCAGAATTATCGGCTCATGCTCGACGTCGAGAACCTATTCGACAAGAAATACGCCGAATATGTGGGGCTTGACGGTGGCGTGAAGGTCTACGCGCCGGCCCAGGAACGCGCGGCTTACCTGACGCTGGTGGCCGATCTCTGAACCAGGAGTACTACCAATCTACAACACAAGTGGGAGGAATGACATGAAGGAAAAGAAGATCAGATATCTAGTGACCTGCACATTCGGGTCACTGTTCATTAGCGCCGCGCCGGGATTAGTCGACGCGGCTGAAAGCGAGCCCGTGAAATTGGAATCGATCACGGTCAAAGGTGAAGGGATGCGTGACGCGGACCGCTCCTTTTCCGTCAACGTGATCTCCCAGGATCAGATCCAGTCGCAGCACTGGGAAAATCCACTCACCATCGTCGAGGAGGCGGCGGGCTTCAATGCAGTCTCCTATCAGCATGGCGGGGTGGCGGACGTATTCACCATCCGTGGCTTTACGGGCGGCGGCCATGGCAGTGACGCCGGCCTGTCTCTGGATGGCATCAGCCTGAACGAGGGCGAGTCGCACGCCGATGGCTACGGCGATACCAGCATCATCATTCCGCTCGAAATCGAGGCCGTGAGCGTCTACAAAGGGCCGATCTCGCCACTGTACGGGAATTTTGCCCGCGGCGGCGTACTTGCCTTCACAACGCGCAAAGGTGGCGAATATCAGAACTTCGACTTATCCACCGGCTCATACGGAACATTCGATGCTCAGGCCGCGTTTGGCACCACGGTCGGTCCATTACAGATCAACGGCGCGCTGCAAGGCTATCAGAGCGACGGCTGGCGAGATCACTCCAAATATACCAAGATGAATGCAGCCTTCCGAGGCGCCTATGACATCAGCGACGCGACCGAAATCGCCTACTCGCTACGCGGCCACGGTAGTAGATGGCAAGCTCCCAACTACATTCTAAACGACCAGTTCGAGGACGATGACACTCGACGCGAGGAAAATCCTTTTACCAAGCTGCAGGAGGATACGGGCGAAAAACAACTGGATGCACAACGCCTGGATCTCAACCATGTTATTAACGATAGATTGAAACTGCTCGCCTACGCCTATAATACCGACAGTTACTTCGTCCGTTTCCAGACCAGACTGAATGTCGCCAACTCGGCGGTGGCCGACCCCGCAGACCCTAATCTCGATCTCAGCGCAGTGGCGCCGCAGACCGAGTACAACTATGACCGCGACGCGAGCGCGATAGGTATGAGCCTGAATGGCGCGTACCCTGTGCTCGGCCTCCCCAGTAACTGGGTGGTCGGCTTCGAGTACTACGACGAAGATATCAAGAATACCTCATGGCGTACCGTAACGCATGTACGCCAGACCCGGCTGACGGACGATAAGTACAATATCACCACCGCCTCGCTCTATGGCCAGATGGATCTGGATATGAATCCGCGCTTCCGGCCAACGCTCGGCTTTCGTTACGACAAATTCGGCGGCGACCGCGACGATTTGATGACTGACACCAGCACCGACATGAATGACTACGACCATTTCAGCCCGAAACTGGGAGTACGTTCAGCCCTGACTGACAATTGGGAATTACGCGCCAGCGCCGCCAACGGCTTCGCCCTGCCCGAAGATACCGCCAAGTATGATTCCAATATCGACGTCGATACCGTCGAGTACTGGCAGTATGAAGTCGGTATCAATGGCGCGCCGACCCCGCAATGGTACCTCGACCTGGCCGCTTTTATCCTCAATACCACCGATGATATCGTCGCCGATCCTAACAATGTGACTGATCTCATCAATGCCGGAGAAACCCGGCGTAGCGGCATCGAGGGTGAAGTCCGTTTCTCCCCGCCCACGCTCGACTACGTCGAAGCCTTCACCTCCTTCGGATTTTACGATAGCGAGATCAAGAAGAATCCCAACGCGGCGCTGATCGGAAAAGAACTCTCGGGCCTGCCCAAGTATGTCTCCAACCTGGGCGTGAGATACGCGCCTCCGACCGGTTGGGGCGGCAGCATCCGGTTACGCTCGCTGGGCAAGTGGTACACCAACGCCGCGAATACCATCACCTACGACGGCTACGACGTAGTCAACGCCTCACTTACCTACACTATGCACGATGACGGTGAACGGACCGCACGCTGGTATCTCGACATCAACAACCTGACCGACGAGCTCTATTCGGAGAACGTCGGCGGCGGCCCGGCATCGGCCTGCATTTGGGATGGCCGATCTGGCTCGTCGGTGGCGTCTGGATGCTCTACAATGCCGCCGTCATCGCCTTCATCACGTTCGGGCCGGCATTTTTCATCGGGCTCGGCTACGGCGTTGGCCTCGCGGGTTTTCTCGCGAGCTTTCTGATGCTGTTCGCGCTGCCGTTCACGCCGATCATGGGCGTGCTGCTCGATCGATTCGATCACGCGCCGTGGCTACTC
>WBZO01006485.1_pt1 | contig 11305 bp, 14 predicted proteins | sample 5204261 | NCBI WGS metagenome assembly WBZO01 (sample SAMN12412400, study PRJNA552823) | activated sludge metagenome | isolation source: activated sludge from anammox sidestream of wastewater treatment plant... | place: USA: North Carolina | collected 2017-09 | reverse complement strand
CCCACGGCGTGCCGCAGGAGGATATCGACGCCGCGCACGCGGCGGGCGCGCTCTCGCCGACCTCGCCGCGGGTGAAGCCGGGCGAGACGCCCGCGGCGAAGCCGCCGCAGGGCGAGCGCCGGCCCGGCGGCGGGCCGATGTCGTTCTTCGAGCCGGACATCAAACTGCAGGACGGCGAACTCGTGGAGTTCGATGGGTGGGCGCTGCGCGCGGTGTGGACGCCCGGCCACACGCCCGGCCACATGTGCATGTACGAGCCGAACCACCGCCTGATGTTCACCGGCGACCACGTCCTGCCGTACATCAGCCCGAACGTCTCGCTCCACGCCGACCAGGAGGGGAGCAGCCCGCTCTCCGACTTCCGCAACTCCCTGCGCAAGGTCGCGGACTTCGATGTCTGGCGCGCGCTGCCGGCGCACGAGTTCACGATCGCGGATCTGCGCGACCGCTGCGAGGTGCTGCTGCACCACCACGACGACCGCCTCGAGGAGGTGCTGCACGCCGTGGGCGACGGGCTGTCCTCGGGCCGCGAGATTTCGCAGCGGGTGAAGTGGAACACCGGCCCATTCGACGACTTCAACATCTTCATGAAGCGCTCCGCGCTCGGCGAGACGCTGGCGCACCTGCGCTACCTGGAGGACCAGCAGCGCGTCCGCCGCATCGAGGAAGGCGAGCGCATCTACTGGGAGGTCGTGCGCTAGCGCGCCCCTCCCGCGGACGGGTGCGACAATCGGGAGCGTGACCTCCTTCGACGCCCCTCGTCCGCCTTCGCCGCGCGAACGGCTCGCGCTCCTCGCCGGCCGCGCCGCCGGCGAGGCGACGCGCCGCCTCGGTCGAGGCGGTGGCACCGCGCTCCCCGGCCTCGTCGCGCGGACGCTCGCGCCCGGCCTCGTGGAGGCGCTCGGGACGCAGCCCGGCCACGGCGTGGTCACGGTCACCGGCACGAACGGCAAGACCACCACGACGCACCTGATCGCCGCGATCGCGCAGGCGGCGGAGATGACGCCGCTCACCAACCGCACCGGCTCCAACCTGGAGCGCGGTCTCGTGACCGCGTTGATCGATGCTGCCGGGCCGGGCGGCCAGATCCCGGACGCGCGCCACCGCCTCGGGCTGTTCGAGGTGGACGAGGCGGCGCTCCCCGCACTCTTCCCGCGGCTGCGGCCTCGCGCGGCGGTGTTCCTCAACCTGTTCCGCGACCAGTTGGATCGCTACGGCGAGATCGACTCCGTGGCCGCCGGCTGGGCGCGCATGCTCGACGCCGTCGATGGGCTGCCGGTGCTGGTATTGAACGTGGACGACCCCTCGGTCGCGGCGCTCGCCGACCACGCGCGCGGTCGCGTGATCGGCTTCGGCATCGAGGATCGCTCCGTGGCGTTGCCGGAGGCGGACCACGCCTCGGACGCGCGGTTCTGCATCTGCGGCGCGCGCGTGCGGCATGACGCGGTGACGATGGGCCACGTGGGCTGGTGGCATTGCGACGCGTGCGGTCGCGCGCGGCCGGTGCCGGAGGTGCTCGCGCAGCGTGTCCGCCTCGGCGCGGAGTCGAGCGAGATCGACATCGTCGCGGGGCGGGAGGCGGCGACGCTCCTGCTGCCGGCGGCGGGGCTCTACTCCGTCTACAACGCGCTCGCCGCGATCGCCGCCGGTCGCGCCCTCGACGTACCGCTCGAGGTGTGCGTCGCCGCGATTGCGGCGGCTGGGCCCGCGTTCGGGCGGCAGGAGCGGTTCGAGGTGGACGGCCGCGCCGTGCGCATCTGGCTGGCGAAGAACCCCGCCGGGCTGAACGAGATCGTGCGCGCGCTCCTCGCCGCCGGACGTCCGCTGCACCTGCTCGCGTTCCTGAATGACGGCATCCAGGACGGCCAGGACGTCTCCTGGATCTACGACGCGGACGTGGAGCGCCTCGCCGGGCACGTCGAGCGCCTGACCTGCGCGGGCACGCGCGCCGATGACCTGGCGCTGCGCTTCCACCTCGCCGGGCGCACTCCGGACGCGACGATCGCCGTCACCGCGCCGGCGCTGAACGCCGCGCTCGCCGAGACGCCCGAGGGCGGCACGCTCGACATCGTCGCGACGTACACGGCGATGATCGACGTGCGCGAGGTGGTGGCGGCGCGAGCGGGTGCCGGCGCGTACTGGGAGCGTGCGTCATGAGCGCGCTCGGCACGATCCGCGTGGTCTCGCTCTACGACGACGTGATGAACGTGTACGCCGACCGCGGCAACCTCATCGCGCTCCAGCACCGCGCACGCGCGCTGGGCGCGGAGGTGGAGGTCGCCCGGGTGAGCCTCGGCGACCCGTTGCCGGCGGAGGCGGATCTGGTGCTGATCGGCGGCGGGCAGGACCGCGAGCAGCGACGCATCGCGGACGAACTCGCGGGGCGCGGCGACACGCTGCGCGCGTGGGCCGAGGACGACGTGGCGATGCTGGCGATCTGTGGCGGCTTCCAGCTGTTCGGCCACTGGTACCGCGACACGCAGGGCGCCGAACTGCCCGGCGTGGGGCTGTTCGACGTCACGACCGTGGCGCCCGGCCCCGGCTTCGCGCGGTGCATCGGCGACGTGCTGGTCGGGCACACCCCAAGCGACATCGGCGAGGTCGTCGGCTTCGAGAACCACGGCGGGCGCACCTACCTCGGCCCGTCCGCGCGGCCGTTCGCGCGCGTGGAGTACGGCTTCGGCAACAACGGTGCGGACGGCACCGAGGGCTGCGTCTACCGCGAGGCGATCGGCACGTACCTGCACGGCTCCGTGCTGCCGAAAAACCTCGGGCTGCTCGACCACCTGATTGCAGCGGCCCTGCGGCACCGCTACGGCCCGGAGGTGCGCATCCAGCGGCCGCCGGACATTCACGCTGCGCGTGCGCACCATGCCGCGGCGGAGGTCGCGCGTCGCCGGTCACGCCGGTTCGAGGGCGTCGCGCGGCCATAACCCCGGGCGGGTCGACCGTCCCGCGCGGCGGACTATGCTGGTTGCGGCGGGGTGGAAACGGATTGCCAGATGCGGCCCGGACGCCGTGACTTCCTGCGCCTGCTGGGCGCGACCCCGATCGCCCTCGTGCTGAACGGCTGCCTGGGCGGCAGCGACGACGAGATCACCGTGCTGGCGGACGGCAGCCCCGTTGCCGGCACGCCCACCGCTGCCGTGCCGACCGCGACGGCGATGCCGTTCACGCCTACGCCGCCCCCCTCCACCCTCAACCGCGACGACATCGTGGGCCTCGTCATGCCGGTGGAGGGCGCCTGCCTGCCGACGAGCGACCGGCTGATGCCGAACGCCCCTCGGGAGTACCGCAACGGCTTCCACGAGGGCGTGGACTTCTACTTCGGCGACTCGTGCGTGGTGATCGCGCGGGGGACGCCGATCGTCGCGGCCGCGGAGGGCGTGGTGATCCGCGCCGACCACGACTACGTGGACCTGACGCTGGAGCAGGTGGTCGAACTGGACGCGAAGACCGCGCAGCAGGGCTTCAGCGACCCGGAGACGCTGGACATCTACCGCGGCCGCCAGGTGTGGATCGACCACGGCAACGAGATCGTCACGCGCTACTGCCACATGGAGTCGATCGACGAGGGCGTGGCGGTCGGCATCGCCGTGAAGGCGGGCCAGGTAATCGGCGGCATCGGCGAGTCCGGGACGCCCGAGTCGGTCACGAACCCGAACACGGAATTGCACCTGCACTTCGAGTTGCGCCTCGGTGCGTCCTTCCTCGGCGACGGGCTCGCGCCCGAGGAGGTGCGGGCCCTCTACGAGCGCGCGTTCACGCCGGCCGAGCGCGCCGGGGCCTAGTCCGGCGCGTAGTCCGGCGCGCCGCGCTATCGTGGGAAGACACCACACGTCCCGGAGGCGCGCTTGAGCCCTGATGCCCTGCTACTGGCAATCGAGATCCCGTGGAGCCCGGACATCGGGAAGATCGGGCCGTTCCTGCTCACCTGGCACGGCCTGTTCACCGCGATCGGCATCCTCGCCGGCGTCCAGATCTCGCTGCGGGTAGCGGAGCGCATCCACTTCGACGTGGACGACGCGTACACGCTGGCACTGATCGGCGTGCCGAGCGGCATCATCGGAGCGCGGCTGCTCTTCGTGGCCGAACACTGGGACTTCTACGGCGCGAACCCCGCGCAGATCATCCAACTGACCGAGGGCGGCATCTCCATCTGGGGCGCGGTCCTCGGCGGTGTCGCGGGGCCGCTGGCCTACGCGCTGTGGAAGGGCTGGGACGTCGCGAACGGGCTGGACGCGGCGGCGCCGGGCCTGATCCTGGGCATGGGCATCGGGCGCATCGGCGACCTGATCAACGGCGAGCACCTGGCGCGCGCGACCGATGTGCCGTGGGGCGTGATCTACACGCACCCGAAGTCGCCCGCGTTCGCACACTCCGTGGCGGTGGGCGCGCATCACCCGGCGACGACGTACGAGATGATCGGCGACTTCCTCATCCTGGGGATGGTGCTGTGGCTGATCTTCGGCCCGTTCCGGCGGCGCCCCGGCCTCGCGTTCTTCGCCTTCCTCACCACCTACGCCGCGATGCGGTACCTCGTCTCGATGCTGCGCGTGGACTCGTCCGGCACCGTGCTCACGGACGTGAGCGTGCCCCAGCTCGTCTCGCTCATCGTGATCGGGCTCTCGATCCCGGTGATCGCGATGTGGGTGCGCCGCGGCCCGGTCGACCGCGCTCCGGCGGAAGCGGCCCCGGTGGGCCGCGTCCAGGTCAGGCGTCGCTAGCGTGGCGGGCGCGCTGCCGGAGGTCGTCCTCTACTCGCGCGCCGGGTGCCACCTCTGTGCCGTCGCGAAGCAGATGCTGTACGCGCTGGCCCGCACGATCCCGTTCTCGCTCCGCGAGGTGGACATTGAGTCCGACCCGGCGCTGGAGAAGCGCTTCTTGCTCGAGATCCCGGTGGTGGAGGTGGACGGTGAGGTCGTGAGCACCGCCCCGATCGACCTGGACCGGGTGCGGGCGGCGGTGAACCAGGCGCGCATCCGCCTCGCGCGGGGCTGATCCGGACTGGCGGACACCGCTCGGTAGGCCCTGATTGACAGAACAGACGGCCGCTCCGTAGTCTCGATTCGATACGCGTCGAGCGCGGCCGGTGGCCCCTCGGCGGTTCATCCAGAGCGGTGGAGGGTTCCGGCCCTGTGAAACCGCGGCAACCGGTCACCCTTCGCCGGGGTGAACACGGTGCTCCCTCCGGCCCGACGCCCCGAACAGACGGGGACGGGAAAGATGAACGGAAGGCGCGACACGCGATGTCACACCCGCACCCCCGAAGCACCCTCGCCCCGTCGTCGCTGACGCGCATGGCGATGCGCTAGCCCGATCGCGCGCCATCCGGCGCAGCGGATCGGGCGTCCCTGCCGGCCCCCTGACCACCTCGGACAGTCTCAAGGAAATCGCCATGTCTTCATTCAGTCGCGCCCTGAAGTGTCGCGAGTGCGGCCGCGAGTATGCGATCGCACCGATCTTCTCGTGCGAGTTCTGCTTCGGCCCGCTGGAGGTCGCGTACGACTACGACGCGATCCGGGAGGCCGCCACCCGCGACGCCATCGAGGCGGGCCCGAACACCCTCTGGCGGTACGCACCGTTCCTGCCGTGCGACCCGGCCTACAAGGTGGACCTGGGCACCGGCTTCACGCCGCTGCTCCGCGCGGACCGGCTGGCGAAGGCGGTCGGCCTGGACACCCTGTGGATCAAGAACGACACGGTGAACCCCACATGGTCGTTCAAGGACCGCGTGGTCTCCGTGGCGATCGCGAAGGCGCGCGAGTTCGGCTTCGACGCCATCGCCTGCGCCTCCACCGGCAACCTCGCGAACTCGGTCGCGGCGCACGCGGCGGGCGCGGGGATGGAGTGCTTCGTCTTCATCCCGGACGACCTGGAGCGCGGCAAGGTGGTGGGCAGCGCGATTTATGACCCGCACCTCGTCACGGTGCGCGGGTCGTACGACGACGTGAACCGGCTCTGTACCGAGCTGTCCATGCAGTTCAACTGGGCGTTCGTGAACATCAACGTCCGCCCGTACTACGCGGAGGGCTCGCGCTCGATCGGCTACGAGGTCGCGGAGCAGCTCGGCTGGCGTGCCCCTGATCACATCGTGGCGCCGATGGCGTCCGGCTCGATGTTCACGAAGATCTGGAAGGGGCTGAAGGAGTTTCACCAGGTCGGGCTGATCGACAAGCCGCACACGCGGATGTCCGGCGCGCAGGCGACCGGCTGCTCGCCGATCTCCACCGCGTTCGCGAACGACACCCTGAACTTCGTGCCGCAGAAGCCGAACACCATTGCCCGGTCGCTCGCGATCGGGAACCCGGCGGACGGCTACTACGCGCTGAAGCAGATGGAGGAGACCGGCGGCGGCGCCGAGATGGCGACCGACCCGGAGATCGTGGACGGCATCAAGCTACTCGCCGAGACGGAGGGCATCTTCGCCGAGACCGCGGGCGGCGTGACCATCGCCTGCCTCAAGAAGCTGGTGGCCTCCGGGTTCATCAAGCGCAACGAAGAGACGGTGGCGGTGATCAGCGGCGGCGGCCTGAAGACCGTGGAAGCCGTGGTGGACGAAGTCGCCGAGCCGCTCCACATCCAGCCGAGCGTCGGCGCCTTCATCGAGGCGCGTGAGGCGCGTGAGGCCGGCCTCCGCCAGCCCGTGACGTTGTAGGGGGGACGCAATGCCCGAGAAGCATGTCCGCCTGACCTTCGGCGCGGAGCAGGTGCGTGAGCCGGTGGTCTACCAGATGGGCCACCTGTTCAAGGTGGTCACCAGCATCCGCATGGCCGCGATCGACCAGAGCATCGGCTGGGTCATCCTGGGCCTGGAGGGCGACGACGACGAAATCCAGCGCGCGCTCGACTGGGCGCGCTCGAAGGGCGTCCGCGTGGACGACGCCACCCTCGGCGACGTCGTCGAGGGCTAACCGCCGCGCCGGCCGGACGCCGGCGGACCGAATCAACGCATACAGAAGGACAGACTGATGGCCGTCACCGTGAAGATCCCGACCCCGCTGCGGGCGCTCACCCAGAACGTCGACACCGCGAAGATCGAGGCGGAGGACCTGCGCTCCGTGGTCACCTCGCTGGAGACGCAGTACCCCGGCATGCGTGAGCGCCTGCTGGACGAGGGCGGCGAGATCCGCCGTTTCGTGAACATCTACGTGAACGGCGAGGACGTCCGCTTCCTCCAGGGCCTCTCGACGGCGCTGAAGGCCGGCGACGAGGTCTCGATCGTCCCCGCCGTGGCCGGCGGTGCGTAGCCAGCGCCCGGTCACCTCGAAGGCCGGATTCGCGGCGGCGGTGCTCTCGGGCGCCGTCGCCGTGCTGTATCTGTCGCTGATCTCCAGCGGCTCCGTCACGACCGCGGGGAACGAGGTCGCCGTGGGCGCGTTCGCGGCCGCGTTCATCGCGATCCCGGTGTGCCTGGTCGCGGGATCGCTGCGGCCGGGCAGTCGCGCCGGGATGGCGTTGCTGGCCGCCGGGGCGCTGGGTGCCACGGTCCTTGGGGTGCTCGGGCTGGCCTCGATCGGGCTGCCGTTGCTGCTGGCGGCGGTCGCCGCGTGGGGCGCCGTGGTCGGGTCGCTGAGGGGGCGGGACGGGTCGTGCGGGTAATCACGACCTGCGCGTGCGGGAATCTCTGGTACAATGTCTACTAAATCACTCGTGAATTGCGGCCGGGCCTCCGCCCGAGCCGGTGAGGCCCCCGGGCGATGCTGCTCAGCACCAAGGGTGACTACGGCGTGCGTGCGATGATCGACCTCGCGAAGCACGAGGGCGAAGGCCCCGTGCAGCGCAGTGAAATCGCCAAGCGCCGGCAGATCCCGGAGTCCTACCTCGACCACCTGCTGGCGCAGTTGCGCCGGGCGGGGTTCGTGCGCAGCGTGCGCGGCCCCGGTGGGGGTCACCTGCTGGCGAAGCCGGCGGAGGAGATCTGTCTCCTGCACCTGCTGGAGGCGCTGGAGGGGTCGCTCGCCCCGCTCCAATGTCTCGACAACCACGAGCCGGGCGGCGAGGCGATTTGCGGTCAGGAATGGGTCTGGCAGGAGATTTACGATGACATGCGCAGCAAACTGTCGTCGGTCTCCCTCGCGGCCCTCGTCGACCACGAGCGCGAGCACGAGCGCGTAGCCACGATCAACTACAGCATCTGAGACAGCAGCAGCCCGCCCCCGGGCTCAGCCCGAGGCGACAGGAGCACCCACGGTGGTAGCCCCCGAACACCTGACGACCGGCCAGCCGGCGATCGCCGACTCCGTGCTGGACCTCATTGGCAACACGCCGCTGGTGCGCCTTGGCCGCATCGGCGGGCCGGACGCCGCGGAGATCCTCGGGAAGTTCGAGGTGTTCAACCCGGCCGGCTCCGTGAAGGACCGCATCGCCCGCTCCATGGTGGAGGCGGCGGAGGCGGCGGGACGGCTGAAGCCGGGCGACACGCTCGTGGAGCCGACCTCCGGCAACACCGGCATTGGCCTGGCGATGGTGTGCGCGACGAAGGGCTACCGGCTGGTCCTGACCATGCCGGAGGACATGTCGCTGGAACGCCGCCGCCTGCTGGAGCGCTTCGGCGTGGAGCTGGTGCTGACCCCCGCGATCGAGGGCATGACCGGCGCGGTACACACCGCGCAGGAACTCGTCGCGGAGAAGCAGTACGTCATGCTCGGGCAGTTCGAAAACCCGGCGAACCCGCGCGTGCATCGCGAGACCACGGGCCCGGAGATCATCCGCGCCACCGGTGGCCGGCTGGACGCGTTCGTCGCGGGCGTCGGCACGGGCGGCACGATCACGGGTGTGGGCCAGGCGCTACGCGACGCCGGCATCCAGGCGCGCGTGGTGGCGGTGGAGCCCGCGCGCGCGCCGGTGCTGCAGGGTGGTCGCGCCGGGCTGCACGGCATCCAGGGCATCGGCGCCTCCTTCATCCCGGGCGTCCTCGACCGCGAGATCTACGGCGAGGTGCTGGGCGTCCGCGACGAGGATGCGTACGAGATGGCGAAGCGGCTCACGCGCGAGGAGGGGCTGCTCACGGGCATCTCCTCCGGCGCGAACGTATGGGCCGCGCTCAAGGTGGCGCGGGAGCTGGGCCCCGGCAAACGGGTGGTCACGATGCTCTGCGACACCGGCGAGCGCTACCTGACAGTAGCGATATAGCCGCCGTTCCGAGACACCAACGATGAGTAGAGTGAGCAACAGGCCATGACGGTCAGCGTCTACATCCCATCCCCGTTCCGGCGGATCACCGCCATGCGGGAGCGCGTCCACGTGGAGGGATCCACCGTGGGCGAGGTGCTGGACGCGGTGGAGGCGCTGTACCCCGGGTTCGCGGACCTGGTGTACGGCGAGGGCCGGCAGGTGCCGACCCACATCAACGTCTACCTGAACAACCAGGAGATTCACGAGCTCGCCGGCGTCGACACTCCGGTGTCGGAAGGCGACCAGGTGGCAGTCATCCCCGCGCTGGCGGGTGGAGCAGGGGGCAACGGCAATGGCTGATGGAACACAGGGCGCGCCCGCCTCGGTGGCGCTGACGCCCGACGAGGTGATGCGGTACTCGCGGCACATCATCATGCCGCAGGTGGGGCCGCAGGGTCAGCGGAAACTGCGCAACGCGAAGGTGCTGGTGGTGGGCGCGGGCGGCCTCGGCGGCCCCGTGGCGCTCTACCTGGCGCTGGCGGGCGTGGGCACCGTGGGCCTGGTCGAGTTCGACACGGTGGACCTCTCCAACCTCCAGCGGCAGGTGCTGCACCAGACCGCGGACGTGGGGCGGCCGAAGATCGTGTCGGCGCAGGAGACGCTGAAGGCGTACAACCCGCACGTCAACGTGGTGCTGCACCACATGCCGATCACCAGCGACAACGCGATGGAGATCATTCCGCAGTACGACATCGTCGTGAACGGCGCGGACAACTTCGCCACGCGGTACCTGGTGAACGACGCCTGCTACCTGACCGGCAAGACGCTGGTGGACGGCGCGATCCTGCTGTTCGACGGCCAGGCGACGGTCTACCAGCCCGGCAAGGGCTGCTACCGCTGCCTCTACCCGGATCCGCCCCCGCCGGGCCTGGTTCCCTCCTGCGCCGAGGCCGGCGTGCTGGGCGCGATCACCGGCATCGTCGGCTCCATCCAGGCGACGGAGGTGTTCAAGCAGATCCTGGGCGTGGGCGAGTCCCTGGTGAACCGGCTGCTGCTCATCGACGCGCTCACGATGGAGTTCCGCACGATGAAGACGCGGCGGGACCCGAACTGCCCGCTCTGCGGCGAGCACCCGACGGTGAAGGAACTGATCGACTACGACCAGTTCTGCGGCTCCGCGCCGCTGTCGATGCCCTCGGCGGCGCACGCCTAACCGGCGCTGCGCCCCGCGGGATGACCGAGACGTTCCCGGGCGGCACGATGGTGGCCGCGCCGATGGGAAGGACTGACCAATGCCGGTGACCGTACACGTCACCTCTGTGATCCAGCAGGCGGTGAACGGCCAGCGGGAATTCCCCGCGGAGGGCAAGACCGTCGGCGAACTGATCGACAACATCGAGCGGGAGTACCCGGGCTTCGCCACGCGCATCGTGGACGAGCAGGGAGCGTTGCGCCGGTTCGTCAACATCTACCTGAACGACGAGGATGTCCGGTACCTGGGCGGGAAGGACACGCCGATCAACGACGGCGACTCCGTCTCGTTCCTGCCCGCCCTCGCCGGCGGCAACTAACGACGGGAGCGCTCCGATGAAGTACCGGAGCGTCATCGACATGATCGGCAACACGCCGCTCGTCGACATCTCCGTGATGTCGCCGAACCCGCGCGTGGAGATCTGGGCGAAGTTGGAGGGGAACAACCCCACCGGCTCCGTGAAGGACCGCATTGCCAAGTTCATGGTGGAAGAGGCGGAGCGCACCGGCCGGCTGAAGCCGGGCGCCACGATTCTCGAGCCGTCCTCCGGCAACACCGGCATCGCGCTGGCGATGATCGGCCGGCTGCGCGGCTACCGCGTGAAGATCGTGATGCCGGATGCCGTCTCGATCGAACGCACGCAACTGCTGGAGGCGTTCGGGGCGGAGATCATCCTCTCGCCGGGCGACCTCGGGTCGAACGGCGCGGTGCGCATGGCGACCGAGATCCGGGACGCGAACCCGGACTGGGTGATGCTCTTCCAGTACGAGAATGAGATGAACCCGCGCGCGCACTACGAGACGACGGCGCCGGAGATCATCGCCGACCTGCCGGACCTGGATGTGTTTGTGGGCGGCCTGGGCACCGGCGGCACGCTGACCGGCAACGGTCGGCGGCTGAAGGAGCACAACCCCGCGATCCGCGTGGTGGCGGCGG
>WBZO01006483.1_pt1 | contig 11310 bp, 9 predicted proteins | sample 5204261 | NCBI WGS metagenome assembly WBZO01 (sample SAMN12412400, study PRJNA552823) | activated sludge metagenome | isolation source: activated sludge from anammox sidestream of wastewater treatment plant... | place: USA: North Carolina | collected 2017-09 | reverse complement strand
GCAGGACGGCGCTGCGCCAGCACTGGCGCCGAGACACACGTGGTGACGAGCAGGATGCAGCCGAGCCGCATCGCGAAGGCGTTGCAGGGTTTCATGAACGGTCGAACTCAGGCTCTCGGGAAATGAAGACACGCGGAGCTGGCTGTCCGTGCCCCCGCTCACCGCCATGCGAATGATGGCGACTGACGTGACAGACAGGCCGGTGACAGGGTCGCGACGATCGGCGGTCGCGGCGCGGAACGGGTCCAGCTCAGCCTCCGAAACAAGGGAAGTCGTCCGTGCGGACGGCGCTAAATTCTACTGGATTGCGCCGCACGTCCGAAGCGGGAGATGCGTAAAGAGCTGCGCAATCCGCGCAGCTCCCTGCATTCAGAGGGGATAGGGCAGCGTACGGCCGAGCAGGGTCACGAGCAGCAGCACCGTCGGCACCAACACGGCGAACACGACCAGCGTGTAACCCATCACGTCCCGGGCCCTGAGCTGGAAGAGCCCGAGAATCGGCAGCATCCAGAAGGGCTGGAGCAGGTTGGCCAGCGCCTCGCCCAGGTCGTAGGCCGCCACCACCCAGCCCAGGTGGACCTGGAGTTCATGGGCCGCCGCCATCACGTAGGGGGCTTCGATCACCCACTTGGACCCACCCGACGGCACGAAGACGCCGAGCACGGCCGAGTAGAGGGCCACGAGCGCCGGGAAGCTCGACGGCGTGGACACCCGCACGAACAGGTTCGCGAGCTGCTCGTTCAGGTGGGTGGACGTGATCACCCCGGCAATGCCCGCATAGAAGGGAAACTGCAGGATCACCCCCCAGACCGCCGGCGTGGCCGCCTGCATCGCGTGCATCAGGCGAGCGGGCGTGCCATGCAGGAGGAAGCCCAGCAGCAGGAAGATCAGGTTCACGATGTTCAGGTTCAACGCATTCAGGGGCTCGGGCGCCGAGGCGAAGTAGCGCACCAGGAACGCCCCACCGAGCGCGCAGGCCAGCCACGTCAGCAGCCGCGAGTGCTCGAGCCAGGCCCCCGGCGGGATCGCCGCCGGCACGCGGGGCTCCGCGATCTCGCTGGTCCCGAGGTCGATGCCGAGGCTCCCGGCGGTCCTGGCCCGGCCGGCCGGAGGTGTGGCGAGCCACATCACCGCGGTGACGATGCCGATCTCGACCACCACCGAGAGGAGGCTCTGCCAGAGAAAGATGGTGTGCGTGAAGGTGATGATGCCGCCGGGCACCAGGCCGTCCCTGGCCACGATGTCGCGGATGGCCGGCTGCAGGGCGCCCGGCGTCGCCATCTGCAGGGCGGCCGAACCGCTCAACCCCTGCGCCCAGACGCTGCCGAGGCCAAGGAAGCTGGATGCCGCGAGGGCACGGTAGTCCACGCCGTCGAGCCGCCGGGCAATCTCACGCGCGAGCACCGCGCTGAAGATCAGGCTGAACCCCCAGTTGAACCACGAACTGGCCATGGCGAAGAACGCCACAAGGGCCACCGCCCCCTTCGGGGTCGCGGGCCAGCCGGCGACGGTGCGGATGATCGCCCGCATGGGGCCGGACGTGGCGAGCACGTGACCGGTGATGATCACGAGCGCCATCTGCAGGGTGAAGGGAATCAGGTCCCAGAAACCCCGTCCCCAGGCATCGACCACCTGTCCCGGCGTCGATGGCGTGAGCGTGAGGCCAGCGGCCACCACGAGCACGGTGGCCAGCAGGGCGAAGACGAACGCATCGGGAACCCAGCGTTCGGTCCAGGCTGTGAGCGCGAGGGCGATGCGGGCGACGAGGCCCGACTCCATCCCTCCGCCGCGCTGCCCATCGGGGTCTGGGCTCATTCGAGGCCGAAGGCCAGCAGCACGTTCCCGGGCCTGGCGCGATAGTCGCCTGACGCCACGTACATCATCCCGTCCACCACCACGGGGGCCGGACCGTTCAACGACGCCCCGCGCGCCCGCACACCGTTCACCGTGAGGAACTCACGGTTCGTGTCGTACTGCCACACGATGGAGCCATCCCGTGTGGAATAGGCCCGGAGGCCGCCGTCGAAGGCGCCCGACAGCACCGCTCCCGGAATCACGGTGACCGCCGCGGACTGGACGGCGTTGCACAGGCGCCCACGCTGGCCGCACAGGAGCTGCTCCACCGGCGGGGCGAACCACACGCGCTCGCCCGTGGCGAGCTTCACCGCGTGCAGCCCGCCAGGTGCGGGACGTGCCTGGTCGGCCACCGGCAGGTAGGCCTGGTCGGCGTCGGTCGCGATGCCCCACTCGATGCCGCCGAGCGATCCGCCCTGCCCGGCCCGGTACTCCCAGACCACCTTGCCGCCATCGTCAGGGTCGAGGCCGAACGCCATGCCGGACTTCTGTCCTGCGATGATCAGCTCACGGCCACCCGGCAGCCGGGCAATGACCGGCGAGGCACCGAAGTCGTAGTCGGGCCCCTGCCTGCTGCCGCAGTTCGGCTCCCCGTTTCGGCACCCGTACACGTCGCCCTGTTCGAGCTGCCGCGCCCACTTCATCGCACCAGTCTTCAGGTCGAACGCCACGATGGCGTCGGTGCCCGGCTGTGAGCCCTTCCCGCTGTACGTGTTCCCCACGCCTGCGTAGATCAGGCTGCGTTTCGGGTCGATCGTGGGCGCCGACCAGATCGCGCCGCCCGAGGGTCCCCACGACTCGCCACCATCCGGCCGCTTCCCCATCAGCGTGGGCTCGTCCGGGATGGGATACGCCCGCCAGATCACCTGGCCCGCCTTCGTGTCCAGCGCGACGATCGCGCCGCGGAAGGTGCAGCAGTTGTAGGTGGGGCTCTTTCCCACTTCCTCGTACGAGGACGTTGGCACGTACAGCCGATCGCGGTACAGCGCGGGCGAGCCGGTGAGTCGGATCAGCGGGTGCGGGTCCACCTGCACGACCCAGACCTGTGCCCCGGTCCCGGCGTCCACCGCATAGGCATAGCCCTTCTGGTCGGTGAAGTAGGCGTTGAACCGCCCGCCCGAACCCGGTCGCGGCCCGATGACCACGGAGCCCCGGACCCCGCCCTTCGCGGTGTAGATCCAGACCACGCAGCCGCTTCTGGCGTCGACCGAATAGACCGTGCCGTTCTGGGAGCCCACGAAGAGACGCCCGCCAACCACCGTGGGCTGCGCCCAGGCCGAGGTCGCCTCCGGGAAGCCCAGCGCCCACTTCAGCGTGAGCTTCGGCAGGTCCGCGGCCGTGAGGCCACCGTCCCTGGCCGAGACCGCGTGTGTGTTGGCCAGGTCGGCACTCCACCCGTTCCACGAGGGTGCCCGCCCTGGACCGGTGAACGCCGCCGGATTTACGCAGCGGCCCACGTTCGGGTCGACCGTGACGTCGGCCCCGACGGTCTTCCCCGTGAGGTGCTCCGCCACCGCACGGCGCTCGGCGCCGCTCAGCGACAGCCCCTGGTAGCGCATGGCACCGCCGGTGAGAGCGTTGATGATCGACTCCGGCGTGCGGTCGCGCAGTTGCTCCGGCGTGGGCGCGCGGGAACCCGAGGCTCCGTCGTGGCACGTGGCGCAGCTGGTCCGGAAGATGCCGGCGCCGTCCGGCGCCTGTGCGCGCGCGGGCGCGGCCGCGGAAAGGATCGCGGCCACCGTGGCAGCCGCGAGGGCCATGCGAACGTTCATGCGGAATGCTCCCAGGGAGCGGATGATAGCAGCGGAGCTGGCGCGGGTTCAGACGGTCTTCACCTGCGCGCCCGGGGCGGCGAGCAGGGCACGTTCCACGTCGGCACCGGTGGCATCCTTCGGTTCGGCGATGCCGACGAGGATCTTGCCGTTGGTCACCTCCGGGTCGTAGAGCGTGGGCACCTTGCGCCCGAGGCCGGCGGTGATGATGAGCGTGGCCACGCTGGTGACGATCGCGCCGAGCATGGTCATCTCGAAGATCACGATCAGGTTCGGCCACCAGGCCACGATCGGCATGTTGCCCACGACAATCGGCCAGTCCTTCTCGGCGAAGGTGGTCAGCCAGGTGGAGAACGCCATCCCGGCGAGGCCGCCGGCACAGGCGATGTACCACTGGTAGCTGTGGCGGCCGATGTGGCTGAACTCGAACTCCTCCATCGGGGCGCCGCTGATGACCGTGATGTCGTGGTCTTCGTAGCCGGCGGACCTGAGGCTGTTGACGGCCCGCTGGGCGGCGTCGCCGGTCGAATAGAGCGCGTAGACAGCCTTCATGCGTGGGTCTCCCCGAGCCGGCTCTCGCTGGCGGCGGCCATCTCCTCGATCGGGGCGTGCTCACCCGCACGCATTTCCCAGATGGAGATGATCGGGATGAACTTGGCGAAGAGGGTGTAGAGCAGCGTCATCGCGGCGAAGGTCGAGATCGTGATGATGATCTCGGTCGGCCGCGGCATGTACGCGCCCCAACTGTAGGGCAGGAACTTGAACGCCAGGGACGGCACCACGATCAGGTAGCGCTCGAGCCACATGCCGATCACCACCCCGAACGAGGCGATGACACAGCCGGTGATGGTGCGAAAGCGCCGGATGCTGAGGATGATCACCGGGATGACGAAGTTCACCAGCACCATCGTCCAGAAGAGCGGCGAGTAGGGGCCGTCCTGGGTGGCGCGGAAGGTGTTGTACTCGGCCACGTGGTTGCCGTACCAGGCCGTGAGCCGCTCGTTGAACGTGAAGTAGCCCCAGAGCAGGCTCATCGTGAGCAGCAGCTTGCCGAGGTTCTCGAAGTGGATGTCCTCGAGGTACTCGTGCAGCTTGAGCACCCGCCGCAGCGCCGCCATGGCGATGATGAGGCCGGCGATGCCGCTGAAGATGGCGCCCGCCACGAAGTAGGGCCCGAAGATCGACGAGTGCCACATGGGCACCGGCGCCATCGAGAAGTCGAACGAGACGATGGTGTGCACCGACACCGCCACCGGGATGATGGCAATGGCCATGATCTGCATCGCCGTCTCGAGCCGGTGCCACTGGTGCGTGGTGCCGCGCCAGCCGAGCGCCAGCGCACCGTAGATCGTCTTCCGGATGCCGGTCGACCGGTCGCGCACCAGGGCGAAGTCCGGGATCATCGGCAGGAAGAGGAACAGGAGGCTGCCGGTGAGGTAGGTGGAGATGGCGAAGAAGTCCCACACGAGCGGCGACCGGAAGTTCGGCCAGATGAGCCGCTGATTCGGGTACGGCACGAGCCAGAAGAAGAGCCACGGCTTGCCGAGGTGGATGATCGGGAAGAGCCCGCCGATCATCAGTGCGAACGCGGTGATGACCTCGGCGCAGCGGGTGACCGGGCGGCGCCACCCGGCGTTCACCAGCCGCAGGATCGCCGAGATGAGCGTGCCGGCGTGGCTGATGCCGATCCAGAACACGAAGTCCGTGATCAGGAAGCCCCAGTAGATCGGCCACCCGAGGCCCGTCAGGCCGAACCCGCGGTTCATCTGGAAGAACCAGGCGAACAGGCCCGACGCCACGATCGTGGCCAGGAAGCCGACGAACAGGAACCACTTGATGCCGCCGCGCTCGAGGGGGCGCAGCAGCGTCGTTGCGAGGCGATCGTCGGTGGCGCTCATGCGTGCTCCACAGCCTTGAGATAGGTGACCTTCGGCGCCGTGCCCAGGTCCTCGAGCAGCTTCATGCCACGGGGCGACTCGGCCATGCGGGAGACCTCGCTCTCGGGGTCGTTCAGGTCGCCGAAGATCAGCGCCTTCGACGGGCATCCCTGCACGCAGGCCGGCTTGATCTCGCCGTCCTTCAGCTCACGCTTCTCGGAGGCAGCCACGTCCTTGCCGGCCGCGATGCGCTGCACGCAGAAGGTGCACTTCTCCATCACGCCGACTTCGCGCAGCGAGACGTCCGGGTTGAGCTGCAGGTGCAGCGGCTTGTCCCAGACCGGGTTGAAGAAGTCGAAGAAGCGGACGTTGTACGGGCAGGCGTTGGCGCAGTAGCGCGTGCCGATGCAGCGGTTGTAGACCTGCGCGTTCAGCCCCTCGTCGTTGTGGTGGCTGGCATACGTCGGACAGACCGGCTCGCATGGTGCTGCGTCGCACTGCTGGCACATCACCGGCCGGTACTTGACCTTCACTTCGGGGAATTCGCCCTCGAAGTACCGCTCGACCCGGATCCAGTGAATGGCCCGCCCGCGCGAGGCCTGGATGTCGCCAACCGTCGGGATGTTGTTCTCGGCCCGGCAGGCCGTCACACATCCTTCGCATCCCGTGCAGCGGTCGAGATCGACCGCCATCCCCCATCGGTGGGCCATTACCTGGTCTCCCCTTCGTGCGGGTTCTCCCGCAGCTCGCCGCGGGCGGAGAACATGATGAGCGAGCCATCGGGCTCACCGGCGCGCGACACCTTCACGCGGGTGGCAGCCCACGCCAGGCTGCCCGTCTGCTCGTGCATCACCGGTGCGAGCAGTTCGAGCGGGTTGCGGCCACGGCCCGTGGCGTAGCGGGTGAAGTTGGTGTGCCCCTGTCCCACGGGCATCGCGATGATGTCGGGCGAGAGCCCCGGGTTGATGAACGCCGGCGCGCGCACCGCGCCATTCGCGGACGTCACTTCGACCACGTCGCCGAGCCCGATGCCAAGGCGTTCGGCCGTCCTCGGGTTCAGCTCGACCCAGCTGCCCCACATCGCCGAGGTGATCGGGTCCGGCAGCTCCTGCAGCCACGGCAGGTGCGCGAGCGACCCGTCGAGGAACGCCGCCGACGGGTACGGCAGGAACTGGAACGGGTACTCGCCTGCGTCGCCGTTGAAGGTGGGCTCGGTGTAGCGCACCGCAGCCGGCTTCGCGTCGGCCGCGGCCACCGCGGCGCTGCCCTTCGGCAGCTCACCCCACCAGCCGCCCTGCGTCTGCGCCTGCGCCCACGCCTCTTCGCCGAGCGGCGCGAGCGCCGCCTGCACGAACCCGTCGTAGGACGTGGCGCCGAGATCGATCGGTGCCTGGAGCTTGCCGGCTGCCTCGAGCAGCACGTCGCCCATGGCGCGCGTGTCGAACAGCGGCTTCATCACGGGGCCGGCAACACTGACCACGGCCTGCGCCGATCCAGACTCCGGGACGGCGTCCACGAACGACTCGAGGAAGGTGTGGTCCGGGAGGATCAGGTCGGCCAGCACACTCGTCTCGTCCACGAAGTGCGCGAACGACACGATGAAGGGCACCTTCTCGATCGCCTCCTTCACCTTCAGCGCCTTCGGCGCGCTGAACACCGGGTTGGCATCGTCGACCAGCAGCACCTGCGGCACGACACCGCCCGCGAGCTGCGCGAGCGTGGGGCGCCCCTGCACCGCCGCCCGGTTCAGCTGCGGCGTGAAGAGCAGGCCGCCCTTCTGGCCGACCGCGCCGAGCAGCTGGTTCAGCGCGTTCACGGCCAGGGCCGTGAACAGGCCGTTCGTGTGGGCCAGCGGCACGCCGCCGACGATGGCGACAGAAGGCGTGTGCCCGGCAAGGCTGTGCGCCAGGTGCTCGACGCGCGCCGCCGCCACGCCGGTGATCGACGCGACGCGGTTCGGCTCGAACTCGGCGAGGCCGTCGGCCCAGCCATCGATCAGCGCGGTGGCGCGGGACGGCTCGGACGGCCGCAGGTTGTCGCGCAGGATGACGTGCGCGAGGCCGAGCGCGAGCACGCCTTCCGTGCCGGGCTTGGCCGCCACCCACTCGTCGGCACTGGCCCCTGTCGGTGTGATCCGGGCCTCGACATGCACGAACCCGCCGCGCACGCCCGGTCGACCCTGCCGCATGCGGCCGTAGCCCGCGGCATGCGACACCGGCGAGTTCCACGTCCCGAGGAAATCGGCGCCGAACCCGATGACGAAGCTCGCGTTGGCCAGGTCGAAGGTCGGGAGCTGGGCGAAGCCGAAGCTCATCTCGTTCGCACGCCGCAGCACGTCGTCCGAGAAGACCTCGTGGACGATGGCGGCGGGGGCGCCGAACTTCGTGGCGAACTGATCGAGGAGCAGCTGCCGATGGTTCCGCCGGCCGCCGACGATGACGGCGAGCGACTTCTGGTTGTCGGCCGACGCGAGCGCGTCGAGCTTCCCGACGAGTTCGGCGATGGCCGCATCCCAGGTGATCGCCTCGAACTCGCCAGAGCCGCGTGCACCCTTGCGCTTGAGCGGATGAGCGATGCGATCCGGGTGGTAGGTGACCTGGATGGCCGCCTGGCCACGGGCGCAGAGGGCCCCCTGGCTGACCGGGTGCGCCGGGAGCCCCTCGAGCTTCTTCGCGACGCCGCGACGGACGACACCCTGCTGGCCGTCCTTCGTGGTGTCGACGTCGGCCATCATCACCCGCACGTTGAGGCCGCAGCCACTGGCGCAGAGCGGGCAGACGCTGGGCTTCCACTCGGCGATGCCGGGCACGAGTTCCTCATCCGGGACGAACCGGATGATCTGGTGTTCGGGAACGCCGCAGCTCGCGAGCGTCGCGGACGTCCCGGTGATGGCGGTGAGCTTGATGAATGTACGGCGGTCCATCAGAAGTGGCAGGTCAGGCAGTCGTTCGGGGCGTTCTTTTCCCGATGACAGTTCACGCAGAAGCCCATGTTGTGATCGACATTGCGCTGCGCGACGGTCTGGTGAGCGATATCGCCGTGACACGTCGCGCACTCGACACTGGCGCGGATGTGCGGCGCGTGGTTGAACCTGACGTGGGCGCCCTGCGTGAAGCCGTAGACGCGCTGCCACTCGAGGTCGATGCCCTTCTCGGACATCTGCGTGATCTGCTGGATGCGCGGCCGGTCGGTCGCGATCGCGGAGTGGCAGATGAGGCAGGTGTTGACGCTGGGCAGGCCGGCCTGCGGACCCTTCGTGACCGCCTCGTGGCAGTACTCGGTGCAGGTGAGGCCCTTCTCGATGTGGGTGTTGTGGGGGAACTCGATCGGCTGGGTCGGATTGGGCTTGACCCAGTAGTAGTCGTTGACCGCGGCGCCGAAGGTCTCGTGGGCCGTGGTCAGGCGCGGCGCGCCCGAATGGGCCTGGGCGGTGTAGGACGCGCCGTCAACAGGGGCGGGGCGGTCGTCGAGCCAGCTGCAGCCGGCACCCGCGATACTTGCAACGATACAGAAGAGGACCGTGTAGTAGCGCATCTGGATGCCGGTGCAGGAGGTGGCCCGTCTTTACTTCTTCGGCCCGACGCTTCTGAGGTAGTTGACGACGTTCCAGATGTCGGTGTCCGTCATCCGGCCCTTGTACCCCTTCATCTTCATGTCGGGGCCGGCGCCGTCCCTGATGACCAGGAAGATTTCGCCGTCGGTGCTCCCGCGGTCCCACTTCGCATCAGTGAGATCCGAGGGGTGCGTGTCCTTCGGCGCCATCGGGCCGTTGCCCTTCGCCTCCGGACCGTGACAGAACCGGCAGTTCTTGGCGTAGGCGGCCTGCCCGGCGGCGATTGACTGCGCGGACGTGGCGACCGGATTCTTCATCGCCTTGCCCTCGGCGCTGCCGCCGGGGTTCTGCGCGCTGAGCGTGGTCGCCGCCACCAGGGCGAGACCGACTCCGAACATCAATGACGAAACGCGGTTCATGGTTCCCGCTCTCCCTTTGTTAGTGCTGGCCGTACGTATTCCGTGTGTTGCTGGTCGTGAAGCCCGGCGCAGGTGCCGAGCTGGTCGCGTCTCGATTGCCCAGTGCCTCCGTGGCCCGACAGGACAACGAGCGTCTGCGGAGGGGCGTAATGTCGGGGATTCTGCCACAGCAGGCGCGCGCCCGCAACCCACGATTCGCTATACTCGGCGCGTGCTCGAGAGATTTTCGTCCCGTGTCGTCCTCATGACCTGTGCGGTCGTCCTGCTTGTGGCGCGGTGTGGCGCGGCGCAGGCACCGGCAGCCAATACGGCCGTGCCCGGTGCGTCCGAGGCCACCGTCCGGCTCCAGCTCGCCGCGATGAACGGCGACCTGGCGCAGGTGGCCGCCGCGGTGCGCGAGCGTCAGCCGCTCGATGCGCCGGGCGACTCGCGCATGACCGCGCTCGGCATCGCCGCCCTCTACGGCCGCGCCGAGGTGATCACCGCCCTCGCGGCCGCGGGCGCCGACGTCTCGGCCGACCAGGATGGGGAATCGGCACTCGCGGTGGCCGCACACGAAGGTCACGTCGCCGCGGTCGAGGCGCTCCTCGCTGCCGGCGCCCGGCTCGACGTGACGGACAAGGACGGCATCACACCGCTGATGGTCGCTGCCTCCTCCAATCGCGCTGCCGTCATCCGCGCACTCCTGGCGAAGGGCGCGCCGATCGACGCCACCAACAACGACGGCGCCACCGCCCTCGTGGCCGCCGCCTACGGCGGCCACGCCCAGGCCACCGAGGCTCTGCTCGCTGGCGGCGCGAACACGTCGGTGCGTGACAAGGCCGGGCGCACCGCGCTCATGGCGTCAGCCCTCGGCGGCAACGCCGCCGTCACGCGGCTGCTGCTCGACCGCAAGGCCGACGCACAGGTCGACGACAACAACGGCATGAACGCCCTGGTCTACGCGGCGTCCACCGGCCAGGACGAGATCGTGGCACTGCTGCAGAAGGCCGGCGTCACCAAGGGCTCGGACATGGCGCTGGCCTTCGCCGTGCGCGGCTGCCGCATCCCGCTCGCCACCTCGCTGCTCACGTCGGGCGCCAGCCTGAAGGCCGAACTCGGAGGCGACCACCTGCTCATCCTCGCGGCCGGCGCGAACTGCCCGTCGGCCATCGAACTGCTGCTGTCGCGTGGGATGGACGTCAACGTGGCCAACGAGGACGGCATGACGGCGCTGATGCGCGCCGCCGGCGAGGGTTACGCCGACATCGTCGCCCTGCTGCTGTCGAAGGGCGCGGACATGGAGCTGCAGAACGCGAAGAACCAGTCGGCCTGGCTCTTCGCGGCGATGGGCAATCACAACGAGGTGGTGGAACTGCTGCGCGCCGACCGCGAGGCGCGCGCGAAGAAGGGGCAGGGCCAGACCCGCCCGTAGATCCGCCCCGCAGGTCCGGCGGTGGCCTCAGTGGGTCGAGCCGGGCAGATCCAGTGGTGGGGCCGGCGGCAGCAGGTTCGCCTCCAGCCCGCTCGCCGTGCGCGGCGGCGCCGACGTCACGTCCCGATCGGGTCGCGGCGTCACGGGCAGCGCTGGCGCGGCGGCCGGCACCGGAGCCGAGACGGCGGCCGGCTTCGTCGCCCGCCTGACACGGCGCGGGGGTGCGCTCTTCGGCAGCTTCACGAGCTGCGTCACCTTCTCCCCTTTCCCGATAATCACCCCGAACGTCTTTCGTGCCTTCCCGGCACGCAGCTCGACATCGTGCGCGCCGATGGGCAGCGAGAGCGCCAGCGGCGTTGCCCCGCGCGACTCCCCGTCGATGAAGACCTCCGCACCTGCGGGCATGCTCGTCAGCTCGAGC
>WBZO01006482.1_pt1 | contig 11313 bp, 13 predicted proteins | sample 5204261 | NCBI WGS metagenome assembly WBZO01 (sample SAMN12412400, study PRJNA552823) | activated sludge metagenome | isolation source: activated sludge from anammox sidestream of wastewater treatment plant... | place: USA: North Carolina | collected 2017-09 | reverse complement strand
TGACGTTGACGATGGGCGGATCGGTGCCCAGCGTCTTCCACACCACGCCGCCCCAGCCGGCCTCGAAGGCGCGGCGGACGTTGTATTCCTTGTCGGTAGGCGGCGCCGAGGCCAGCCAGAACGGGTTGGGCGACTTGATGCCGATGAAGTTCGTCGAAAGGTCAGCCATGGGTGACTCCCTGGTGGGGCGCCGCGGCCGGGCGCCTGTTGTCGTTGGAAAGGGCAGGCGCGGGAGGTGCGCCGGCACCGGGATTCAGGAAAACAGGGACCAGAGCCGGCCGAGCAGCGAGCCGCCCACCTCGCCCGATTTGGGGACCACCCAGGCCCAGGCGATGCAGCCCAGCGTGTTCCAGAACAGGAACCGGCCGAAGGTCATGCCGCTCATCCCCGCCATCAGGAACACCACCGGGCGCAGGAAGGTGGTGAAATGGCCGACAAGGATCGTCGCCGGACCCCAGCGGGTGAAGGCGCGGTCGGTCTTTTCCATCCATTCGGGATGGCGGCGGATCACCGGCACGGCAAGGATCGCGCTGCCGTAGCGCCGGCCCAGCCAGAACGACAGGCCCGAGCCCAGCACCGCCCCCGCCGAGGCACCCAGCCACAGCGGCGTGAACTGGATCGCCCCCGTCGCGGCCAGCGCGCCCACCCCCACCATGATGGCGGTCGAGGGAACGATGATCGACACCACGGCCGTGGTCTCCAGCATCGCCAGCACCAGCATCAGCCAGGGCGCCAGCGCCTGGTGCCTCTCGACGAAGGCGATCAGCGTTACGATCAAGCCGTCCATGCCCTTCCCTTTCGCCGCGCGGCTGTGGACCGGGCATCGGGCCGACGCAAGGCAAAAGCGCGGCCATCACGCAGCCGTCAGGGCGGAATGGATCGCCTCGGCGGCATCGCGGCCACGGGCGACCGCGGTCACGGTCAGATCCTCGCCCTCGTCGTCGTTGTCGCCGCCCACCCAGACACCGGGCAGGGGGTTGGCGAGCGCGATCTTGCCGCCCTCGATCGCGATCCCCGCGGGCACCTCGGTCAGCGTCTGGCCGATCGCCTTGAACAGCTGGTCGGCCTTCAGGGTGAAACGGTCGTCGAGCAGGCGCAGACGGCCGTCCGGCCCCTCCTCGGTATAAGCGAATTCCACCGCCTCGACCCGCCCGTTGCCGAGGATGCGCACCGGAGCGGCGTTGTGGATGATCCGCACCCCCGCCTGCGCCGCATGTTCCTGTTCGTGCAGCGAGGCCGGCATCCGCGCCTGCGACCGGCGATAGACCATGGTGACATTCAGCGCCCCCAGGTGGCGCGACTGCACCGCCGCATCCACAGCCGTCATGCCGCCGCCGATCACCACCACATCGCGCCCGACCGGCAGTTGCGCCAGATCCGCGCTCTGGCGCAGGCGCTGGATGAAGTCGATGGCGCTTTCGACGCCCTCGCGCTCCTCGCCCTCGATCCCCAGCGCGTTCACCCCCTGCAACCCGGTGCCGAGGAAGACCGCGTCGTGATCGCGCTGCAGTTCCGCCAGCGTGACGTCGCGCCCCAGTTCCACCCCGTTGCGGATGGTGATGCCGCCGATGCGGCGCAGCCATTCGATCTCTTCCTGGGCAAAACCGCCGGTGGTCTTGTAGGCGGCAAGGCCATATTCGTTCAGCCCGCCCGGCTTTGCCTTCTTCTCGAAGATGGTGACGTCATGGCCCTTCATTGCCAGGCGATGGGCGCAGGCCAGCCCCGCCGGTCCCGCCCCCACCACCGCGACCCGCCGCCCCGTAGGCGCCTCGCGCGTGTAGGGATGGATGGCCTGGGCCATGGCCACATCGGTGGCATAGCGCTGCAGGCGCCCGATCTCGACCGGCTTGCCCTCAGCCTCCTCGCGCACGCAGGCGCCTTCACAAAGCTGCTCGACCGGGCAGACGCGGGCGCACATGCCGCCCAGGATGTTCTGGTCCCAGATGGTCTTCGCCGCCGCCTCGGGCGTGCCGGTCGATATCTGGCGGATGAACATCGGGATGTCGATCGAGGTCGGACAGGCCACGGTGCAGGGCGCATCGTAGCAGAAATAGCAACGGTCCGCCGCCACCAGCGCCTCGTGATCGTCGAGGGGTGGCGGGAAATCGGCGAAATTGGCCGCGATCTCGGCGTCGGGCAGACGCCCCGGCACGACGCCGGGCGTCAACGGGCTGTTGGTCATGTCTGGTCGGCCTCCCTGGTCCTGTTTCTGGCAGCGTGGCACATTTCCGTTTTTTTACCAAACGGAAAATTTTAGCTTGCCTTCCAGCCGGCCTCCGCGGCACCGCGGGTTCTTTTCAGCGCGCCGCCTTCCCCCTATAAGCGTCGCGACAAGGCGCCCGCACAGCGGAAGGCGCGCCACCATGCACGAGACCAGCAGAGGACGGCATGAGCACACAATCGAGCGAAGCGGACGTCGCCTTCATCGCGGCCCTGGCCGAACTCCTGAACCGCAACGAACTGACCGAAATCGCGGTGAAACGCGAATATGGCGATGACGACAGCCTCGAGGTGCGCATCGTGCGCCAGGCCCCGCCGGTGATGGCCGCCGCCGCCCCCGTGATCGTGGCCCCGCCGCCCGCGGCCAGCGCGCCCGCGCCCAATCCGCCCCCCGCGGCCGCGACTGCGACCGCGGCCGAGGATCCCAGCCAGCATCCGGGCGCGGTCACCTCGCCCATGGTCGGCACGGTCTATCTGTCGCCCGAACCAGGTGCTGCCCCCTTCGTCACCCCGGGCAGCCAGGTGGCCGAGGGCCAGACGCTCCTGATCATCGAGGCGATGAAGACGATGAACCAGATCCCCGCCCCGCGCGCGGGCACGGTCAGGCGCGTGCTCGTCGACAACGGCTCCCCGGTCGAATACGGCGCCCTCCTGATGATCATCGAGTGAGCGGCCCATGTTCGACAAGATCCTGATCGCGAATCGTGGCGAGATCGCGCTGCGGGTGATTCGCGCCTGCCAGGAGATGGGGATCCGCTCGGTTGCCGTGCATTCCACCGCCGATGCCGATGCCATGCATGTGCGCATGGCCGACGAATCGGTGTGCATCGGCCCGGCTTCCTCGGCGCAAAGTTACCTGAACAAGGCCGCCATCATCTCGGCCTGCGAGATCACCGGCGCCCAGGCGGTGCATCCCGGCTACGGCTTCCTGTCGGAAAATGCCGCCTTCGCCCAGGCGCTCGAGGATCACGGCATCACCTTCATCGGCCCCTCGGCCGATCACATCCGCATCATGGGCGACAAGATCGCCGCCAAGGAAACGGCAAGATCGCTCGGCATCCCGGTGGTGCCCGGTTCCGACGGCGGCGTGCCCGACCTCGAGACGGCGCTGCAGGTGGCCGGGGAAATCGGCTGGCCGGTGATCGTCAAGGCCACCGCGGGGGGCGGCGGACGCGGGATGAAGGTGGCGCGCAACGCCGCCGAGATGGAAGCGGCCTTTCCCACCGCCCGCACTGAGGCCCGCGCCGCCTTCGGCAATGACGAGGTCTATGTCGAGAAATATCTCGAGAAGCCCCGCCATATCGAGGTGCAGGTCTTCGGCGACGGCCGCGGCAATGCCGTACACCTGGGCGAACGCGACTGCTCGCTCCAGCGCCGCCACCAGAAGGTGCTGGAAGAGGCCCCCGGCCCGGTGATGACGGCCAAGATGCGCGAGGAGATCGGCGGCATCTGCGCCCGCGCCATGGCGCAGCTGAACTATCTGGGCGCGGGCACGGTGGAATTCCTCTACGAGGCCGGACAGTTCTACTTCATCGAGATGAACACCCGCCTGCAGGTGGAACATCCGGTAACCGAATTCATCTACGGCGTCGATCTGGTGCGCGAACAGATCCGGGTGGCCGCCGGCCTGCCGCTTTCCTTCGCCCAGCACGAGCTGGAAGTGCATGGTCACGCGGTCGAGGTGCGCATCAACGCCGAGAAACTTCCCAATTTCCGGCCCTGCCCCGGCCGGGTGAAAACCTTCCACGCCCCCGGCGGCCTGGGGGTGCGGATGGATTCCGCCATCTACGGCGGCTATGCCATCCCGCCCTTCTACGACAGCCTGATCGGCAAGCTGATCGTTCACGGCCGCGACCGGCCCGAGGCGTTGGCGCGGCTGAACCGGGCCTTGTCCGAGCTGGTGATCGACGGCGTGGAAACCACCATTCCGCTGTTCGACGCGCTGCTGAACGAACCGGACATCGCACATGGCGAATACGATATTCACTGGCTCGAACGCTGGCTCGCATCCCAGTTCGGCTGACCTGCGGCCGCAACGCGGGCACGGGGCGCTAACGCAAATTTCTTGGAAGAAATTTGCAAAATCCTTGCAAGGATTTTGCAGGTGAGTGCCGAGGTGACGCCCGAACTGCTGCTGCATGCCTATAGGGCGGGCATCTTCCCCATGGCCGAAAGCCGCGCCGACCCGCGGATCCACTGGATCGATCCCCGCGAACGTGGCATCCTGCCGCCAGAGCGGTTCCACATCTCGCGCAGTCTCGCCCGCCGCATCCGGCGTGCGCCGTGGCGGGTCGAGGTCGACCGCGCTTTCGCCGCCGTGCTCGACCATTGCGCCGACCGGGCCGAGACCTGGATCAACGCGCCGATCCGTTCGCTCTATCTCGACCTGTTCGCCATGGGCCATGCCCACAGCCTGGAACTATGGGAGGGAGACGATCTGGTGGGTGGGGTCTATGGCGTGGCACTCGGGGCCGCCTTTTTCGGCGAGTCGATGTTCTCGCGCCGGCGCGATGCGTCGAAGGTAGCGCTGGCCTGGCTGGTACACCGGCTGCGCCATGGTGGCTTCACCCTGTTCGACGTCCAGTTCCTGACCCCGCATCTGGCCAGCCTGGGCGCCATTGCCATCCCGCGCGCGCATTACCACCGCCTGCTCGCACAGGCTCTGGCGGGAAAGGCGCAATTCGACCCGCCCGGCTATTGCCCCGACCCGGGCTCGGTTGCCGCCGGATCCTCTTCGGGCAGCGGATCCTCGCCCGTTGCCGCCACGGCGTCATCGTCACCCGAAGCCTCGGGCGTGGTATAGCCCGGAATGACGCAGCGCAGCACCCAGACATCATAGCGCGGGTGTTCCATCGCCGACAGCGCCGGGCTGGAAGCCAGCATCCAGCCGGCAAAGACCGGCGTGTCACGCCCCGATTCGAGCACGGTCAGATGCGCTTCGGCCTCGGCGGCGGGGTTGTCGGCAGGGTAGCGGCAGGAATCGAGCTGGATGGTCAGCCGCCCGTTGCTGGCCGACTGGCCCCGCTGCAGTTCCATGTCGCCCGTCTGGCCGGTCAGCTTGTCGAGCCAGCGGATCACTCCGCCCTGCGCATCGACGAACTCGGCGGCTGCGGCCTCCGCCCCCATCAGCGCTGCCATCATGGCAAGCAGGAAGGCCGGCCTCACCCGCCGTTCTCCGTCGGCTTGTCTCCCGGACCGCTGACGAATTTCATCAGCAGCGAAATCAGGCTGACCGCGCCCTGGGTATCCTCGATCTCGCCCCCCGGCTCCAGCGTCTCGATCGCCCCGCCGGGAAGGATCTCGACATAATTGCTGCCGAGCAGCCCGTCCTGCGAGATCACGATGGCCGAATCGGCGGGTAGGCGGATCGCCTCCTGCATGGCGATGGTGGTATCGGCGAAATAGGTCTCGGGGTTGAGAGTGATCGCGGTGATCGTGCCCACCTTCACCCCCGCGAGCCGCACATCGGCCCCTGCGGCGATACCCTGGATCGAGCGGAACGAGGCATGCAGCGGATAGGTTCTGCCCGCGCCCTGCCAGCCGCCGCCGCCCGAGGCGGCATAGAGCGCGAAACCCGCAGCCACCGCCAACACCGCGGCCCCGGCCAGAACCTCTGCGGCGGAATGGCTCATTCCGGCTGCCAGGCCTCGTAATCACGGCGCGGCGCCGGCGTCTGGCGCCGGATCGAGCCCGCAGGCGCATAGGCAAGATCGGTTCCCGACAGATTCTCGTGGTGCGGCTTTTCCCAGGGCTTGTGTTTCAGCGGCGCCTCGGCGGGGGTGGTGTCCCAAGTATGGTGCAACCAGCCGTGCCAGTCGGGCGCGATCCGGCTGGCCTCCATCTCGCCGTTGAAGATCACCCAGCGGCGGCGCCCGTCGCGCGAACGGTAATAGACGTTGCCCTGGTCGTCCTCGCCCACCCGCACACCGTGGCGCCAGGTATGGAATCGGGTATTCAGCGTCTGGCCGTTCCACCAGGTCAGCAGGCTGAGCAGGAATTTCTTCATCCGCGGAATCCTCCGGCACGACAGGTCGTCCGCGCCCCGTATGGACCATTGCGGCGGCGATTTCCAGTGGCAAGCGGCGTGGCCGGCCGATACGCGGCGCGCGAAGCCCCCCCGACCGCCCCCCGCCTGCCGGCTTTGCCGGGCGGCGGCTCAGAAATCGGTGGCGACGCCGCCCTCCTCCTTGCGCCGGGCAACGAAGCGCGCCAGTTCCTCGCGGCAATGATCATCCATCGGCGGGGGAGTGAATTCGGCAAGGATCTGTTTCGCGATGCGGTTCGCACGTTCCGAGGTCCAGATGGCGCCATCAGCCTGCCAGGCCTCGTAATTGCGCCAGTCGCTGACGAAGGGGGCGTAGAAGGCGGTCTGGTAGCGTTCGCGGGTGTGCTGGCAGCCGAAGAAATGCCCGTGCGGCCCCACCTCGCGGATGGCATCCAGTGCCAGGTCGTCGTCGGTGGTGGCGAAGGTCGCGGCCTCGAAATAGCGCTGGATCATCTGCAGGACCTCGCAGTCCATGACGAATTTCTCGGGGCTGGCGATCAGCCCGCCCTCCAGCCAGCCGGCGGCGTGATAGACCATGTTGGTCTGCGACTGCACCGCCGACCACAGGCTGTTCATCGTCTCCCACATCGCCTGGGCATCGGGGACATTGGCGCCGCAACTGCCCGAGGCGCGCAGCGGCACGCCGTAGAAGCGCACCAGCTGCCCCGTCATCTGGGTGGCGCGCATGTATTCGGGAGTGCCGAAGGCCGGCGCGCCCGACTTCATGTCGACATTCGAGGTGAAGGTGCCGATCGCCACCGGGCAGCCGGGGCGGATGTATTGCAGGAGCGCGATCGCCGACAGCGCCTCGGCCAGCGACAGCGCCACCGCGCCGGCCATGGTCACCGGGGCCATGGCGCCTGCCAGGGTGAAGGGCGTTACCACCACCGGCTGGTTCATCCGCGCAAAGCGCATGGCGCCGTCGAGCATCGGGAAATCGTGCTTGAGCGGCGAGACCGAGTTGATGTTGGTATACATGCGCGGCTTTGCCTCGAACTCCGCGGGCGTCAGCCCGGCGGCGAGGCGCACCATCTCCATCGCGTCCTCGACCCGCGCCGCGCCGAGCGAATAGGCATGCACCACCTTGTCGCACAGCAGCAGCTTTTCGTGGATGCAGTCGAGGTGGCGCACCGACGGGTGGATGTCCACCGGCTCCACCGGATAGCCGCCCGAGACATGGATGCAGTTGAAATACTGGGTCAGGCGGATGAAGTCGCGGTAGGTGGCGAAATCGCCCGGCCGCTTGCCGCGTTCCAGATCCCAGGAATTGGGTGGCGAGGAGACGTTGACGAAGACCATGTGGCGCCCGCCCATGACGATCTCGCGCGCCGGGTTGCGCGGGGTGATGGTGAACTGCGCCGGTGCATGGCCGAGCATCTCCATCACGAAATCCTCGTCCATGCGGATGTTGGTGCCCTCCACCCGGCAGCCGGCCTGGCGCAGGATCGCCACCGCCTCGGGGTTGAGGAACTCGATCCCGATTTCCGAAAGGATGCGCATCGCCGCCTTGTGGATGCGCTGCACGCCTTCCGCGTCCAGGGGCTCGGTCGGCCGGTCGGGATTGACCGGGATGCGCCACGGCATCTGCTCGATGCCCGCGCCGCGCGCCCGGGCCGTTCTGCCGGAGCCGCCGCGGCGGCGGTGGCCGGTGTCATCGCTCATCGTGTTCCCCTGGGTTGTTTTCCTCAGGATGAACCCTTGCCGGCGATCGGTGACGCGCGACAGCGACGGATCGATGTCGTTTTTCGGTGATGTGGCCGCTGCTCAGCCGCTGATCCGGTCCAGCCAGGCGGGAAGCGCGCCGATATCGGGCAGAACCACCTCGGCATGGGGGGCCAGTTCCTCGGCGCCGGCGATGCCGGTCAGCACCGCGACCCGGCGCATGCCGGCGGCGCGGCCGGCCTCGAGGTCGTGCACGCTGTCGCCCACCATCGCCACCCGCGCCGGATCCAGCCCGAGCGTGCGGGCAAAGGCCACGCACATGCCTGGCCCGGGCTTGGCACCATGACCCGAATCATAGCCAGCGACGAAATCGACCAGTCCGGTCAGGCCGTGGTTGGCAACATGGGTGCGCGCGGGGCCTTCCGAATCGTTGGTGGCGATGCCCAGCCGCAGCCCGCGTTCACGCAGGGCCGAGAACAGCGGCACCAGCGGCACCGCCTCGACCATCTCGACCCGGGCGGCGGCGGCGTTGATGCGGTCGGCGAGCGCATCGTGCGAATGGTTCGGCACGAAGGGCAGCAGCGCCGCGGCGATCTCGCGCGCGGTGGCGGCAATGACCACGCTGTCGGGGCGGAAGCTTTCCAGCTCGGGCAGGTAGCCGATCGCCTCGGCCATGCGCGGCACCTGCGCCGCATCGCCCGCCAGATCGGCAAGCAGCTGTGCCGTCCACCCGCCCCAGCTGCGGCGGAAGTCGAACAGCGTCCCGTCCTTGTCGAAGACGATTCCCTCGATCATGCCGCTTTCCTCCGCTTTCGCCGCTGCCCGCGCGATGCTTGGCCCTGCGCTCCCGAAAACACAATAGCCGGAGGTCGGCCGGGAGCGGCCGGCTCAGGTCCAGTCAGGCACATCGCCCCCCGGCAGCGCGGCGCGCATCCGCGCCACCATTTCTGGCTTCACTCCCGCAGCAGCGGCGAAGGCAAGGACGCGGGCATCTTCGGCCATCAGAAAGTCGACGACCGCCGCCAGCGTTTCAGGGTCGCCGGCCCGCTGGTGCAGATCCTGCGGCGTCAGACCCGATTGCGCCAGCAGCGCCGCCAGCAGATCCGCATCGGCGGCGATGAAGGCCAGCACCTGCAGCGCCAGCGTCTGGGCGGTTTCCTGCCGCATCCGTCGATCCTTCCCTGCATGCCTGTTTTTCACCGACACAATGCACACGAAAGCGTGTATCGTGACAATCGCCGGCGCGTGGAAAGAATTCCTTAACCTCTCGCCGGGCAGGGTTGCCGGAAGGTTTCGATTTCCCGTCGGGTTCGATTGAAATGCATGGAAGCATCCTGATCGCGGAGGCGGCGGCTACGGGCCGGATCGTCCTCAAGGTCCGGATCAGTGATGCCTTCTACCGCCCGCTGCCCGCGGGCGATGGCGAATCGGCACTGCGCCTTGCCCGGATCGAGCGCCCCGACCTGATTCTGATCGGTCTCGGCCTGCCCGACCGCCCGGCGCATGAGGTGATCGCCACCCTGCGCACCGATCCGGGCACACGCAGCATCCCGATCATCGCCCTCGCCGACGCGGCCGACCGCGAGGGGCGGGCGGCGGCGCTTGCGGCGGGCGCGGATGATGTGCTCGTGCGCCCACTCGATGCGGATCTGCTGCTCGCCCGCATCCGCAGCCTGCTGCGCCCCGGCGAGAGCGGCGAACTGGCAGCCGCCGCCTGGGGAACGGAAGGGCAGGCCCTCGGGGTGCAATTCGCGGGCCTGGCCGAGACGCATGCGGATTTCACGCCCGCCACCCCGGCGGGCGAGATTGCCCTGATCGCGGCCGAGGCCGGGATCGCCACGGGCTGGAAATGCCGCCTGCAGCCGCATCTGCGGGACCGGCTGGCGGTCATGGGACGCGAACAGGCGCTGGCACTGCCGATCGCACCCGGAGACCGTCTGCCCGATGTGTTCGTCATCGACGCCGATCTCGACACTCCGCAAGGCGGGCTGAAGCTGATGCTGCAACTGGCCAGCCATGCCGGCACCCGCAACAGCATGTTCTGCATCGTCACCGCCGATGGCGACCAGGCCGGGGCGGCCATGGCTTATGATCTCGGCGCGCATGACGTCGTCTCAAGGTCGGCACTGCCCGACGAACTGCCCCTGCGGCTGCGCAACCTGTTGCGGCGCAAGGCGCGCGCCGACCGGACACGGGCGGCACTGGAAACCGGGTTGCGGCTGGCGGTGATCGACCCGCTGACCGGCATCCACAATCGCCGCTACGCCATGCCGCGCCTGGCCGGGATCGCCGCCCAGGCCGGTCAGGAAGGTTCGGATTTCGCGGTGATGATCGTGGATATCGACCGTTTCAAGGACGTGAACGACCATCACGGCCACGCCGCGGGGGATGCGGTGCTGGTCGAGGTGGCGCGCCGGCTGGCCGACAGCCTGCGCATGTCAGACCTGCTGGCGCGCATAGGCGGCGAGGAATTCCTCGTCGCCCTGCCGCAGACCTCGCTGGCCGAAGCGTGGCAGGTGGCCGAACGCCTGCGCCGCGTGGTGGGGGACAGCCCCGTGCGGCTTCCCTCCGGCCGGGACCTGCGCGTCACGGTGTCGATCGGCATGTCGCTCGGGCAGACCGTCGACCTGCGGGCGGTGGATGTGGGCGAGATGATCGACCGGGCCGACCTGGCCCTTCTGCGGGCGAAGACGGAGGGGCGCGATCAGGTGACCTTCAGCCACAATGTTGCCTGAACCTTCCGACAATCGCGGCGCGGCCCGCAACGGGCTGCCGCACTCAGCCGGGCTTGCGCCAGCGCTTGTCCACGCGTGCCGCGGCCCGCGCGACGATCGTCTCCAGCCGCGCGGCGAAGGCGGCGCGCGATTGCGGCGTCATTGCCTTCAACCGTTCGGCGATCAGGTCGCGGCTTGATCGCATCCGCCCGACGTTGTGCATGACGATGCCTTCAAGCGCCGCATCCAGTGCCGCCGGATCGAAGGGATCGGCACGCAGTGCCGCCAGCAGCGGATCGAAGTCACCCCGCAGCGCCGCCGCGCCCCTCCCCAGCTCGGGATGAAGCGCCACGAAGGCCCGGCGCAGGGCGCGCCGATCCTCACGGCTCAGCGCATCGCCCAGGGGACCGAGGCCGAGGTCGCGCGCCGGACCGGCGGTGCGCAGGAAACTGCCTGCCGCCATGCCGGCCACGCCGAGATTCAGCGCCAGCGAGATCGCAAGCAGGATCTGCATCCAGCGTGGTGCCCGGGTGCGCTTCGCCTGTTCTTCCATCATTCAGCCCTCGGAAATGAAGATCTCGGCCGCGGGCAGCAGTTCCAGATCGCTGCCGACGGTGGAGAAATACCGTTCGCTCACCCCGCCCGGGTCGGCATAGCCGACGAACAGCCCCA
>WBZO01006481.1_pt1 | contig 11315 bp, 9 predicted proteins | sample 5204261 | NCBI WGS metagenome assembly WBZO01 (sample SAMN12412400, study PRJNA552823) | activated sludge metagenome | isolation source: activated sludge from anammox sidestream of wastewater treatment plant... | place: USA: North Carolina | collected 2017-09 | reverse complement strand
ATAACGACTGTAAAACCACTGAACGATATACCCATGTAAGTAACCGAACTATTCAAAGGGTTCAAAGCCCCTTGGATTCACTGTACTAATCAAAAATGCGCAAAAAAATTGCGTCTATATTCTAGTTGTAGGCAATTAAAAAAAAGACACACAGATATGAAGAAATTAATCATTCTATTTTTAATTAATCTTTTACTGGCAGTTTCAGTACTTGGACAGATTTATAATCCAACTTTTTCAAGAAGAGAAGTTTCATATTGTGATATCGTAAAGATTGATAAATCTAGTTCTAGTACAATTGTGTATTTTAAATATACCAATCCTTATGCTGGTAATCAAGGTCCATGGGTATGTGCTGGTGGAGGCTTTTTTATTCAAGACACTTATACTAAGACAAAATACAAACTTATTAAGGCAAATAATATTCCTATTTGTCCTTCAAAACACATTTTTCAATATCAAGGGCAGACTCTTGAATTTAATTTAGTTTTTCCTGCATTACCTTCAAACACTAATAAAATTGACATTATTGAGGATGAAGCAAAAGGAGGATTTAATTTCTATGGTGTTAACTTAACATCTTCAACCAACCAAACTGAGGAAACAAAGACACTTAAAAGTGAAGGTAAACTTCGCGAAGCAGATAACTCATTATCTAATGTGATTTCAAGAATACCAGCAGGGACTCAGGTAAAAGTACTTTCATCATCCGGAGGTTATTATAAAATAGAATATAATGGTAAAACTGGTTATATAAGCGAATTATATTTTCAGTCAAGTGGAATATCTTCAAACAATTCAACATCATCTAAAAGCTCCTCAAATAATTCTCAAATAAACTGTAATGAAATTAAATCAGTTTCTGCGACTTCAAAACCAAGTTTTCAAAACATGTTAGCCGGTGTTAAATATGCTGTAATTATAAATTATCCAAAAATCAATGGACATGTTCCTGCTTTTAATGCTCTTTTTGAATATTTAGAAGCAATGGGCTTTCAAGTTGAATATATGAATGAAAACTATGTTCAGCCCAAGCACCTATGTGAAGAAATTTGGACATATATTTCATTTGATTATGATTTGCAAAAATTTAGCAATATAAAATGGCATTTTGTAAGTCCTTGCAATGGATACACTTGGGAGTTTTCTAGTTACAAAACAGCAAGAGCTGGACTTTATGATAATCCCAAAAGTAACTTTTACAATGTTCTTCGTGATATGTATCAATATCAAAAACCTGCTTACAATCAAAATTACAGAATAGAGTTACCTAAAAAATTAACGTGCTGGAATGAATATAAAATTAAACAAGAATTTCAGGCTAATGGAGTAGACCAAATTGAGGGGATATATGAAAATACAACAAGTTCGAATAGTGGCGAAGCAAAATATAAAGTTGCTGTTAAAAAAATCAACTCCAAATACTACCTGATATATTTATCAGGTGCTAATAATACTGGTAACTGGCAAGAAGGAGAAGTAAAAGCAACGTTAGAGTCTACAGCTACACCAAATTTCTACAAAGCGAAATGGTTAATGGCTGATAAATCAGAAAATAATGATTTTTATGTTTCTTTTGAGCTTGGATTAATGAATGTTTTAGACCCTGAAAAAAGTAAAAGTTTATATGTAAAAATGTATCCTACTGCAAGCGATAATGTAACATCATATTCAAATATTCCAGCATCAGGAACAGGTTTTGCAATTACTTCAAATGGCCTAATAGTTACTAATAATCATGTTATTGAAGGTGCAAAAACCATAAAAGTTCGAGGTATAAATGGTGATTTTAGTAGAGCATATTCAGCAAAGCTTATTACTACGGATAAAAATAATGATTTGGCAATTATAAAAATCGATGATTACAGCTTCACAAGTCTTGGAACAATTCCGTACGTAATTAAAACTTCTGGTTCTAATGTAGGAGAGAATATTTTTGTACTTGGATATCCTTTAAGAGCTACAATGGGTGATGAAATAAAACTTACGAATGGTATAATAAGTTCTAAAACGGGTTTTCAGGGCGATGTTACTTCATATCAGATTTCAGCTCCAGTCCAACCAGGTAACAGTGGCGGCCCTCTTTTCGACAACCAAGGTAATTTGATTGGAATCATTAATGCAAAACATATTGGTGCCGAAAATGCTTCTTACGCTGTGAAAGTAAGCTATTTATCCAATTTAATAGATTTATTGGATTACCCACCAACACTTCAAAAGGTTAGTACATTAAGTGGCAAGCAGTTAACTCAACAAGTTTCAATAATAAAAAAGTTTGTATTCATCATTGAAGTAAACTAATTATGAAATGTAAACTTTGTAACCGAAACGAAGCCGACCAAACAGGTAGTCATATTACATCTGCTTTCCTCTTAACAACACAAATTGGGAAGAGGGACAATGAAAGAGGTTTCTTATTAACAACAAACCCTACACAAGATTATTCAAAGAATAAAAAGGCAGATGATATAAAGGAGGATAATATTTTTTGCAGAGATTGTGAACAAAGACTTTCATTTATAGAAAATTACTATAGCACAGAAATAACTCATAAAATTGAGAAAGAGAATTTTAAACCTAACTTTGATGAAGTAGAAACAAAAAATGGCTATTATTTGAGGTGTAAGCGAATAGAACCAATTGCTTTTCATTTGCTAATTTATTCTAATGTTTGGAGGGCTTCTATTTCAACTCAACCAATCTTTAATCATTTTAAACTTTCCACAGAAACTGAATTGGAATTACAGTTTTTACTAGATTTATTTCTACCAAATACTGTTGACCATAAAATTCAAATAGAATTAAATAAATGGACGAAATCCGTTAAAGATTGTAAAGATTTCTTTAAGGTTTTTCCATACATGATTTTAAAAGCTGAAAAACTCGACAATAAAGAACAAACTTATGAATTCTTTGATAACCTTACGCATAATCCAAACCACATAATACTTAACGAATATGTAATACTCTCATTTTTTGGAAAGACCGAATGGGTGGATGATTTTTTCCAATTAAAAGAGGAGATTAAAATAACTGATTTACTAAATGTTGATACAGAATCATGTAAAATTGGGATATTACCAAATGAACGATTTTTAAGAATTATTGAAATGATTAGAAATTTAGCTGTCGAAGAACGGCTAAGAAAACTTGAAAAAGTTTGTGTTTTAGAACTTGCAATTCATGGGGTTCCAATAAATCAAGAAAACGTTAAAAAACTTATGAATTTAAAAATCAATCAGATAAAGCTGGATTGAGAATTATAAATATCAGAATACCAATGAAATGCAATAAAAACTGCCTACAACATTTTGTATAAGTAATGGCAGGCAAAGTACTAAATATCAAGGTTTGTAGCCCGCTCAAACTGCGTAGCGGTTTGACAGGAAAGTGTCACGCAATCTGTCACTACTCATACAATTTACCGTTGGCGGTCATTGTAAAAGGACACTCCACACAGACAAAAACAGACATTAATTGAAAAAATATGGCAAAAGAATCTTGGTATATTAACGAATCAGAACTTGACGACTATCAAGTAAGAATCGTAAGACGAAATCTAAACAGTTCATTCATTGTAAAAGGATGTGCAGGAAGTGGAAAAACCGTTTTGGCACTATGGAGAGCAAAAGAACTTGCTGAGCAAGGGAACAATGACTACCTAATCATAGTCTTTACTAAAGCTCTCAAACAATTCATTGAAGACGGTATTCATGCAATTGGGGTTGACGAATCAAAGGTTCTTTATCATTGGGAATGGATAAACAGACGAGACAAACCATCAGCAGAATATATCATCGTTGACGAAGTTCAAGACTTCGATATTGATGAATTAAGAGAATTGCAACAAGCAGCCAAAAAGCATTTTATTTTATTCGGGGACTCTGCACAACAGTTATACAAAAACGTACCTAATAAGGGGAAACTATTGACAATGGAAGAAATCCAAATTCAAACTGGAATCCCAATGGAGAATTTGGTAATTAACCATAGACTACCCAAGAAAGTCGCTAGAGTTGCAGAAAAAGTAAGTTTATCCAATGACCCACTTGTTGACAGGTGTAACAAAGAAGGAGTTAATAAGCCACGACTTGTAGAGTGCTCTTCTTTTAATGACCAACTTGATTATATAATTGATGTCGTTAAGGCTCAAAATTACACAGACGTTGGGATTTTATTTCCGACCAACAATGATGTTCAAACCGCAAAAAAATATTTCGACAGTAAAAAATGGGGAGTTGAAGCTAAAATTGGATATGGAGCAGGCTCAATGGATTTAGACTTTAAAACAGACAACCCCAAACTAATGACATACCATAGTGCAAAAGGATTGCAATTTGAAGCAGTATTCATTCCTATGTGTATTTCAGGTGACGAGAAAGATAGAAATCCACTTTATGTTGCTTTAACCAGGAGCTATAGAGATTTATTCATCTTGTATTCAAACCACCTTTCTACTTTCATTGCAAACATTGACAGAAACTTGTTTGAATATCACAACGAAAAAAACAAATCATCTGCAAGCAGCGATTTACCCTTCTAAAGAAATGACAAAATGAGAGTATATATTCCGTTCAATTCAAACGACTTCAATAGTGTTTTTACAACACTATCAATTTCCCCCTGTTCCTTTTATCCTAATAGAAAATACAGTTTCAAAAGGGCAACAACGACCTTTTTAAATGAAAGTGAAGACTTTTTGGTTGGCTATGAAAAACCCATATTCCACAACCGAGAACTTGACAAGGACTACGGCTTTCCAGTCTTAATTGAAATTGAAATAGCCGAAAGCAAATGGCAAACTACAGCGAATGGGCTCAATTATGTAATAATTGATTATACTGTATTTCTGCTTAACAACTTTAAATTGTTGTTCAGGAGAGAAAAAGAACTCAATGAAACTTTTGCTAAGTCATTAAAGAGTATTGAAACAAAGTATTCTGCTTTGGCGAAACAAAATTCTGAAGTTATAAAAGTAGATTGCTTCGTCAATGAAATACCATTCATTCAATTTCCAATAGTTAATAACAATTTTAATTCCTTGACTTTCTTAAAGGAAAGAAAACTAAACAGAATACTTGGTGCTATTTTAGGCAGTTCAATTGCTTATACAAATTTAACATCAAAAGAGTGGCAAGAAATTTCAATCCTATTTAGGCTCTTAAATAACAACCTTTCATTGTTTCTAAACAAGGTTTCAGACAATAATGAATTTGAAAAAAAGCAGGTTTTAGAAATAACGGACAAAATTCTCAAGACTTATGAAACCATTGAAAAATTAGAAGAAGCTATTATGTTAGGCTCTAATTCTTCATTCACATCTGTGTTACTAAACACACTTAAACAATCTAAAGTATTTGGTATATCTGCATTTAATCTTCTTATTGAAGGTTTACTTATAACATCAAAGGCTGAACTTCCACTTTCATTAAAGCTAGAAAAGCTAAAGAGAGCAATTAATTCAAAGTTCAATTCAAAGTATCCAAGTAACTATGTTGAAAGAGTTAACAACGCATTTTCAGATGTTAGAAACAAAATAGAAGATGAAATTTATCTATCAAGAAAAAACAATAAACTAACAGTTGATTCACTTGTAAGACCCCATTTTTTGAATGACAAAATGGAGTTAATTATTCCAGAAGGTCTTTTAGAAAATGAAAAGAAATATTTGCTTCAATGCTTGAAATTCTTCATCGAAACAGACAATATCTCTGACCTTGAGACTTTTTTCACTAATCGAAAAACTATTCTCATTGCCCTTGCCAAACACTTCAAAGATACAATTGACAATTTTGATGGTTCGAAAGAGCGTGAGTATCTTGTTGAATTACTAAAATCATTTGATAGCTTAAGGGGCGGATTTGACATTTCAAGAACTTCAAACGAAGTTTTAAAATCTATAGCTGTTCTGTTTACATCAGGTAGAGATTTATTAAGGTTCATTGAAAACAATGAAAGAGAAGAAATTCAACATTCATTAATTTACTACACTCTTTGGGGTAGCATTTATGGGGCAGCTATTCTTCCAAAGACCTTAACAGAATCTATTACCGAAGACAAATCGAATGTTAAGATATTGATTTCCGCATACGCTGAAACAATTGAAGAATATCAAAAAAGTAAAACAGAAAGTCATATAGAAATTGAAAGCTCTCAAAGCAATACCGAGCCAGAAAAAACGGGACAAATTGAAGAAGATTCAAAGGCTTCATCAATAGAATCAAATACAGTAAATGAGCCAACTGAAAAATACACACCAACAATTTCAGTTTTAGGTAGTCAAATTCTCGAACAAGTAGAGTTGAAAAAGAAAATGAAACTTGCTGACTTAAAAAGCATTTCTAAAAGTTTCAAGACAAATGGAGATGTTGAGCACCTTATAAATAGCCAATTGCAGGACAAAATAAAAGTAACTAAAAAAGGTGCGACAATGTATGCAGAACTAATTGACAATGGACAACTTAAATTCGACTGACAAAGAACAACGAACCGCCAACACACGTTTGGCGTCATGCGGGGTGACGCGCTTACATTCAAGTTCCGTTTTCCAATGGGGCTTTAGTGCTGGGTTGATAGTTTTGTGCTCCGAAATCCCGCACGAACGCCAAGCGTGGGAACGTTAGCAGACACCCCACGAGCGACCGTGCAAAAATCAACGTTCCGACAAATTTCTACTTCGGATTGACTTCTAACAGAAATTAAAATCGTAAATTTGGATCGCAACGTACAAACTTGAATAAAATGACTGAATATAAAATAGCAAAACCGTTTTTGAAGTGGGCAGGAGGAAAAACCCAGCTCATTACTGTTATTGAACGAACTTTGCCGACAGACATAACACGGACAAATTTTACTTACATCGAACCTTTCGTTGGTAGTGGTGCGGTTTTGTTTTGGATGTTGAACAACTTTCCAAATCTAAAAAAGGCTGTAATCAACGACATTAACGAAGACCTTATAAACACATACAAAACAATCGCTTCAAACCCAAAAGAACTGATTTCAATTCTTGAAATTCTACAAAACGAATATCACGCATTGGAGGGTAATGAGGAAAACAAAAAACTCTATTATTACAAAAAAAGAGATTTGTACAACACAAGAAAATCAGAACAAAGCGGACAAGCCGCTTTGTTTATTTTCCTCAATCGTACTTGCTTTAATGGCTTGTATCGAGTTAATAGCAAAAATTTATACAATGTGCCAATGGGAGGCTACAAAAAACCAACCATATGCGACAAAGAAAATATTTTAGCGGTTAGTAATGCTTTGCAAAAAGTAGAAATTTTGTGTGGAGATTTTGAGCAAACACTTGATTTTACTGAACAAAACTCACTTTTCTATTTCGATCCACCTTATAAACCATTGAGCGAAACTTCGAGTTTCAATTCTTACGCAAAAGACGAATTTAACGACAGCGAACAAGTTCGCTTAAAAGAATTTTGCTCAAAATTGGACGTTTTAAATCATTCGTGGGTTTTGAGCAATTCTGATGTGAAAGGAAAAGATGAAAATGACAATTTCTTTGACGACTTATATTCTGATTTCAATATTCAGCGTGTGGAAGCGAAGCGAAGTATTAATGCAAATCCCCAAAAAAGAGGGGTTCTGACTGAACTATTAATTACAAACAACAATAAAGTAGCAATAACAGTATGATTTTTGGCGGTAAAGGCGGTGGAAATACCAAAACAGGATTAGTATTTGAAGGAACAACAGATCTTTCAGAGTTTTTAAACGCTCAAAAAGGATACAGAGTTCAAGACGGAAATGTCTTTTACAACGAAGAACTTGTAGGAAGAATTTTCAAGAAACACGGCTTTTACAAATTCTTGGATGAGTTAAAAATAGAATGGAAAAGTTTGATCTCAAAACGACTTTTACCTGATGACAGTATTTTTGTGATTATCGCAAACACTTTGTTTATCATTGAATGTAAATTTCAACAAGTTGCAGGTTCAGTTGATGAAAAATTACAAACTTGCGATTTTAAAAGAAAGCAATATCAAAAACTATTAGCACCTGCAAACATCGAAGTTGAATACATTTATTTGTTGAGCGATTGGTTTAGAAAACCTGAATACAAAGATGTTTTGGATTACATTCATAGTGTGCATTGTTATTACTTTTTCGAGTACATTCCATTAATAAAACTTGGCTTGCCAGTTCCCAAATGATAACACCTTATTTCAAATCTGACGATAAAGATTTCTATCTTCTTCACGGAGATACAATGGAACTTTTGTCAGAATTTGAACATAAGTTTGATATGGTTTTTGCAGACCCACCCTATTTTTTATCTAACAATGGACTTTCAATTCAAAATGGTCAAATAGTAAGTGTAAACAAAGGAAAATGGGATAAATCAAAGGGTTTTGAATTTATAAACGACTTCAACAGAAAGTGGCTTTCGTTGGTTCGTGATAAAATGAAAGATGATGCAACGATTTGGATCAGCGGAACAATGCACAACATTTTTTCGGTCGGACAAATTCTCAATGAATTAGGTTTTAAAATTTTGAATGTAATCACTTGGGAAAAGACAAATCCACCGCCAAATTTTTCGTGTAGGTATTTTACCTATTCGACTGAACAAATTATTTGGGCAAGGAAAAGCGAAAAAGTTCCACATTATTTCAACTATGATCTAATGAAGCAACTCAATGGCGACAAACAAATGAAAGACGTTTGGAAATTGCCCGCAATAGCACCTTGGGAAAAATCGTGTGGCAAACACCCGACCCAAAAACCTCTTTCAGTTTTGACAAGACTTATTTTGGCTTCGACAAAGCCAAACGCTTGGATTTTAGACCCATTTGCAGGTAGTTCGACAACAGGAATTGCAGCTAATTTGGCAAACAGAAGATTTCTCGGTATTGACCAAGAAGAGGAGTTTTTGACAATTAGCAAAAAACGAAAACTCGAAATTGAAAATCCAAAAATATCGGCAACTTACAAACAAAAAATTAGTGGTTTTAACAACAGAAAAGAACTTGATTTATTTCTTGTCCAAGAACCACAAACTGAATATAAAACAGAAATAAACTTTGACCGAAAATGGGGCGATCTGCTAACATCGGTTTTGCGTAATGGCGGAGTAACGGCTTCGATTGAACATTCGTACAAAATTGAAAGTTAGTGCTTCGTATCAGCATTAGTGCTAAAATTCCGCCACTACGCAAAGCCGAAAACCGTTGTGCCTCATTGTAAAAAGCCGACCGCACATTCAATCACATTTGGTTTTTGCCGACACGCAAAGCCCAAACAAAAACCAAAAGAGCTTGAATTTTGCCAACGCTCAATATAAACGACCGGCTGACTTGAGACGCTGAGAAATACGTTCTTTGAAATCCTGTGGAGAAATTACCGTGACTTGTTCTCCGAAAGAAAGAATCAATCTTTCCAACTCAAAATTTGGAACGACTTTAATTCTGACCTCAAGACCAGTAGGGTCATTTTTGTGCTTCTGACTTGGGTGAATCGGTTTTGTAATGACATAAGGAGCAACTTCGGGAGAAAACTTTAGGACTAATTCCTGTAATTCAGCTCCTTCAGGACGAGTAACACCGACTAAATCGAAAAAGTAATCTTCCCAATCAGTTTCTGATGGTTTGTATTTTAATGCCGTTTCTGACAAAGACTCAATTCTGTCTAATGCAAGATTCCAATTCGGAACTTGATTATCAGAATTAAGCCCAAAGACAAACCACCGATTATTGTACTGCTTCAAGTAGTATGGATGAAAAGTAATCTCGTATGGTTCAGAACTTTTAAAGTCCTTGTACTTGACAAGTAAAACCCGCTCATTAACTATGGCATTGAACAGTGGAGTTAAAAAATGAAGCCCTTTAAGGTCAATATTGCTCTCAAAGCTGATGATTTCACTTTTACGCTCAATTAAGCCAAACTTAGATTCGAGCATTGGAATCATTTCATTGACCCATTCAAACTGAGGAGTGCCCGAGAAACGAGAAAATATTTTAAGGGCTGACTTTATTTGTTCGGCTTCCGAATCATTCAAAGGTTGGTTGCTGATTGAAAACGACAAATCTTCATATCGGTAATAAACCTTTCTACCATGTCGGATTCTGCCAAGAGGGATAGACCAGCCTGCTTCACTTTCCATGAAACGAATGTCATCAAACAGTTGCCTTCTTTGTATTCCTTCGTTGTTTGGGTCAAAATCTATTAAAGCCTTATTGCATTCTTCAAGAAGGTCTTCCCAAAAATACATCCTACCCGTGTTGCGAAAGCAACGGTCTAAGACCTGATAGCGAATAAGCGCATTTTTATTGATAGACATATCGTTTTAACTTTTAGTGCAGATATAATGCACAGCACAAAGATACTTTTATTCCCTGAATGAGCAATGTAATGAATGTAAATACAAAATACGCTTTTGAAACTTATTTTTATCTGTATCTTTACCGTGCAGATTGAGTGCACAGAAGTACTATACTTTTGCAGAAGTTCTTTGAAACACTTGTCACAAGATATTGATTCGTGCCCGCTGGCTATCTTTTGGTAGCAATGATCGGTTGAGGCTTTCCCTTCCTATGGTTGGGATGAATGTCACTTAGGCATTTTTAACAGCTGTTATTGATTTCAATGTCAATAATATGAAGTTGTTATTGATGTAATTATTAGTGATGAATAGGTATTGAATTTAGCAATAGCTGAATTATTCATACAAAAAGAGTATCCGGCAGGTGTTTTCAAAGTCCTTTAAAACTTTAGACATGAAAATTGAACAGGCACATATCGACCAAATACGGAAGCAATTTGCAGAACTGCAAAGCAAAGAAGACTTAGTGAAACTTTTAAGTGACGCTAAGGATATGCTTTACGGTGAAGAGTGCAAACCTGTTCAATTGAAGTCACTGACGTATTACGCAAACCCTGTTCTTTGCAAGAAGCGTTATCAGTCTTTTACCATCAAGAAAAAATCAGGTGCAGACAGAACAATCAATGCACCCGTGAAAGGATTAAAATCTATACTTCGCTCTCTAAACTTTGTACTGCAATGTGTTTATGAGCCACATGAATCAGCAACAGGTTTTGTTTTGGAAAAGTCTATCGTTGACAATGCCAAAAAGCATGTAGGTCATCATTATGTGCTGAACATGGACTTAAAAGACTTTTTTTCACACCTTCGATAGAAACAGAGTGAAGATGGGCTTCATGTTTGAACCTTTCAATCTTAGAAACTGTTTTAAAACCTATTCATCATAATTCTAATTGAGGCAATATATACCATGCTTTGGCTATGGGTTGGATTAAACTCATAATCCTTGCTTAATCGCCTGGCGTGATTA
>WBZO01006480.1_pt1 | contig 11315 bp, 8 predicted proteins | sample 5204261 | NCBI WGS metagenome assembly WBZO01 (sample SAMN12412400, study PRJNA552823) | activated sludge metagenome | isolation source: activated sludge from anammox sidestream of wastewater treatment plant... | place: USA: North Carolina | collected 2017-09 | reverse complement strand
CACCGCGAGGGAGCCCGGCACGTCACGCATGGTCGCTCGCCTGGGCCGAAGGTCTCGCTGCATATCTCGCGCGGGGCCTTTTTCGATCCCCCGGGGTGGATGGCGCCGGGCACTCAAGCCTCACGCCGCATCCCTCATTCCTCCACCGGAGGTGGAACCATGCGCGCACTCCTCGGCGTCTACGACAAAACCGGCATCGAGCCCTTCGCCCGCGGCCTGGCCGCACTCGGCTGGGAGCTCGTCTCCACCGGCGGCACCTTCGCCACCATCGAAAAGGCCGGCATCCCCGTCCGCAAGGTCGAGGACATAACCGGCTTCCCCGAAATGCTCGACGGCCGCGTCAAGACCCTCCACCCCGCCGTCCACGGCGGCATCCTCGCCCGCCGCGACCTCCCCGCGCACATGGCCGCCCTCGCCCAGCACAACATCGCCGGTATCGACCTCGTCTGCTGCAACCTCTACCCGTTCGTCGCCACCGTCACGAAGCCCGGCGGCGTCGCCTTCGAAGAGGGCATCGAGAACATCGACATCGGCGGGCCGACCATGCTCCGCGCCGCCGCCAAGAACCACAACGACGTCATCGTCGTGGTCGACCCCGCCGACTACGACGCCGTCCTCGGCCACCTGCGCGACGGCGGGGTTTCGGACGAGACGCGCCGCCACCTCGCGTGGAAGGCGTTCGCCCACACCGCCAGCTACGATAGTGCCGTTTCCGAGTGGCTGCACGAGCAAGCCCACCCCGGCGAGACCCCCCGCAGCCTCACCATCCCCCTGCGCCTCGCCCAGCAGCTCCGCTACGGCGAAAACCCCCACCAGTCGGCAGCCTTCTACACCGACCAGTCGCTCGCGGAACACGGCCGGGGCGGTATCGCCACCGCCATCCAGCACCACGGCAAGGAGATGTCCTACAACAACTACCTGGATGCCGACGCCGCCTGGAACTGCGTCAACGATTTCACCGGCCCCACCTGCGTGGTCGTCAAGCACACGAACCCCTGCGGCGTTGCCACCCGCGATGACCTCCTCGAGGCCTACCGCCTCGCCGTCCGCGCCGACGCCACCAGCGCCTTCGGCGGCATTGTCGCCTTCAACCGCGTGGTCGATGAGGCGCTCGCCCGCGAGCTGCGCGAGTTCCGCAACCCGAACGACGGCGAGACCCGCATGTTCTACGAAATCGTGGTCGCGCCAGGCTACACGCCCGAGGGCCTGACCGTCCTCAAGGGCAAGTCGAAGGACCTGCGCATCCTCGAAGCGCAGCCCCACGCCCCCGGCGGCCGCTCCTTCCGCCAGGTCGGCGGCGGCTGGCTCGTGCAGGACACCGACGACCGCACGCCCGAGGACATCGAGTTCAAGGTGGTCACCAACCGCCAGCCCACGGCGCAGGAGCTCGAGGACCTGCGCTTCGCCTGGCGCTGCGTGAAGCACGTGAAGAGCAACGCGATCACGGTCGCGAAGGACGGCCGCCTGCTGGGCATGGGCAGCGGCCAGCCGAACCGCGTGAAGAGCGTGGAGATCGCGATGGAGAAAGCCGGCGATGAAGTGCGGGGCGCGGTCCTCGCCAGCGACGCCTTCTTCCCGTTCGCCTGGGGCGACTCAATCGAAAAGGCCTGCCAGGCGGGCGTCGCCGCCATCATCCACCCCGGCGGCTCCCTCCGCGACCAGGACGGCATCGACTGCTGCAACCAGTACGGCGTGGCCATGGTGCTGACGGGGACAAGGCACTTCCGGCACTGAGGGGGGTTGCAACGCAGACGGGCGGCGATTAACAATCCGGGATACCTCCTACGTGGGCGGATGCAGATGAGCTGGCGTTTCCGAGAGATCGTTCCTTGGGAGGTTCTGAGCGAGCCAATCCAGCGAGCATCCTTTGCGGATACGGAGAGCCCCGAGAACCTGATAAGGGAGGTCATCCAGAACTCTCTCGACGCGGCCCTTCCGGGGGAGCGCGTGAGGGTACGAATTCAGTTCTCTGGCCAAAGGTACGCCTTGGCCCCAGACCGCGCCGCCAGGTGGCTAACTGGCCTCCGCCCGCATCTCGAGGAGGTTGCACGGCTTTCGATGGATGACCGCGTGTTGACATCTGGAATCGACGCCATGCAAGGGCCGATGAAGTTCCTCACGATCGAGGACTATGGAACTACCGGGCTGCGCGGGGACATTACCGACTGGCGTAGCGATGACGAGCGGAACGATTTCTACTGGTTTTGGCGCAATGTTGGCCGGTCGGCGAAGCGGGGCGGCCAAGGGGGGCGTTGGGGGATCGGCAAGTGGGTTGTGCCTGCGACATCTCAGATCAGCGCGTTCTTCGCTCTAACCAGCCGAGATGACTCGCCGCGGAGAGCACTCATGGGGCAGGCTGTCCTAAAAGTCCGCAATATCGGCGAGAAACGATATGATCCCTACGGCTTCTATTGTACGGAACTCGTGCCAGAACTTCCGCAGCAACCGTTTACTGATAGTGGAACCATAGAGGACTTCATCCGGGACTTTAGATGTGGAAGAGGGGAGGAGGCAAAGGGAGTCTCCCTTGTGATTCCATTCCCTGCCGTGGATATTGATCATTGGGCAATTCGCAAGGCGGTGTTGTCCAACTATTTTTGGGCGCTACTAGATGGGCAACTTGAGGTTGAAGTGATTGATGGCGACCGTCGAAATAGATGGGATCGCACCAGTACGTTAGCCTTTGCTAGTTCGCACAACGATCCTGGCTCTGGATGGGAGTTCGAGACATCTCGATTTATTCACCTTGCCAAAGAAATGCTCGAACGCCACCAGGATCCCACGCTACTGATCGACGCAGGAGGTGGCGCCCCATCATGGTCGAGCGTCCAGATCGTGGAAAGCGAACTTATCACAGGGCGGGAAAATCTGCAGCAGGGAGAGCCGGTCTTGGTGCATGTAAACTTGGAAGTAGCGGACGCCAATGGGCATGTGGTTCCTGCGTCTTTCGATGTGATCCTTCGGAGAGAGCCGCAACCGCCGACACGAAACGACGAGTACATCAGGGATCGAATCAGTGTGCCGGATGTGAGAGGGTTGGCTTCAGGAAGCGTGCGTGTGCTCGTCCGGGTTGACAGAGGGCCTCTGGCGGATCTCCTTGCTGACGCAGAGGGCCCGGCGCACCGCGACTGGAAGGAGCGCGATGAGAGGGTCTCGCTGCATTGGCATCAGGGCCCCTCCCGCATCCGATTCATCAGGAATGCAGCGAAGTCCCTTGTCGATCGACTCAGTGAGGTGCCGACCGAGGCGAGCGACGAACTTCTCCAGGATGTCTTCTTCTATGAGGAAGCTGGGGCGGAATCGACTTCACGACCGACACGAGGCGTTACTAAGCCAGCTCCGCCGGACCCCAAGCCCCGGAAGTTCTTGGTCTCGCGAGGCGAGGCTGGATTCCGGGTCTCCATATTGCCAGCCCCAGTTCGCCGAGTCATATTGGTGACGGCCGCCTATGATCGGCGCGACGGCGCGCCGTTCTCGAATTATGATCCTGCAGATTTCGATTTGGGTGCTGCCCAAGTTTCGGCTACTGGAGGCAGCATTCTGCGACGAACTGGCAACGAAGTCGCTATCGAATGTAACGAAGGGGAGCAGGTGCAGTTGGACGTTCAGGGCCTTGATGGGCTACGGGACGTTATTGTTCGGGTAGTGGAGGAACCAAGGTGATTGCTCGGCTGAACTACACCGGGCGCCGCAAGATCTTGAGGTCACAGATATCGCTGACGATGGACATGCGCGACCACCTGCCTCGAGTAAATGTGCGGGTAGATCTCGACGAGCAGCAGCCGTCAGACTCGATGTGCTTCTTGGAAGCATACCGAAGAGGCCGGGCGCAACGATTCTGCCTCGGCGGCCCCGATGACTGGATCAAAGACCAGAGTGTCGAGCTTCGCCCCTCACTCGGAGAGCTCGTCCTGTTTCGGCTCAAGGTTGTGGCCGGTGGGGGGGGCGAACCCCGGCTGCTGGCCCATGCCGACCGGATTCAGCCGGTGCTCATTCTCGCATCCGGCCGGCGGATGCCTTTACTGCCAGTTCACCCGGGTGATCTGGGGGACGAGCTGTGGCGCATTCACTATGAGGATGACCGGCCGATTCTCCTGGTGAACCGTGACACCCCGAACATCATGGATCTTGTTGGAGGCAATCCTGGGTTTAGGGCAGCGGTCTTCCCGGCTGCGCTTCGGGAGATCTTGAGGCACTTCCTCGGCGAAGAGAACCTTGATGAGGACGATTCGGACGGGGACACATGGGCTCACCGGTGGATCGGCTTTTCGGCTCAACTCTCAGGCCGTGCTCTGCCTGCGATTGAAGGTTCCAATGACCTCCGGCGGCTTTCCGCAGAACTCTGGATCGACCACGCTTGTGATGCATTGGCCCGGCGCCTAAGTGCACGGACAGCATTTGTTCTTTGGGGGCTGTCGTGAGTCTCGTTACTCTGCGGCGGCTGACTCCACTTGGGGTCCGAGAGTTTGAGGCGTTCTTGCATGAGGCGGACGAAGGGGATGCCCTTTCCCTGCCGGTTGACATACTGGAATCGGAGTCTCTTGCTGAGCCAATCTCCGGCACAGCAACCGTGGACTCGTCTCGGGTCTTTCGGAACAGACAAGAGTTGGGGCAATACATCTGCGAAGTTTTGAAAGGAGCAATACTGGAGGAGCCCGAGGACGACTTCGGTCTCTGGACCTGGCTTGCAGCCGTGTACCTAGATCAGATTTGCCCTATCAGCAACGGAGTGAGAAAGGTCGGCGAGCTCGCTCGTTACGTCTTCAATGAGGGTTCTAGCTCATACAACTATCGGCGTGCATCCAGGCATCTGATATTTGGACCAACATACTTGATTATGTTGCACGGGGAACACGCTCCTAAGTGTGCACTTGTACAACGCCCAGATATTCATCCAGACATGGCGGAGCAGCTCGCTTCAGTTCAATCACTAGTATCTCTTGCAACAGTAATGCGGTGCGCCGATATACTGTACTTCGAGATGGTCAAGCAAAGGGTGCGTTCCGGTGCCACAGACCGAAAGCAGTCAGGGACAATAAGGAGACTGTTGGCCGTTTGCGCGCAGCTGGATCTCACTCATGATCTCGCGTCGATGCGCCCGGAAGCGTTACTCCAGATTCTCCCTGCTGAGTTCGATCGCTGGCGTTCGCCATCACACACTGCGGGGTAAGGGGGCAGCTGGCACACTTGGGTTGCGTCGGTGTGCATACGAGCGCGCCAAAATCCATCAGCGCCCAAAAGTAAGATCTGCGGAGCCCCCAGGTACTTGGCACTAGCGACTCAGTCAGTGCATGAAACCACTTGGCCCGTCTCGTAGAGTCGTTGATGCTGAGCCCGAAGAAGCGGCCGTAGATACGGACGACGTTGGCATCCACGACGGCGCATTTTCGGCCGTGGCACACCGTGGCGATTACTGCTGCGGCGTAGTGGCCCACACCCGGCAGGTTCGAGTTGTGAGTGCCGCAACGTCCAAGCAGTGCGACGACGCGGATGATGTTCTCGGAGCGCCAGGCGAGACCAAGAGGTGCAAGCACTCCGGTCAGCTCGGTTGGGTTTGCAGCGGCTGCGGCTTCCGGGGTCGGCCAGCGCCTAACGAACTCCGACCAGACGCGCTCTGCCTGGTCGGCCCGGGTCCGCTGCACCATCATCTCCGCCAGTAGCACTTGGTAGGGATCCTTCGTCTTTCGCCAGGCCAAGTCCCGGTAATTCTCGCGTCCCCACTTCAAGAGGCGCCGTTTCATCCAGCGGGCATTCGATGGCGGTAGTTCGGGGTCCATCCAAGTATTCTTTCACCCTCGCGGCGAGTTCCGCGACCACCGGAACAACGACGGAATTTCCAAACTGGCGATAGGCCTGGGTGTTCGAGACGACGATCTTGAACTCTTCGGGGAAGCCCATGAGGCGCCGGCATTCGGTCGGGGTAAGCCGGCGCGGGTTCTTACCCTCCTGCGGAATCAGAATTTCGGCCCCGTCTTTGTGGTATCTGGCACTCAGCGTCCGCGTGGCACCGTCCAAGTCGGCCAGACCAAATCCGAATCCGTTGCCCCGCTGTCGATGGCGTTCGGCGTAGGCCGGCAGGTACGCCCAGAGTCGGTCGGTGATCGTGAATCGCGGGTCGGGATTGACCTCCAGTATGTCGCGGAGCCTTGGAGGCAACCCTGAGCCCTCGAAAGGCGGGAACTCGAACTCGGCGTTGTCTCTCAGGCCGACGATGAACAATCGAACCCGGTTCTGCGGAACGTATCCTCGGGCGTTCGCGAGTCCTACCGATACATTCTCATAGCCGGCACGCCGAAGCCGTCGAAGAATCCATCCAAGCGTCCGGCCACGGTTGTGGGTAGCCAGTCCGCGCACGTTCTCCAAGACAAACGCTTTCGGCTGCTTTTCCCGGATCAGCTCCTCCAGTTTGAAGAACAGCCGACCCTGGCCCTCATCGCGAAAGCCGTGCTCTCGACCGAGCGAAGCCTTCTTCGCCACCCCGGCGATCGAAAATGGCTGACAGGGAAAACCCGCGACCAAAACGTCATGGTCTGGCAAGTGCGCCGCGGTAAGGTCGTTGATGTCGCTCCATGGAGTGTCGCCAAAGTTCGAGATGTAGGTCTTCTGGGCCCATTTGTCACGCTCGCAGCTGAAGACGCACCTGAATCCGGCCTGTTCGAACCCCAGCCTCATCCCCCCGATCCCGGCAAACAAGTCTACAAAAGTCAGCGAAGAATTGTCCGAGTGCGTACTCATGTTAGCAGATTGTGGACGCTTTGGCCTTGGATAACAAGCCCAAGTCCTTAGTCCCCAGTCCCCAGCCCCCTGAGCACCCGGCACGCGAGCACCCAGCACTCCAGCACCAAGCCCCAAGCCCTAAGTCCTAAGTCCTCCCCAATCCCGTATAGTTCGCCCCACACCAACAACCACTCCCCGGAGCCCCGCACCCATGCGCTACGCCTACGAACCCGATGTCGAAGCCTTCCGCGCCGAAGTCCGCCAGTTCATCAAGGACAACCTCCCGCCCGAGGAGGTCCGCCTCCAGCGCGGCTACGAAGGCGGCTTCAAGACCAACCAGGAAGAGTACGACTACACCATGGGCTTCCAGAAGAAGCTCTCGGCGAAGGGCTGGCTAGCCATGGCCTGGCCCAAGGAATACGGCGGCGGCGGCGCCAGCCACATGCGCCAGCTCGTCTACAACGAAGAGATGGCCTACCACGGCGCGCCCGCCGGCAACATGGGCATCGCCTGGGTCGGCCCCAGCCTCATGCTCTATGGCACCGACGAGCAGAAGGCCCGCTTCATCCCCCGCATCACCGGCGCCGACGACTGGTGGTGCACCCTCTATTCCGAACCCGGCGCCGGCTCCGACCTCGCCGCCCTCCAGACCCGCGCCACCCGCGACGGCGACGACTACATCGTCAACGGCCAGAAGATCTGGACCTCCGGCGGCCACCTCGCCGACTGGGGCTGGATCGCCGCCCGCACCGACCCCGACGCCCCCAAGCACAAGGGCATCACCATGTTCATGCTCGATATGAAGAGCCCCGGCGTCACCGTCCGCCCGCTCATCAATATCGCCGACCGCCACGGCTTTAACGAGGTCTTCTTCGAAGACGTGCGCGTCCCGGCGAAGCAGGTCGTCGGCGAAGTGAACCGCGGCTGGTACCACATGGCCGTCGCGCTCGACTTCGAACGCAGCGGCATCCAGGCCTACGCGGGCGGCCGGCGCACGGTCGAACGGCTGGTCTCGCTCGCGAAGGCCCACCCCGAGCTCGCCGAGCGCCGCCCCTCGGTGCGCTACGAACTGGCCGACCGCTCGGTCGAAGTGAACGTCGGCACGTTCCTCGCCTACCGGGTGGCAACGATGCAGGCGCGGGGCATGGTGCCGAACCACGAAGCGAGCGCCTCGAAGCTGTTCGGCAGCGAGATGGGCCAACGCATCGCAACCACCGGCATGCACCTGCTCGGCACCCACGGCCAGCTCCGCGATGGCACGAAGCACCAGGTCATCGACCAGGCGACCAGCTACCTGTCGTCGGTCAGCGCGACCGTCGCCGCGGGCACAAGTGAAATCCAGCGCGGCATCATCGCCACGCGCGGGCTCGGCCTCCCGCGCGGATAGTCCCGGGCTACGCGGCGGGCGTGACGTTCCGGCGGCTGCGCAAGAACACCCCGCCCGCCGCCAGGAGCGCGAGCACCGCCGCGCCGGCTCCGGCGACCCACGGCCACCAGTTCGTGCCGCCGCCGCCGCCCACGCCGAACAGCGCTTCGACCTGCGCCGTGGCCTCGTCGTCCGGGGCCTGCCACGCAGCGTCCGCGCCGATCGTGATGGTGACCGTGGCCGTGCCCTCCGCGCCCGAGCCATCGCGCGCCCGCAGGGTGATGCGGTGCTGGCCCGCGCTGAGCGTGCGCGTGATCACTTCGCTGCCGGTGCCCAGCTTGCCGTCGCGGTCCGATTCCCACGTCAGCGCGCGGTCGTCGAGCCCGAGTTCCTCCAGGTCGAACGCACTCCCGGCGAGGATCACCGAGGTGCCCGCGCGGTAGGTGCCGCCGTCCGCCGGCGACTGGATCGACGGGAACGGCGCCAGGTTCGGCACCTTCAGCTGCTCCGAAACGTCCTCGGCCGTATGGAAACCGTCGCTCGCCACCACCTTGATGCGCCCGCGGCTGCTCCCCGAAAGCGGCCCGAGCTCGGGCAGCGTGAGCTTGCCCTGGGGCACGCCCGAGACCACCGGCCGCCAGTTCACGCCATCGTCGGCGCTGTAGAAGACGGTGAACGTGAGCGTGTCGCCGTCCGGGTCGCTGCCCTCGAACTCGATGGTCACGGGCGCCGCGATGGAGCCGCCGGTCGGCGCCAGCAGGCGCACCTCCGGCGGTGAACCGCTGGCCGAGCGGCTCGCGACAGTCGCCCCGCCGGCGCGGATCTCCACGCGCGCGAGCCCATCGGGCAGCGGGAACCACTCGCCGAACCACTGCTCGGGCTCGGCCGCGCCGTCGTCCTCGTGGGGCGCCGGTTCGAGGTTCGCCAGCGGGTGTCGTGCGAGCACCGCGCCGGAGGCGTCGAGGAAGACCAGTTCGACGCCGGTGTTCGTCGCTGCCATCTCCGCAAGCCGCTGTTGCGACGTGGCGGCTGGCCCGGCCGGCGCCGACTCGCTCGGGAACACGTTCAGGATCTCGCCCTTGCCAGTCGCGGTGTTCGCCCACCCGCTGATGAGCACCAGCGGGTCCGCCGCCTGGCCGTAGAGCGGCGCCCGGGCGGCCTTCGGGGGCGTGTCGAGGTGCGTGTGCGAGTGGCCGTCCGTGGGCGAAAGCGCCACGTAGCCGGTGTCGCCCGGCCAGCGCGCCACCATCGAGGGGTCGCAGGTGATGCCGAGGCCTACCAGCAGCTTGCAATAGCTGTAGGGGTCGGCCCACTTCGGCTTCTCGTAGCCCATGAACGGGAAGCCGCGGTTCGGCTGGGCCTCCGCCGGGTCGTTGCTGATGACGGTCGGGCCGGAAAGCAAACTCGGCCACAGCGCCCAGTAGATGTCGAACCCGTAGAAGCCCTCGGGGTCGACCGCGGCGATGCTGCAGTCGGGCGCGGGGTAGGGGTAGTTGGGGTCGAGCCCGCCGCCGCTCTCCTCGTTGCCCTTGCAGTCGACGTGGTCGGCGCCGGGCATGATGACATGGCCGAGCTCGTGGACGATGGTCGTGCCGTAACGCAGGTGCCATGGGGAAGCAGCCTCGGAGCTGTACCCAAATTTCCCGGAAGAGACGCCGTTGGTTGCCAGCCCGGTCCAGCTCCCGGTGTCCATCGTGTCTTTCACCATCCCGTACCAGAACCAGTCGGCCCATGGCGCCGCCGAGAGGTCGCGGTAGAGGTCGGCCACCGCGTTCGCCTGGGGCCACTCGCCGAACTTGGCGTCGTCGGTCGGCCGGAAGTCCCACTCGTCCCCGTTGAAGTGGTTGCTGGGGAAAGCAGGTCCGGTGAACTCCGTCTCGATCGTCTCGCCGAACAGTTCCAGCACCATCGGGAACGTGAGGCTCGGGTCGTACCAGAGTGCGCTGATCGGGAAGTAGCGGAACAGGCTGTACATCACGAAGTGCACGAGCGCGGGGTCGTCGTCGAACGTGAACGTCGTCTCCGGCTTGGTGCCGTCGTAGTCCTCGTGCACGTGCTCCGGGACGAGCCGGACATAGAGCGGGTCGACCTCCTCGAAGGTGACCGTTACCTCGACGTAGTTGTTCTGCTCGTTGGGCTCGAACTGCATCGTCTGCGGGACCGACTGGTACACCGCCGCTCGCAGCTTCACCGTCCCCGATCGCCAGCTCTGGGGCAGGTAGAAGTACAGGCTGTCGTCGATGTTCACACGGTCGCCGCCGTCGGGCTGCACCTGGATGGGGTCGTTCTCGGGGTAGACGATGCCGAGGAACGTGTTTCCCCTCCATCCGCCCAGGGCGCCCCGCACGTTGTTCAGCGCCACGCCCGAGGCAGGCGCGTCCGCGTACACGCGCACCGCGGTCCAGCGGCTCGTGACCAGCGGGATGCGGTTCTCCAGGTCCTGGATGCCCTGCGTCACCTCTATCGCGGTCGCGCGCAGGTCTATGTTCGTCGGGTTGGTCTGGATGGAGCCCTGCGTCGGCGTGCTCGTCGGCCCCGTCAGCCCGGAGATCGGCGTGGGCGTGGGGCTCGGGACCGCGAACCCGCCCGTGGTTGGCTGGCTCGTCGCCACCCCCGGGACTTTCGTCGGCGTAGGTGTCACAAACTGCGCGCCGGCCGCCGTGGGCGTCGGCGACGGCGTGATCGTCACCACCGGCGGTCTCGTGGGCGTGGGCGTGGGAGTGTAGGTGGCGGTCGCGGTGGGAGTCGGCGTCCGCGTCGGTGTGTAGGTCGCGGTCGGGCGCGGCGTGTTCGTCGGCGTCGCGGTCGGCGTGTTCGTCCGCGTTGGTGTCGGCGTGTTGGTGATCCGGGGCGTGGGCGTGCGGGTCGGCGTATTTGTGATCCGCGGTGTCGGCGTGTTGGTCGGGGGCAGCTGGATCGAGCCGGGCGTGTTGGTGGGGTTCGGGGCAATCTGGGCCGTCGCCCGCTCCGATGAGTTCACACCAAACGCAAATACGGCGATGAGAGCTGCCGCCAGCGCGGCGGCAAAGGCGATTCGAAGCACGGCTGGCCTCCCGGGGGTCCGTCGCCGGTGGTGGTCGGGCCGTGCGTGGCCCGTTTTGCCAAGGTAACAAACGTGTCAACCCCTGAAACCCGGGCGGCGCTGCGGTTCCTGCCCCGTGGTGGGGTCCTGGCGGCGGCCGCAGGTTCGCTCCTCAGCGCCCCGCCCCTGTACGCTACGAACCATGAACGA
>WBZO01005404.1_pt2 | contig 11315 bp, 6 predicted proteins | sample 5204261 | NCBI WGS metagenome assembly WBZO01 (sample SAMN12412400, study PRJNA552823) | activated sludge metagenome | isolation source: activated sludge from anammox sidestream of wastewater treatment plant... | place: USA: North Carolina | collected 2017-09 | reverse complement strand
CGTGCGCGGCGAGGTGTTATCTGTACGGGAGCGCGACTACGTCGAAGCTGCGCGCGCGACGGGCGTTTCCACGATCCGCATCGTTCTGCGGCACATCCTCCCGAATGTTAGTTCGACAATCATCGTTCTCTCGACGTTGGAGGTTGCCCAGATGATTGCCGCCGAAGCAGCGCTGAGCTTCCTTGGACTTGGTATCCAGCCTCCTACCCCGAGTTGGGGAGGAATGGTCGCCGACGGACGCGACCTCATCTACGAGCAATGGTGGATCGCCGCGTGGCCGGGGCTCGCCATCTTCGTTACCGTCCTCGGCATCAACCTCTTCGGGGATTTCCTCCGCGATGTGCTCGACCCGACGTTGAGAGGGCGAATCGTCAAGTGAACGAATCACTCTTCATCCCAAAACACTAGGCGCCACGATGAGACAGGCGCGCCACCATACATCGTCTGAGAGCGAGGGGTCGTGGAGTTTACCCCCTGCCTCCGTATCACGCGAATCGATTGTTACGTCGCCATCGGCCACAACGCGCGGAGGTCTTTGGCCTCAGTTCTGGACCGGTAAGGTTTGCATCAAGTGACTCCGCGTTTCGTCGACATGAAAGGGGGCTCAGTTATCGGACTTCGCATCGCGCTTCGTCACTTCGGACCGAATCGAAAATTCCGTCGACTGCAGCTGCGGACGGGCAGCGCTCAAGGGAGAATTCACAATGACATCACCAACCGAACAGACCCGTGCAACTGTCTCGCGTCGCGTCGTCTTGAGGAGTGGTGGGGCCGCGGCCGGCGCCGCCGCGCTGGGCGCTACCGTCCGGAGTAACGGTTCAGCGGCGCCGGCGGCACAGGGCACGCCGGAGAAGGTGACTATCGCCTTCGGCTCCGAACTGACCACGATGGACCCGCCGTTCTTCACGACGTCGAACGAAGAGACCGTATACTACGCGTTATACGACACCCTCGTCACCCGGGCCGAGGATCTCACGATCATTCCTGGGCTGGCCGAGTCGTGGCAGACCCCCGATGAGAACACGTGGGAGTTCAAGCTCCGCGCCGGCGTCACGTTCCACGACGGGACCGCGTTGACCTCGGAGGACGTGAAGTACACCTTCGACCGCATAATCGGCGATTTCATGGAGAATCCGGCGCAGAGCAAGTTGGCGACGATCAAGGAGGTCCAGGCCGTCGATTCCTCGACGGTGCGGATCATCACCAGCGCGCCGGACCCGATCATGCTCGCCCGGCTAGCGGGCATCGTCACCTGGATCGTCCCGAAGGCGTATATCGAAGCCAACGGCGCCGACCACTTCGCCACGAATCCCATCGGCACCGGGCCATACAAGTTCGTGAGTTGGAAGAAGGACGAAGAGCTCGTACTCGCGGCCAACGAGAGCTACTGGCAAGGGAAACCGTCGGTCTCCCAGATCGGCTTTCGTCCGATCCCGGAAGCCGCGACGCGTCTCGCGCTCCTGAAGAGTGGCGAAGTCGACCTCATTCAGGACGTCCCGCCGGACCAGGTCGACGTGATCGAGGCGGACGGCGATCTGGAGATCGCGACGGCGCCCAGTCTGCGTTCGATGTATGTCATCCTCCGCTCGGACGAGCCCCCGTTCGATGACGTTCGCATCCGACAGGCGGTCAACTACGGAATCGACAAAGAGGGGATCATCGACGCGCTTCTCGGGGGAAACGGCGTCATTTCGAAGGGCCAGACCATGGGCCCCGAGTATTTCGGGTTCAACCCGGACCTCGAGCCGTATCCCTACGACCCGGACAAGGCCCGGCAGCTCTTGAGTGACGCAGGCGTGGGCAGCGGGCTGTCCGTCAAGTTCCTGACGCCAGCAGGTCGGTACCAACAGGACAAGACCATCGCGGAAGCCGTCGCTGGGCAACTCGGCGAGATCGGGATTCAGGCGGACATCGAGGCGGTGGAATTCGGCGTCTACGTGACGCGAAAGCTCGACCGCACGATCGAGCCGATGACGCTCGGAGCATGGTCACAGCCTGTCTACGACGCCGACGGGGTCGCCTATCTGCTCTTCCACACGGACGAACCGTGGGGCGTGCATTATTCCAATGCCCACGTCGACGAACTGGTTGAAAAGGCCCGGGCGACGCTTGATCAGGACGCCCGCCTGCAGATGTACCACGAGGCTCTCGCGATCGTGCGCGAGGACGCCCCTGTCGCGTTTCTCCATCAAATGGTCGGGATCTACGCGAGAAGGAAGGGAGCCCCCGTCACACCGTTGCCCGACGAGACGATCGTCGTACAACCGAAGTGGTAGGTCGCGCACCGGCGGCTCCGCTCGCACGCATCCCAACAGAGCAATCCAGCGTATCCGATGGTTGCTTCTACGGCCCGTGAAGCGATCAGCCGATGAATCAGCGATTGCGCTCGCCGAGCGCGTGCGCGAAGGTCACGCGCTCGGCACCTAACGGCGATCTCCGGGCTACCCACGACGCGCCCAGACGTCCGTTGCTCGTCTGATCAGATCCGACCCGCTTTCCTCCGCGCGAGGTAGGCCAGCGAGGTCACACGCTAATCGCGATGGAGACACACTTATGTCGACTTCCGTTCGTTCCCAAGTCAGCGAGCGCGCCGCCGCTTTGCACCAGAGCGCCATGGTCATCGATGCGCTCACGACGTCGTTGCTCACGCCGGATCAGGCGGAACGCATGCGGGCGGGGGGGGTCAGCGCGACCAACTACACCTCCGCGTATTTCTCGCACCACTTCGCCGATGCCGTAGTCGACATCGCCGCGGTTCGCCGCGCAGTGCTGTCCAATCCCGAGGACTATCGCCTGGTGCTGACCGCGCACGACCTCGACGAGGCGAAGGCCGCGGGAAAGCCGGCAGTCATCTTGGGACTGCAGAACGCGCTTCCGATCGAGGACCGACTCGAATTCGCCGACGTGCTCTACGAGCTCGGGATTCGCATCATCCAGTTGACCTACAACGAACGGAACCTGATCGGGGACGGCTGCACAGAGCCGGGCAACGCCGGACTCAGCAGATTCGGTCGCGAGGTCATCGGTCGACTGAATCAGCTCGGCATCTTGATCGACCTGTCTCACTGCGGCTACCGAACCACCATGGAGACCATTCAGGCTTCCGAACGCCCGGTGGCGATCACTCACTCCAATCCGCTCGCGCTCTCTCCGAGCCCGCGTAACAAGCCCGACGAAATCTTGAAGGCGTTGGCAGAGCGAGGCGGCGTAGTCGGCGTTTGCGTCTGGTCTCCCATGGCCCACCGTGGCCTCGGTCGGCGACCTTCACTCGAGGATGTCATCGACATGATCGAGTACATAGTCGACCTCATCGGGATCGACCACGTTGGTATCGGTACCGACCACGGGGAAGGCGTGTACAAGGCCGAGGAATGGGAAGCTAAGTGGGGCGCCGCCGGACTCTACCCCGAAGTCACGAGCGGACTCGGCAGCTGGTACGGCTTCAATGCCCGCTACGCCGAGGGGCTGCACTCGGCAGCGCTTTTCCCCAACTTGACGGATGGATTGCTGGCGCGCGGATACGCTGATGCGGACGTGCTCAAGATCCTGGGCGGGAATTTCTATCAACTCCTCCTCGATACCTGGCACTGAGAGGGCTTCGTCGCATGATTAGGCAAGACTCGGAATCGAGAGATGTGGCGGCCGGCCGCTCGGTGCAGCGCCACGTCCTGACCACCGATCTCGACGGCGGTCAGCTCGCGCTCACGGTCCACGACGTCACGGGGTCCCAACCGGGACCGACCGTCGCGTTGGTCGCGACCGTTCATGGCAACGAATGGTTCTACGTCGAGGTCGTGCGGCGAGTCCTCGATTCACTCGACCCGGCTACCGTCCGTGGTAGGGTCCTGGCGATACCGGTCGCCAATCCCGCCGCGTTTGGTCAACTGAGCCGGACGACGCCCGACGCCTCCGATACGTCCGACCTCAATCGTGCATTCCCGGGTCGCTATACGTCCATCACTGATCAGCTCGCGGCGGCGATCGAGAAGCACGTACTGCAACACAGCAACTTCCTGATCCAGTACGACTGCGGACCCTGGGGCTGGGCGATCGGCGAGATCATGTACGGAACGGACTACCCGGACGCCGCAGTGACGGAGCAATCCCGCGCGATGGCGCTCGCATACGGCTATCCGCTGGTCCGCTCGGCGCTCCTCGTGAGCGAGCACCCCGGTCCGCGTTCACTCGCAGGTTACGCCGCGACCAAGTATCGAATCCCGAGCATTCTGGCCGAGATCGGTGGATCCGGATTCGGTGAGGACGATGAGGAGCGCCGGATCGCTCTCAATGTCTCGGGGACACGCGGTGTTCTTTATCACGTCGGCCTCCTCGATGAACCGCTTCCGCATGCGAAGCCGCCCCGCGTGTGTAGCCGCCGAGTGCGCGTCAAGCCATCCGTTGGGGGCATGCTCGAACCATTGAAACGGGGTAACGAACTCGGGGCTGAGATCGCGAAGGGCGAGCTCTTGGCCAATGTTCGCGATCCGTTTAACTTCGAGTTGCTGGAGGAGCTGCGCAGCCCGACCGACGGGTGGCTCTTCTACGTTGCGCGCCCGCAACCAGTTCGGCCGGGTGACTTCAGTATGGGTGTCATGACCCGCGACAGTGCAGAACCTGTCGTATTCGATTGAGGAGCCTCTGAAATGATTCGAAGTTCGCGACACGTCGTTGGTATCGATATCGGCGGGACCTTCACCGATATCGTGCTCCTCGATCGGGACACGAAGCGTTATCGGGTGCACAAGCTCCTGACGAGTTCTAGCGACCCTTCCGAATCGGTGATCGTTGGTGTTCGCGAAATCCTGGAGGCCGCGGACGTCGACGTCGCTCAGCTCGACTACGTCGTCCACGGTACGACGCTGACCGCGAACACGATCATCCAGCGACACGGGGCCCGCACTGCGTTGCTCGTGACCGAAGGATTTGAGGACATCATCGAGATTCGGAAAGAGCAGCGTTACGACGTCTACGACCTCTTTAGCAAGTTCCCCGAACCGCTCGTGCCCGCCGAGTTCCGGATTCCGGTCCGTGAACGCATGATGAGTGACGGTCAGCCACTCATCGTTTTGGATCAGGAGTCGTTGCGAGAGCAGGTCCGCCGCCTCAAGACATTGGCCCCGGAATCGGTCGCGATTTGTTTCCTGCATTCCTACGCCAACCCCATCCACGAGCAAATCGCGCGGCAAATCGTCGCAGAGGAGCTGCCCGACATTTCGACCAGCGTTTCGTCCGAGATCGTCCCTCGAGCGGGAGAGTACGACCGGTTTTCCACGACGGTCGCGAACGCCTATGTCCAGCCGGTCATGAGTCGATACCTCGAACGTTTGCAGGAACAGCTTCTGGTGCTCGGGTGTCGAGGAGAGCTTTACTTGATGCTCTCCGATGGCGGGATGGCGACGATCGAAACCGCAAGGTCCTTTCCAGTTCGACTATTCGAATCAGGTCCGGCGGCGGGGATCACTGCGACCGCCCGACTCAGCAATCAGGTCAACGGGCGGCGCCTCATCGCATTCGATATGGGGGGCACGACTGCCAAGATCTGCATTGTCGACGACGGCGCTCCGCTCATGACCTGGGATCTCGAGGTCGATCGGGCCCATCGTTTCAGCCGGGGTTCGGGTCTACCGCTGAGGATTCCGTCGATCGAAATGATCGAGATTGGCGCCGGAGGCGGCAGTCTCGCGAGCGTCAACGAACTGGGGCTGCTCAAGGTTGGCCCGATGAGCGCAGGGTCGAGCCCGGGTCCTAGCTGCTACGGCCGGGGCGGAGATCGACCGACGGTAACTGATGCCCTGCTGACGCTCGGCTTTCTCAATCCTGACTATTTCCTGGGCGGACGGCTTGCGCTCGACCCGGGCAAAGCCGAAGACGCCATCGATCGCGCGATCGCGATGCCGATGGAACTCTCGATCGACGACGCGGCGCTTGGGATCTACCGTATCGCCTGTGGTCAGATGGCGGAAGCCATGAGGGTGCATTTAGCCGAGCGCGGCAAAGACCCACGTCGCTACGCGCTCGTGGCGTTCGGAGGCGCTGGCCCGGTCCACGCTTGCGAAGTTGCCCGTGCACTTAAGATCCCGCGCGTGGTCGTGCCGCCGGCGGCCGGGATTATCTCGGCGTGTGGTCTCTTGATGGCGCCGCTAGCCTTCGGCGTCGCCCACAGCAGTCCGCAGCCTCTTGCCCAAGTCGACCCTTCAGCGACCGATCTCAAGTTCGAACGGCTCACCGAACAGGCTAAATCGGTGCTCTCGCAGGCGGGCGTTCGGCACGAGCAGATGCAAGTGACCCGCTTCATGGATCTGAAATACGTTGGGCAGAAGCATACGATTGAAGTACCACTGCCGGACGCCAGCCTTACTGATGAAACGAAGCGCGCGGTGGTGGAAGAGTTTGAGCGGCTGTACATCATGCTGCACGGCCGTGCCAACCAAGCCTTGGAGATCTTCGTCGAGGCGATCAAAGTGCGCGCGTGCGGACCGAGCGAGAGTGCGGAGTGGCTCGCCCGCCAGCTCGTCGGTGGCTCCACTTCCGGCGTCCCAAGGTCTCGCAAGGTGCGATTCCTCGGACAGGAGGGAGCCATCGAATCGCCGGTCCTTCATCGAGAGCAACTCCTCACCGGGGAGCTGAGGGCTGGCCCGGCCATCATCGAAGAGCCGGAGACAACCACCGTGATCGGTCCGCGTGACGAGTACGAACTCGACGCCGGTGGGAATCTTGTGGTGCACGTCGGTCGCGCGTCGCGAGGATCGGCGGTCGGAGAGGAGAACCGGCATGCAGTCGGCCAAAACCGTTGACGATGTAACGCTCGAAGTGGTGTGGAACAAACTCATCTCGATCTGTGACGAAGCCGCCACAGCGCTGTACCGGGCATCTGTCTCGGTGATCGTTGGGGAGGTCTTCGACTTCAGTATCGCAATCGCCAATACCGACGGCGACGCGATCACCTTTCCGACGCGCAGCATGCCGCTCTTCAACGGCTCAGTGAGCCTAACGACCCGCGAGATCCTTCGGCACTTCCCGCTTGAATCCATGCAGCCGGGTGACACGTTCATCTGCAACGATCCGTGGATCGCCTCAGGGCATCTCTCTGATGTGTTCTTGGCGAGTCCAATCTTTTACCGGGGCGAGGCGGTTGGGCTGGCGGTCAGCATCGCCCACGTTACGGACATCGGCGGCTCGCTTCGCCGGATCGGCACGACCCAGATCTTCGAGGAGGGCCTTCGGATCCCTCCCTGTCGGCTGATCAATGGTGGAGAGAGCAATCCTGACGTCGTCGGCTTCATCCGATATAACGTCCGCGTTCCTGAAATGGTGCTGAACGATTTTTACGCCCAGATCGGCGCCCACAAGGTGATCGAGCGTCGAATCGGAGAGCTGCTCGACGAAATGGAACACCCCGACCTGCGCGTGTTCTCGAGTGAAATTATCGAACGTTCGGCGGCGGCGATGCGCAGCGCCATTGGTGCACTGCCACCAGGCACCTACTCGGCTGAAGCGCTCACGGACGGGTTCCTCGACCCTCTCTTCATTCGAGTCAGTGTGACCTCGTCCGAGGCTGGTGAGCTCGTTGTCGACTTCTCGGGCTCGTCCCTCGAATCCCACGACGGTGCGATCAACTCGCCTTATGCGTGCACGTACTCCGAGACCGTAGCCACCGTGCACACGGTTCTTCTCCCTCAGGTGCCGGCAAACGCGGGTTCGTTTCGTCCTATCACGGTTCTCGCTCCAGAGGGCAGCGTGTTTAATGCCCGCCCACCGGCAGCCGTGAACATCCGGACACGGGCGGTGTTCATGTCCGATCCCGTCGTGATGGCTGCACTGGCGCACGTCGTTCCCGAAAAGGTGATGGCGGCCCCAGGACAGGCCGGGGGATACCAAATCCACGGCATGGTCGAAGGGAAACCGTTCCTAACGTTCTTCATGCAGTCTGGTGGGATGGGTGGATCGGCGCATGGAACGGGAGCCACGTGCGTGTTCTTCCCGGGGACCATGTCGACCGGTTCGCTCGAGATGATCGAGCAACATGCTCCGATCCTCATTCGCGGCAAGCGGATCGTGCGAGGATCGGGGGGTGTCGGACGGTTCGACGGAGGATGCGGTCAGGAGGTCGTGATCACGCTCAAACCGGGCTTTCCGGGCCCGGTCACAGTTTCGATGCATCCGCACATGCTGGAGTATCCGGCACCCGGACTCTTCGGCGGCGGGCCGGGCGACGTCGGCAAGATCATTCTGAACGGAGAACGGATCGACAAGTATCGTCTCCACTCTCTGGGTGGGGCAGTTCAACTTGGTGTCGACGATGAACTCGTCATCGTGACACCAGGCGGTGGAGGGTTCGCGCCACCAGCGATAGCGGAGTTGGAATTCGAGGAGTCTCCTCTCGGAAGCTAGCCGCGTCCCAGATGCGCCACGGCGAGAAGGAACCGTATCACGCTCCGCCGCTATTGGAGGTCGGCTCACGAGCTGGCGAACCGGATTTAGTGCGATACCATTTTCGCACCTCGTGGCAACGTCAACGAGGCCGACCATCAATTTGCTCAGAGCGACGAGAGCGATGGGTATCTGGATGGAGTCCTGGCGCTCAGGATTCTGGCATCACGAAAGATCACTTCTGCGGCACCGGCACACACTGATCGAGAACGCATAGGTCGTCTGCATCCCAATCGGCAAATAGCGCGTAGCCGGCCTGCAAAAAGTATTGCGCGCGGTCGTTGACTTGATAGCACCCTACGCTTGCAGGTGCGATATTTTGCTGCGATCCACGTGAACGCTCGATTCAGGCGGTCAATGTTCGCATCGCACTCTGTGCACAAATATGTGGCTTCCGCCTCGCGATCTGCTCGCTGCTCCGGTAGCTGTGACCGCCAACCGCCACCTGCGAATTCGCTTCCCCGTCGCATCCAAGTCGACCACTCAATCCAACGATTGCGCATGTATGTCGGCCCGCGACAACTTGGGAGCGGACCTCGCAGCGTGGTTCGCCTCGACGCATCAGGTTCAGATCATCATCGAGCCTTAGATCCCGTACGCTCAAGAGGTTCGGACGGATCGTCCAAATCAAAGTCCGATCGTGCTGGAACAGCGTGTCGCGGACCAGTCGCAGCGTCGCGCATTAGTTGACGATCCGATCGGCGACCGTGCGCGTCGACTAACGAGATCGAGCCAGTGTGCCGACCGTGGCGATGCAACGCCGGTCGGGGTTGCGACGCGCGTGCCGGTTACACACACGTCCCGCGCGGCCGCTGACGCAATGTCACCTCGCGCTACACGATCTCGCGTATCGGCACGGGTGGCTCCGATGTCGTTGCCGGTGCGTCCGAATGGAGAAACTTTGGTGCGATTGGCGGGTAGACGATCTTGCCAACCCTGCGCCGAGGCTCGGTCACCGTTGTGAACAGTCTCGCGGCACTTTGCGGACTACGTATGCGTCGCTTGATCGGAGCGGCTGACCACCAGCTGTGGTTGTTGCGAACTTGGCCCAGTGCTATCCGATCGTGAGCGGCCTCGCCAAGATCGAGCGACCTCTGCATCGAGTCCGAGCATCACCGACAAAGACGTTGAGCCCGCGACCGGGTTACATGCGAGATTGCTGCCGCGATGTCAGGTACCGCCTCGGATCGGCTGGTACGAGGCACGCTCCAAATGGGACATCATCTGAACGCACGGAGAAGAGCCAGGTTCTCGAACTCCGGTGATCTCCTCAGATCGCCGATTCGTTGTTCCACCATGTTGTGAAGGCTGGGATCCGCCGGTTCCGGGGGCGGCAGAGCGACTACCTGCCCCTCGATCCTGTGGACTCTCGGACTCGTCGAATCTGGGGTTGGAAGGCACTGACGTCGGGTCGATGTTGTTCTGGCGACGATCGAACTGTGAATACGCGGGCATGCACTGCGATGTCAACAGGAGCCAAGAATTCACAGACTACGGTGATCCGCACATGTCCTGCGGTGCCACGCGGCCCAATCGAATTCTTGAGGTGTGATGTCGTGTGAATCGAGCCTGTCGTACGCCCCAGAATAGGATCGGCAGCACTCTGCGAGACCGTCAGCAAGTCATGTCTTGACGGCTCCGGCCGTGATGCCCTTGATGAAGTGGCGCTGAAGCGCGAGATACAAGACGATGACCGGGATCATTGCGATGGTGACTCCCGCTGCGATCATCCCACGATCGGCGCTGAAGCGACCAGAAAAGAACATGACGCCCAGCGAAACCGGGCGAAGCTCGTCACGCTGAACGAACACAAGCGGCATCAGAAACGCATTCCACGTGAACATGAATTGAAAGACCACCAGGGTGGTCAAACCGGGACCAGCCATCGGCAACATGACTTGGTGGAAAACTCGGAATTCATTGGCACCATCGACTCTCGCGGCATCGGCGATCTCGGGCGGTAGTCCTCGAAAGAAGGCACGCATCAGAAAGATGCCAAATGGCAATCCACTTGCAGTACCCGGGATGATAAACCCCCAATATGTTTGTAGAAGATGAAAGTCGCGGAGAAGATAATAGAGCGGAATCATGATTGATTGGAACGGAACCATGAGACCGAGAAGAAAGAGAAAAAAAATGAGATTACTGCCCGGCACGGGCAGAAAAACGAGAGCGTAGCCAGCCAGACAGGAGAGGACGACGACTCCAGTGATAATGGCAACCGAGTAGATAACGCTGTTGCCGACGTAACGACTGAAGTGCCCGGTCGACCACGCCTCGCGCAGATTCTCCCAACGCGGATGCCGCGGAAGTGCGAAAGGATCCATCGCGATGTCGATCGAACTCTTGAGAGCGGAACTCCACATCCAGATAAGTGGCATCAGAAAGATGAGCGCGAAGACGATCAAGACAACGTATCGAGCGATCTCCCAGCCCGTGACTCGATGACGCCGGCGCGGCTGCTCGGCCACTCCGTTCACAGGCGACCCACCGTGGTCCCATGCGGAGGCGCTTCGCATCGATCAGTCCGCTCCTCGTTCGCGCAGACGCATAAACACTACTGAGGAGATAAGAGCGATCACGGTCATTACCAGTGAGAGCGTGGCCGCGTAGCCGACATGACTTTGGGCAAAAGCTTCCTTGAACGTATAGGTGGCGATTACTTCCGTCGCGTTGGCCGGTCCGCCGCCAGTCATGATGAAGACGATGTCGAAAACATTGAAGCCGCCGATGAGCAACAGCGCGATGATCAGATTGAGGACATTGGCTAACTCTGGCAAAATGACGTTCCAAAAGCGGCTCCAACTGGACGCCCCATCCACGGTCGCGGCGTCGAGAAGATCCTGACTGACGTTTTGCAAACCAGCCAGAAACACGACGAAAAC
>WBZO01006479.1_pt1 | contig 11316 bp, 10 predicted proteins | sample 5204261 | NCBI WGS metagenome assembly WBZO01 (sample SAMN12412400, study PRJNA552823) | activated sludge metagenome | isolation source: activated sludge from anammox sidestream of wastewater treatment plant... | place: USA: North Carolina | collected 2017-09 | reverse complement strand
GTTGGTAGAGCACGAGACTTTTAATCTTGTGGTCGAGGGTTCGAGTCCCTCCCGGCTCACCAACTTTTCGCATGAAGAAACGCCGACTGAGAGCTGGATTGGAAGTGCGGCTCGCTCAATGGGCGCTGCGGGTGATCCCCACCCTGACCCGCCCTACTCTTTGTCACCTCGCCCGCTTCCTCGGTCGAGCGGCCTATTTATTCGGCGGGAGTCGGACGCGCGATGTCGCCGATGCGAACCTGAAGTTGGTGTTCCCTACCCTGAGCGACCGAGAGCGGAGGCGTCTCTCGATCAAAGCGCTCCAGTCGTTCGCTCTGTCCATGCTCGATGTTTTCTGGGTCACGAGGGAACCGCTGCGCAAACTGGAAGCACTCGTAGCGTTTCACCCCAGCTATGAACTGCTCTTTCAACCGGGTGCAGTCATTTGCATCACGGCCCACATGGGAAACTGGGAACTACTCGGAATGGCCGTAAGTCGGCGCGGTGGCGAACCCCTCACCAGCGTTGCAGCCACAATCAAGAACCCTCGGGTGGATGCGCTCTTCAATGATCTGCGGCAGCGCACGGGGCAGCACATTGTGGCGCGAAAAGGAGCGGTGCGGTCTCTCCTCAAGACCTTGCGCGAAGGCCGCAAGATTGCACTGGTACTGGATCAAAACACCAAGCCTGTTGACGGAGGTGTGTTCGTCAATTTTCTCGGCCGCCCGGCACCCATTTCCTCCGCTCCAGCCCTGCTGGCCCTGCGAACGGGCGCACCGGTTATCGTTGGCTGCATGATTCCGAACGCGGCGGGCACCTACGAAACGCTGCCGATGATTACTGTGAATACCAGCCACCTGCCGGACGATCAGGACCTTGCCGTTCAGACGCTCAGTCAGCGAATTGCAGATGTCTTGTCCGAGTTGATTCGCCTGCACCCGGAGCACTGGGCATGGAGCTACAAACGCTGGAAATTTCGCCCCGAAACGTCGCGCGTAGAGGATTTCCCCTTCTATTCCCGCCCCCTCCGAACCAGCGACCTCCGGGTGGTGGCGCATAACGACAATGAAGCGAAAAGGGCATAGGCGTCCGCAGTGTTTTTCACCGCTACCGCAAGTAGGTATTTCGCGCCTTCCTCGCTTGAAATATGAGCAGCCATGCTCTACTCTCGCCCGACTTTGTATCTCAATAAATAAGGAGACGATATGTCCGAGATCATTCACATTGTAGGTCGCGAAATCCTCGACTCGCGCGGCAACCCGACGGTTGAGGTTGATGTCCATCTGGCAACAGGCGCAAAGGGCCGCGCTGCGGTTCCGTCTGGAGCGTCCACGGGCGAGCACGAGGCAATTGAACTGCGCGATGGCGTGAAGACGCGCTATCTTGGCAAGGGCGTTCAGAAAGCAGTCGCGAATGTGAACGGCCCGATTCGGAAGGCCCTCCTCGGCTTCGACGTTTTTGATCAGACCGGCTTGGATCGCGCGATGATCAAGCTCGACGGCACCGAGACGAAATCGAAGCTCGGCGCCAATGCCATTCTCGGCGTATCGCTCGCCGCGGCGCACGCGGCGGCCAATGAGCTGGACATTCCCCTCTTCCGCTACATCGGCGGCACCAACGCAAAGGTCCTTCCCGTTCCCATGATGAACATCATGAACGGCGGCGCTCACTCGGACGCGCCGATTGATGTTCAGGAATTCATGATCATTCCCAAAGGAGCCAAGAAGTTCTCCGAAGGGCTTCGCATGGGCACGGAAGTTTTTCACGCGCTCAAGGCCGTCTTGAAGAAGCTCGGTCTGAGCACCGCCGTCGGAGACGAAGGCGGATTCGCACCGGTTCTGAAGGGCAACGAGCACGCCATTGAAGTCATTCTCGAGGCCATCTCGAATGCGGGTTACAAAGCGGGCAAGGACATCTTCCTCGCGCTCGATGTCGCTTCGAGCGAGTTCTATGATAAGGCCAAGAAGAAATACATCTTCAAGAAGTCTGACAAATCCGTGCGTTCCGCTGATCAGCTCGTGGAATACTGGGCCAACTGGGTCAAGAAGTACCCCATCATCAGCATCGAAGACGGATGTGCCGAGGGCGACTGGGCCGGTTGGAAACTTCTGACCGACGCAATTGGCGATCGCTGCCAACTCGTGGGCGACGATCTCTTCGTGACGAACACCAAGTTCCTCAAGAAGGGCATTGACACCGGCACAGCCAACTCGATCCTCGTCAAGGTCAACCAAATCGGAAGCCTGACGGAAACGCTCGAAGCCGTTGAAATGGCCAAGCGCGCAAACTACACGGCCGTGATCAGCCACCGCTCGGGCGAAACCGAAGATGCGACCATCGCGGACATTGCCGTCGCGACGAATGCGGGTCAAATCAAGACGGGTTCGCTCAGCCGCACCGATCGCGTTTGCAAGTATAACCAGTTGCTGCGTATTGAAGAATTGCTCGGCGATTCTGCGGTATACGGCATCTAGTTCTCGGCGGATGTGAAAGTGGAAACGGCGGAGCAACCCAACTGGCGGCTCCGCCGTTTGCCGCTTGAAGTGAGTGCGAGATGAACATTTGGGGGACCATAATTCGAATCTGCTGGGTTGCGCTGGCCCTCATTCTGCTGGCAGGGCTGGTGGGCATTTTCTATCCCAAAGTTCGTCAACACCAGGACCTTCAGCGGCGCAATGCGGAATTGCAGGAAGAGGTGAAGATCGAGGAGGAGATGCTCCAGCACCTCAAGTCCAAGCAGGATCGCTTGCGGAACGACCCGCGCTTCGTGGAAAAGATTGCTCGCGAGGATCTGGGGCTCGCGAAGCCCGGCGAAACCGTCTTCAAGTTTATTGACGACGCGCCGACCAATACTCGAACCCGGCCACGCCGCTAATTTCAATTTCATGAACCCCAATTCGCAGCGCGTTCGGAGTCGCCGCATCGCTGCGTTTTGGGTGATTGGCATCGCGCTCCTTTTCTTTCTTCCCGCGCTTGGCACCTCCGTTGTTCAGCGCGAACAGGAGCTGCGCGTCGCACTTACGGCTCGCAGCATGGCGGATGGCGGAAGCTGGCTCGTTCCCGACTATCTTGGCCAAATGCGGCTGCGAAAGCCGCCTTTGATGTATTGGGCTGTCGCGGCTTGCTATCGCTTAGGGCACGCGACCGACAGCGCATTCCTGGCGCGATTGCCCTCCGCGTTGGCTGGCGTTGGGTTGGCGTTGACGATCTTCTTTGCAGCGCGTGGATTCATGGGCCAACGCCGAGCATGTGTGGCGGCGCTCTGTTGTGTCACCAGCCTGATTATGCTGCGTCAGGGGCGAGTAGCAGAAACCGATGTCCTGTTAACATTCTGGACCGCGCTGGCCGCATGGAGCGGTTATCGCGCCCTCTTTCGCTCGGCGGGATGGATGTGGATCGTCGCGGCTGGGCTCGCGTCTGGATTGGGATTCATGACCAAAGGTCCGGCCGCGTTTGTTCTCCCGCTTCTCGCATGGCTGGGTTTTGCCCTTTGGAATCGTCCTCGCATCAACGCATCACATTATGGGGCGCGGTTGCTCATCGGTCTGTTTGTTTGGTTTGCGATCGCGTTGGCAATCGCTTCCCCGTGGTACCTCTATTTGTGGGCGCGCGCGGGTTCCTTGGCGCAACTGCGCCAGGAACTCTCCGCGACATTTGGCGAGACGTCGCAGCACCGAGGAGCGTGGTATTACTACGTCTATACGCTCCTGATCGCATTCTTGCCGTGGTCTCTGGCGCTTCCCTCCGCGCTCTATGCCGTGTGGCGGCGCGCGAGAGCGAAGCGCGCTCTGCTGTTTTGCCTGATTTGGTTCATCACCTCATTTTTCGCGCTCTCCGCGACCAGCAGCAAACAGATCCACTACTGCACGCTGTTGATTCCTCCAGCCAGTCTTCTTGTCGGCTGGGTTCTGGGCGGTCTCTTGTGGGGCCGCCCAGAGGCGGCGCAGCTCCGTCGCAGGAGCGCGTGGGGGTTGGCGATCGCTGCCGCTGTGTATGTTGTATTTGTCTCGATTGCCCAGCCTCGCGCGGAGCCCAAACAGGCCCTGCGCACAGCCCTCGAATCCTGCTTGCCCGAGGTCCACGATGCCGAGCGGGTCTTCTTGGTGGGCCGACACCGAGCAACGCTCGAGTTCCATGCGGGCCGTCCCATTGCCGACATGGATTCCGTGAAAGAGGCCTGGCGTCAATCGAGGCCGGGCGATCTGATTGTGCTGAACACGAAGAATAGCGATCTTCCAGCAACCCCTTCTGATGCGGCGGTCCTGGCCGAAGTCGAGCATCGCGGATTGCGCGTGGCCATTTGGCGACGGCTCTAACGCTCGATTCGCAGCGATGCAGATGGCGCTGCGTGCAGGAGTATCATCACATCATCCGGCGAATGAGCACATACCCGGCGATTTCTGCACCGATGACGGGAATCCAGACGATTAGGTCGGGGCGGAGTTCCGGGTGCTTCACCAGGGAATTCGCGACGATGATGAAGAGATAGAAGAAAAAGACCATCAGCAGGGCGATGCCGATGCCAACCGACGACTCCTTGCGCTTGGATCGCATGCCCAATGGCACGGCCAGCAGGGTGAACGCAAAGCAAGAGATGGAAAGGGCCAGGCGCTTGTTTGCCTCCACGACGAGCGTCATGCGCTGGCGATTCATATCTTCCTTCTTCAACTCGGGAAAGGTTCCCTTGATATCGCGTATCGCATTGAGCAGGTCAAAGAAGACCAAATCCGACACTTTTCGGCGCACCGTCTTATTCTGCATTTCCGAAAAGTCGAGGCGCACCGGATAGTGGCTCGCATTGATATATTGCGTTTGTGACGTGTCGCCTTGTTTCTTCTCGTCGCGTTGGTCAATCCGCACCTCGTAGAGATCAATATACATGACCTTCGCTTCTTTATCCGTTCGCAAGGTGCCGTATTTTGCTCGCACATTTCGGTCCGCGCCCTCGTCGGCCAATTCGTAGACGATCACATCCGTGACGCGACTCCCCGAGCGACTTCCGATATAGATCATGAGGCCTGGGAAATCGCGGACAAATCGGCCTGCCTCCAAGAGATTGATCGGATCTTCCGCGCCGAGCTGCACGAGCGCGGATCGCATGGCGTGCCGCGCGCGTGGCGCAATCTCCGCTGTGATGGCAATGCAGAGCGTGGAGACGGCGATGGAGAGAAAGACGACGGGTGCAATGACCTGCCAGAGGCTCATTCCGGATGCGCGCATCGCCGTAAGCTCGCCGTCGAAGGAAAGACGTCCGAAGAGCAATAGAGTTGCCGTGAGGACGCTCATGGGCAACGTGAAAGTCAGCATATACGGGATATTGAAGCTGAAGAACTTCAGGAGGAGCAGCCCCGAAACTCCGCGCGCGCCAAGATCAATGGCCTTCACCACTGCGCCGAGGCTCATTACGAAGGTGAAAACGAGCAGCGTCATCCCAAAGGAGACGAAGAAGTCGGTCATCAAATAGCGATTCAGCACCCGCACGGCATTAGCCCTTCGCTTCGTTGTTCGTCAAGCGGCGCGCCGCCTGGACCGTATTGTGGAGGAGCATAGCAATGGTCATGGGGCCTACGCCGCCGGGAACTGGGGTAATCGCCGAGGCAATTGGCAGCAAGTCGTCAAAATCCGCGTCGCCGATCAGGCGATAGCCCCGCTCGCGCGTCGGGTCCTCCACGCGATTCACACCCACATCAATCACTGCAGCCCCGGGCCGCACCATGTCCTCCGTCAGGGTGTGCGGGCGTCCAGCAGCCGCGATCACGATGTCAGCTTGCCGCGTGAGTTTCGCAATGTCGCGCGAGCCCGTGTGGCAGAGCGTGACCGTTGCATTGCCGAGGACATGCTTCATGGACAGAAGAATTGAAAGCGGTCGCCCCACGATATTGCTGCGACCAATCACGACCACATGAGCGCCCGCCACAGGGATGCTGCTGCGCTTTAGCATCTGCAAGATTCCGTGAGGCGTGCAGGGCCAATAGGCAGGCAGACCCAACACCATGCGGCCCACATTGACGGGATGAAATCCATCCACATCCTTGCCCGGGTCCACTGTTTGCAGCACCTCCTGCTCAATTGAGCTGTCGGGCAATGGAAGCTGAACCAATATCCCGTGAATGTCGGAGGCTGCATTGAGCGCTTCAACGGCTTGCACAATCTCGCGCGGGCTGGCCGTTTCGGGCAGATTTATCTCGCGGGAGAGCATTCCGATTTCAGCACAGGCCTTCTCCTTGGCCGTCACATAGGAGCGCGAAGCCGGATGATTGCCGACGAGCAATACGCCCAGACCGGGGACAACGCCCCGGGTTGCAAGCTCGGTCACGTCTGCCTTTAGCTCATCGCGAATTTGCCGAGCGATAGATTTGCCGTCTATTAGATGTGCAGCCACAGCCTTCTCCAAAGGCTGCAATTTATCCACCGAACGCTCCTAGCTCAAATTGTTTCGGCGCCAATTCCCAATTTCTCCGCTTCACATCCGCCGTTTTACAACCCCCCACTCCAACGGTACATTCTGTCCGGGTCGAGAGGAGTTCGCATGAAATATGCTGGGATCGCCACTCTGGTTGGGTTGCTGTGTCTGGAATCGTCCGCACAAGTATGGGAACCGACTTCTTATGCGATTGGGAGTCCGACCACTCGGGATATCTGGGTGGATGCAATCAATGGCAATAACGCCAATTCCGGGGCGACGTCGAATCTGGCCGTCCGCACAGTGACCGAGGCGTGGAATCGGATCCCAATGGGCATTGCGCTCACCAATGGATTTCGCCTTCGCTTGCAACCTGGCACGCACACGTCCATCCCGAACTATTGGGAGTCTCGGTACGGCACGGCCGCACACCCCATCATCCTGCAGGCGGAGGGCCCGCCCGGATCCGTGATCCTGCCGGATCCCAACATCTTCGACTGCGCCTATCTCTATTTCCTCGGCATCGAATTCCGCAAGCTCGCCGATGGCGGCGATGCCTTCCATTTGGAGCAATGTCAGTTCGTTCTTCTTCGGAACTGCACCATTCGCGGCTACAACTTCGCTCACGAAACGATCAAGGTTAATCAGTGTCAGAACATCTACATTGAAGACTGCGACATTTCCGGCGCGGGCGATAACGCGGTGGACTTTGTTGCCGTTCAATATGGGCACATCGTTCGCTCGAAAATTCACCAAGCCAATGACTGGGCTCTCTATGTAAAGGGCGGTTCAGCCCAGATTCTCATTGATGGCAACGAAGTGTATGACGCCGGGACCGGCGGTATCACTGCGGGTCAGGGCACGGGATTTGAGTTCATGACCAATCCCTGGCTTCACTACGAAGCCTACGATATCAAAATAGCAAACAACGTCATTCACGACACCGAAGGTGCGGGCCTCGGTGTCAATGGCGGCTACAACATCTTGCTGGCCTACAACACCTTGGTTCGCGTCGGCAGCCGCAGCCACGTAATTGAAGTGGTGCATGGCGCGCGCGGATGCGATGGGAATTGGGCAGATTGCGAAAGCAATCGCCTGGCAGGCGGATGGGGTCTATCTGTCCCGGAGGACGATTCGCAATACATTCCCAATCGCAACGTCTATATCTACAACAACATAGTGCTAAACCCTCCGGCGAACCACAGCCAATGGCAGCAGTTCGCCATTCGCGGGGCTACATTACCACCCACCAATTCCAACATCCCCTCCCCTTCGTATGGGGATATCAATCTTCAGATCCGAGGAAACCTGATCTGGAATGGCCCCACCAATCATCCCGTGCTGGGCGACTCCACGGGCTGCGCGACAAACAATCCAACGTGCAATGAATCGCAATTGCGCGCAGAGAACCACTTCAACACCCTCTACCCTCATTTTGTGAACCTGAGCGCGAACGATTTTCGGCCCGCCATCACAGGCGACATCTTCAGGGCAACCACCTATCCCATTCCACCTTTCCCGGGAGGAGACCGCCCATCGCCACCACTCGTTCCGGTGGGCAATCTCTCCAACGCGGTGCCCCGCGAGCGCAACCAGCACCCGCGCCACCAGTTGCACCGCCCCCCCGGCGCCTATACCGGAGGAGCCAGCATGAAGATGGTGCAAATCGAACCCGACTCAGTCTCCCTACTGGCAGAGGAAGGCTACACCTATGCGCTGGAGGCGAGCGAAAACGGAGGGTCCTGGACTTCGTTCACAACCGTGAGCAATGCACTTGACCCGCTGCTCACCGCGCCGGTGAGCGCCGGGCCCTCGGTCCAGTTTTTTCGAGCGCGCCTCCTGCCTCCCTGACACCGCACCAGCGCTCGCACACAGCCGGTGGGAGCGCGGAGTCAGCAGCGGTATCCCGTCTACGCGCAATGCGAGGAAGCCATTGCACAGACGGAATGAGCGCGCTCGGGGAGCAGATTGGCCACTACCAAACTTGGCGATTCGCCAGAGCGCGCGAGAGTGTGGTGGCATCCGAATAGGCCAGCCCACTGCCCGATGGAATGCCACGCGCGAGCTGGGTAACCTTGACGTCTATGCTCGCGAGAACATCGCGGAGATAGGAGGCCGTAGCATCGCTTTCCACATCGCTGTTCAGCGCGAGAAGAACTTCGCGAATGCCCTCCCGCTTAACGCGCTCGATTAGAGTATCCACACGGAGATGCCGGACACCCTCTCCCCTCATGGGCGACAAGCGCCCCATCAAGGCGTGGTAGCGACCTCGATATGCACCCGATCGCTCCATCGCGAGAATATCCGCAGGCTCCTCCACAACACACAGCAAGGTGGAATCGCGGCGCGGATCGGCGCACAAACTGCAGGGATCCTGACTGCGGAGGGTGATATTTCCGCAGGTGCGGCACGGCGTGAGTTGCTGAATCGCGTGCTGTAGCGTCGCGAGCAACTCAGCGCCCGTACCCGCAGGATCGCGCAAAATCGCCATGGCCATCCGTTCGGCAGAACGCTTGCCGACGCCCGGAAGACGGCCAAGTCCCGAAATCAATTTGTCCAATGCCTCCGGCATCGGATTCTACATCCCCGGGATATTGAGTCCGCCCGTAATCTTGCCCATCTCCGCCGACGCATCATCACGCGCCGCGCTCAATGCGCCATTCACAGCCGAGATCACGAGATCCTGAAGCATGTCCAGATCATTGGGGTCGGCAACCTGGGGTGAAATCGTTACCTGCTTCACCAGCATATCGCCACCGGCAACTGCCGTGACCGCGCCGCCGCCTGCGGAAAAGGAATATTCGCGCTGGGCGAGCTCCTCTTGCAGCTTCTGCACATTCTGCTGCATCGCCTGCGCTTGCTTCATCAATTTCATCACGTTCATCGTCTTCTCCTATTCTCGGACATCAATTATATCGCCATTGAATGCGTCCATCGCGCGGCGAACCGCATCCTCCTTGCGCCAGTCTCGCTTTCCCGCCTCTGACGAATCCGGATGCTTCTCGGTTGGCTTCGAATCCGTTGGGTTAGGAATCACTGCATCGGGGCGAGGTGCGCCCACAACAAGGTTGAGGGATACGGGGCGACGCAGTATTTCTTCAACCAACTTTTGCAGCAGCCGAATGTTGCGGGGCACATTCAGCTTTTCCAAACTCGACGCAAACTCAGGATCGAAAGACAACGTCACGCTGTCATCATCCACGCCAACTGGCGTCGCGTCCTTCAGGGACGAACGCATCAGGGGATTGACCTCACCCGCCTTCTCCACCACGCCACTCCAATTCGCATGGAGAGCGGCCAATTCGGCCGCCGGATCGGCCGGCGCGGCGATCGTGCGCGACCGACGCGGAACCGGCGGTGGTTCTTCAGCGCGCGGCGACGGAGTCAGCGCCGGCGCTGATGGCGGATTCGGCTGCGCCGACGGCGACACCAAAGGCGCGCGCGGGGAAGGCTCGGAGTCCGATCCCGCCTCTCCCGGAGCTTCGGCAAGTGCCGCGACAACGTCATCAAGCAAAACGGCCGTGGCGGCGCGCGAGGCGCGCGCCAACGAAACCTCCAAAAGCGTGCGCCGCGAAAGCGCGTAACGCAATTGTCCCTGCACATCCACAAGAATATCGGCGATTCGCCCCAACCGCTCGGTGCTCGCGATCGCCGCTTGTTCGCGAAGCACGCTCAAGCGCGCCTCGTTGTCGCTCACATCGCTGCCAAGTCCGCCGGCATAGGCGACCACCAAAAGGTCGCGGAAATACTCGAGCAGCTCGACCGATAGGCGCTGCAAATCCTTACCCCCATCGTCCATCTCCGCGATATGGCGAAACAGCGTTGCAACATCGCCCCGCAAGAGGGCCGTGGCCATTTCCTGCACGCTGTGCCACGCGACGAGACCGAATACGGAAAGCACGTCGGCCTCCGTGATATTGTTGCCGCAAAACGCGATCAACTGATCCAAGGCGGACTCCGCATCGCGCAAGCCGCCCTCGGCGCCGCGCGCAATAGCCAGCGCGGCATCGCCCTCCAACTTCACCTTCTCCAATTTCGCGATCTTGTCGAGCGTTGCGACAATGGCAGCGGTGGGGATGCGGCGCAGATCAAAGCGCTGGCATCGCGAAAGAATGGTCGCGGGGATTTTCTGCGGCTCCGTCGTCGCAAACACGAAACGCACATGAGGCGGCGGTTCCTCCAGCGTCTTGAGCAACGCATTGAACGAGGAGGCCGAGAGCATGTGCACTTCGTCAATGATGAACACTTTGTATCTCGTCTGCGCAGGAGCAAAGCCGATGTGGTCCAAAATGATCTCGCGAACCCGATCCACCTGCGTGTTCGAAGCCGCGTCGAACTCCATCACATCCAAACAACGCCCCTCGCTGATGGACTGGCAAATGGCGCAGTTGTCGCAAGGATCAGGCGTTGGGCCCTTTTCGCAGTTCAACGCCTTTGCGTAAATGCGCGCCAAGGTCGTTTTGCCAACGCCGCGGGGCCCCACAAAGAGATAGGCCTGGGCAATGCGACCGGACTGGATGGCATTGCTCAGCGTTTGCGTGACATGCTGCTGCGCGACAACATCAGAAAACTTCTGCGGCCGATATTTCCGCGCCAGCACTTCGTGTGTTTTTGTTTTCTTTTCAGCCACCGTTATTTTCCTATCTAAAAAGTGACCGTGCACCCGCGTTCGTCAATTCTCGACTGACACCGCTTCCCGTTCCGCAGCTCCCGCCAGGGTCCCGCAACACCCGGAACGCGATGGCTTACCGTTGCTACCTTCCGGTCCTGGCGGGGTTCACCTGCATCCGTCATCTCGGGCCTAACGCTCAACACCACTTCCCGGCGCGCCTATCGGCCTCAAATCGCCTGGCGCGGGAATTCAACCCTGCTAGAGCGGATTGCAGGTCACCCAGCATTTACGCCGAGGTCAGGGCACCGCTACCTCCCCGTTT
>WBZO01006478.1_pt1 | contig 11318 bp, 5 predicted proteins | sample 5204261 | NCBI WGS metagenome assembly WBZO01 (sample SAMN12412400, study PRJNA552823) | activated sludge metagenome | isolation source: activated sludge from anammox sidestream of wastewater treatment plant... | place: USA: North Carolina | collected 2017-09 | reverse complement strand
CCGTCCGCGCCCAGACCGGCGGCAAGAACGGATTGGTAGTCCGCGGAGATGACCTGGCAGTCTCCGTTTGCGTTCGGCGCTACGATACCGTAGACGTACTTGTTTATTGTTGCGCTGACAACCAGACCTTCGTACAGGGAGTAGTATTCCTCCAGGTCGGTGCCGCCGCCAGCGAAGCTTATCCGTACAGGTGCACGACCAATCAACATCCGCTATCCTCCCCTGTCTAGCTGAACCAATACTAGGGAGACAACTACCGTTCGCGTCCTCTAAACAGCGACGGGCTTCCCCTTGCAGCGTCTTTCTTTCCCCGATTTCCGCCCCCCAAGGGCTGTTCCTCCACCAGGCAAGGGTTCCAGTTCGATTTGACCCGCTAGAGGGAACATACAAAGGCTAACTCTGCCTGCCCCACCCACACATCGCCGGGAGGGACTAATTTCTGCGGCTGTGGGGATTAGTCCTCTGTGTCGGGTTGTACGGCTCGCAGGAGTTGCCAGATAGACCCAAGCCACCAAAAAGAGCGCTTGACACATTATGGGCTCGCAAATGCTTAACCGGGCCGCCCATTTTGACATCTCTTTGGACTTATGATAAACAGGTAATTAATCACCCTTTATTGCGATCGTAATCACGCCGCTATATCGGGGAGACGCCAGCTTCGTCGCTGCCTGTTCGGGCGCCCTGGCAGCGAAGGACGCGGAATATCGGGCTGGAGGGTGGCAGGAGGAGTAGGCCAAGTTGGTGCAGAACAGGCTCCGTATGAAGACGCTGGCGCTGGACCTCTAAAAAGAACCTCTTCCTAAGTGCGCCGTGGCCAGATATGGCGCAGTTAACCCCGCTTTATCAGACCATCCTTAAGTGTCAGCTTGAGGGGCTTGCACTGATCTTTTTCTAGTGACGGAGGTGTTTCGATGGTGGGTAGGACACGACTGGTCATCCTCGACGATCAAGAGTTATTCCGCAGGGGAGTGGCGAACCTCCTTAAAGAGTGCGATGATTTCGAGGTCTTAGGAGAGTTTCCGGTAACGGCGCAGGCCATTACGCTGTGCCGCGAAATGAAGCCGGACGTCATCCTCTTCGATGTTATGCTCCCCGGCACATCAGGGCTCGACTTGCTTGTTCGCGTACGGCGCGACTGTCCGGACTCCAGGGTCGTGATAGTTACGAGCTCGGATAGGGAATCGGATATCCTCGCCTCGCTCCAACTGGGCGCGACCGGCTATATTCTGAAGACGATCGACTTCGCCTCCCTTGTCCTCGACATCCGGCTGGCCAGGCAAGGCGAAATCCCGCTTTCGCCGCAGGTGGCGACGGCTCTCGTTCGGAGACTGTGGATCTCCGGCGGCAATGGTGGGTCAGGTTATAGCGGTGTACCCGGCGATCACGCCGGTGGCGGAGAGAATGGCGCGCGCAGGAACAACCCGCAACTGGCGAAGCTCACCTCTCGAGAACGTGAAATCCTGGAGTTTATCGCTAAGGGCGCCAGTAACAAGGCGATTTCTGAAAGTCTCGTGCTTTCAGAACACACCATCCGGGCGCACATGCGGAACATTCTGAACAAGCTTGGGCTTCAGAACCGGGTTCAGGCGGCGGCTTACACCGCTCGGCTGAATGGGGAATCGAACGAGAGCGGGTATTCTGATGAGACGGCCCGGGATCTTGCCATCATCAAGCTTGAAAAGCGCGAAGCCGTCAGGAGCGCCCGGATGGCTTTCGATTAGGCGCCTGCCGCCCCCAGCGGAGAAAAAATCGATGACGTCTCTTCGGCGAGCTCAGAGCTTGTGAGTTATTAGAGACTCAAGAACCTCACCTTATCATCCGCGCCTATTTGAGGGAGAGTCCGAAGAACTGTCATTCCGAGCCCTTCGACTTCGCTCAGGACAGGCCCTTCGACTTCGCTTAGGACAGGCCTTTCGACTTCGCTCAGGACAGGCCCTTCGACAAGGCTCGTGAGCGACTAAAATCGGTTTTATGCCGCTCGCGCTGAGCCCCGTCGAAGGATAAGCGGTCAAAGCCAGGTCCATTCGCTTGGCGTGCCTCGTCCGTTTGGGCTAGGCGTTCCCTTCAGCAAAATCGGCGTGTGGGGCGATGCCTGGCGCCGACCTTGCCCGGTAACGTAAGCCTTAGGGAGCGCATCCGTTTTCGCTAACCGGCTTCTTCGCTGATCGGTTCCAGTGACTCAGGAGGACTGCATGCAAGCATCAAGAGCCAAAGCCCCCCGGTTCAACCTTCTGCCGGTTGCGGCTTTGGGTTTGATGATCGCCCTGGCCGTCCTCCTCTCGATCGTGCCGTCCGAGCGTACTCAAGCAAAGGAAACCGTCACTTTCTCCGACGTCTCGGCTGCGGCCGGCTTCCCCGCCAGCTTTCTCGATACTCACGGCCTGGAGTGGGGAGACTACGACAACGATGGGGACCCGGACCTTCACATCTCCCTTTCCCACGAGGGCGCAACCGATCCGGCCAAGCAGTCTGCCGTTTACCGCAACAACGGCGACGGGACCTTCACGGACGTTATAGCCGCTCTCGGTCTCGGTGAACGCTTCGACAGGCATGGCTGCGCCTGGGGCGACTATAACAACGATGGCTACCTCGACTTCGTCTGTAGCTCTGGGGGTGGACGCGGCGAGTCGCTCGTCTCCTGGGACCGCCTGTGGGTGAACTGTCGCAACGGCGCGTTCAGCGAGGTGGGCAGGATCGCCGGCTTGTCCGATAACCTGGGCCGCGGAAGGACCGCCACCTGGCTGGACTACGACAAGGACCTCGATCTCGACCTGTTCATCGCCAACGAGACCCGATCTGACGGGCCGAACCGGCTGTGGAGAAATGACGGAGGCGCCTTTACCGATGTTTCCGCGGCGGCAGGGTTGGCTGTGGTCAGCAGCGCTCACGGCGCATCTGTGGCGGACTACGATAACGATGGCGACGCCGATATCGCTATCGCCACTGCTTCCGATGGAACGAAGCTCTACCGCAACAACGGCGACGGGACTTTCGCTGACACCGCCGCAAGCTCTGGCGTCACGGACAATGGGGAAGGCCTGGGCTGGGGCGATTACGACAATGACGGTGATCTCGATCTCTATATGGCGCGGATCGGGGGCGCCAACAACGGCCTGTTCAGAAACAACGGCGACGGCACGTTTACTGACGTCGCCAATGCGTCGAAGGTGGTCAACAACAAGTCCCGGAGCGCCTCGTGGGCGGATTTCGATAATGACGGTGATCTCGACCTGTTTGTCGTGAACGCAAACGATCCGGCTACGGGGCTGAACAAGCCCGACGCGCTCTACTTGAACCAGGGGGACGGAACCTTCATCGAAAGCGCGGCGGCGGCAGGGGTTGCCGGCCCTAGCGAAGGGTGGGGCGACACCGCCGCCTGGGCGGACTACAACGATGACGGCTTTATCGACCTGGTCGTGGCCAACAGCGAGGACCATGCCCCGACAGGAGTCTACGGACCAACCGTTCTCTATCAGAACAACGGGAACAGTAACCATTGGCTAAAGCTGAGTCTCCGGACCGGCGGCGCGAACTTCTTCGCAATCGGCAGCAAGGTCTGGATTACCGTCAGCGATCAGACTCAGTACCGTGAACTGACCGATCAAGTCAGTTCACGGCACATGCAAAATGAGCAGATCGTGCACTTCGGCGTGGGCGCCGCCACCGTTATCGATGAGGTCCGCGTCCAATGGCCGGATGGAGAAGTAGACACGTTCACCGGAATAGCCGCGGACCAGACGCTGGACGTGCGGGAGAACCCGGGTTCCCCGACTCCCGCCGGATCCCCGCCAGGCTGCTCTCCAGCGCCCGTTTTCGATGACGTGTCGGCTTCCGCCGGGCTTCGGACCGCGGACGAAAAGAGCTTCGGCATGCTGTGGGCCGACTATGACAACGACGGCGACTGGGACCTATACGTCGGCCGCCACGGAGGCGGCAAGAACGACCTGTACCGGAATCGGGGTGACGGCTCCTTTCAGATCGTCAGCAACACGCCCGGCATCCGGATGGGCGGAGACCGGCACGACTGCGTGTGGGGAGACTTGAACAAAGACGGGCTGATCGATCTCTTCTGCGCTGTCAGCGGCAATGATCATGTCCTGATCAATCAAGGTGATGGCACTTTCGCCAATCAGAGCAAAAAACTGGGTTTCGGTAAAGGTAGCGGGCGGGCGGCCAACCTCCTGGACTACGACCGAGACGGCCGGCTGGATGTCCTTTTTGGCGATGCCCAGAAGGTGCGCCTGTTCCGCAATACGGGAACGAAATTCCAGATTGTCGCTGAATACGGCAAGACCGGAAATGAGGGTCCCAAGTCCGAGTCCACCGCGGACTACAATAACGACGGCTTCACGGACGCCTTCATCGCCCAGTTCCCCAGCGCCAATCCCCTCTTGATGAAGGGCACGGGCAGCGGCCTGGTAGACTCGACGGCCGAGTCCGGCCTGGTACTGGACGGCCCCAACTCCGGAACGTGGGCGGACTACGATAACGATGGCGACCTCGATCTGTTCGTGACCCATTGGCGCTACTACTGCTGCTATCGCCCGCTCAAACTGTTCCAGAATCAGGGTGACGGCACGTTCGTCGATGTGACGGATACCAGCGGTATCGACAAGTGGGTCCCGGCGCGGGCCGGCCTGTGGGGCGACTTCAACAACGACGGATGGCTGGACCTGTTCATAGTCAATGGTATGACGAACAGCGATGGAGTGAACCGGCCGGACCAGATGTACCTCAATAAGGGCGACGGGACGTTCCGCGACGTGTCGGCGGTGGCGGGGACCCAGGGGCCGTCCCAGGGATCGGGGGATTCCGCCTCCTGGGCAGATTACGACAACGACGGAGACCTCGATATCGTCGTCGGGAACGGCTCGGGCGACCTGGCCTGCGACCCCAACTTCAGCCCCTACTGCCTCGGGCCGGACAAACTCTATCGCAACCAGGGCAACGATAACTATTCTTTCCAGACCCGGCTGATCGCCAACAACGATACGTTCGGGTACGGGACAAAGGCCACGCTGACCTACCAGTTCGGCAATCAGTACCGGGAGCTGAACGACGGTATGGTAGGCAAGTCGCAGCTCCCGCAGGTCCTACACTTCGGCCTCGGTTCCGACGCGGTTGTCGATTCGCTGGCAATAACCTGGCCGGACGGGTCAACCGAGACCTATCTCAATCTCCTGGCCAACAGCGCGCCAATCACCATCAAGCAGGGCGTAGGGATAGTCAGCCCGTAGCGCTCATCCATCCAACAGATAGATGGCGAAGGAGGTCAGCGTGAACGGTGACGGTAGGAATGGCATAGCGCGGAATGTAGTAATCATCGGCCTTGACGGCGCCAGTTTCGACTACATTCTGCCGCTGATAGACGCCGGCAAATTGCCCAATCTAGCCGCTCTGATCAAAGGCGGTACGCGGGCGGGCATGACATCCACCTATCCTCCGTACTCGGCGCCCGCCTGGATCAGCTTTATGACCGGCGAGAACCCGGGCCGTCACGGTATCTTCGAGTTCTGGACCACCGATCTCACAAGCTACAACCCCCTGGCTGGCGAGCGCCTTGTCACCTCCCACAGCTATCAGGGCCGGACGATCTTCGATATCGTGGGGAAATACGGTCCGGTAGCCGCGTTGCGCGTGCCGGTTACGTTCCCGCCCTGGGAGATTCCTGGGGTCATGGTCTCCGGCTACCCCTCGCGCTACGGCTCCGAGGGGACGGTCTGGCCACCTCACCTTTCGGAAATCGTCACCCGTCCCGAGTCCGGCAAGCGCCGTCTCCTCACCCGATACCGCGGGTCACAGGAGGAGATGCACCTGGATATGAACCGAGAGCAACTGGACCTGCTGACCCAACTGGCTATCGACGTGCTGGACAGCGGTGACCACAAGCTATTCATGGTTGTTTATAACCAATTGGACTCTGTCTGCCACCACTTTATTCGCCATTCCGATCCGGACTACCCGACTTACGAACCTCGACGCTCTCCCAGCTACTCCGGTGTCATTCAGGAGATGCATGAACGGCTGGATGCGGCCGTCGGGGAAATACTGAAGCGAGTAGATGATGAAAGCTTGATCGTCATCATGTCGGACCATGGGATGGGTCCACGGGCGCGAAATCAGATCCATCTTAACGCCTGGCTGGCCAGCCTCGGCTTGCTGAAGGTCAGGCGAAGAGGCGGGCTTCTCAGGGAAAACATCAGCAAGACCACCAATTTCCTGGTCGAGAACCTGCCCATCCGGCAAGAACTACGCCGCTTTCTCCCCAAATGGGTGAAAGGCAGGGTGACAGAGTCCCTGCTGAATGTCCGCGGCATTTCCTGGAATGAAACGCTGGCCTACCGTGTGCGAATGCTGCCTCCCATCGAGGGCATTGAAATCAACCTCAAGGGCAGGCAACCTCAGGGCGCCGTTGACCCCAGCGAGTATGACCAGTGGAGAGACTACATCCTCGAGCAACTGAGCTCCCTGCGAGATCCAGCGACAGGAGAGCCACTGGTGATAAGGGCCTACCGGCGTGAGGAACTTCACGAAGGGCCTAATCTGGACCGTGCCCCGGACATCCTGCTTGAACTGAAGCCCGACTACGAGGCCGGTGTCAGACTGAAGCCTCCCATCGTGACACCCACTCCCAAAGCCTTTCTGAAGATGCGGAGCGGGGGCCATACCATGACCGGTATCGCTATCGCCCGCGGCCCTCACGTTCGCCGAGGCGAGCTACTCGACTCAATAGAGCTTCGTGACCTCGCCCCCACGATCCTCTACTACCTCGGCCTGCCGGTTCCCGAGAACATGGATGGGCGCGTGGTCACGGAGATTTTCGATCCGGAGTTTGTCGCCAGCCGAACGGTCACAAGAGGCGCCGCCCTGGTAACCGGCGGCGCAGGCGGCGGAATCAGTAACGAGGAGGAGGAGTCGATGCGGCAGCAGCTTCGGGGTCTGGGATACCTGTAATGGTAGGTAGCGGCAGCCCTAGGATGCGAGTGGCGCTGGCCGGACCCTACCCGCTGAGTGAAAAGATACGGGGCGGAGTAGAAGGCGTCAATGCCGTCCTCGCCAGCGCGCTTGCGCGCATCCCTGATATTGACCTGCACATCATCACCGCAGCGCATGACGGGAGGCCCACACAAAGCGTTGACGGCGCGAAGCTTACAGTCCTTCCGGAATCGCGCCGCTTCCGCCGGATGACCTTCTACTGGTTGGAGCGGCGGCGGCTCGTCCGCTGCCTCAGAGAACTGCGACCAGACGTCGTCCACGTGCAAGGACAGAACTGGTACGCCCTGGCCGCCTTGAGCGCCGGCTTCCCAACCGTTGTGACACTCCACGGCATGATCAACAAGGAAAAGCAGATTAGCGACGGGAGGACTGCTCTCCTGGACAGCGCCTCCAGATGGGCCCGCTTTTTCTTCAACGCCCGCTATGAGGAAGAGACGCTACGGCGGGCCAAGCACATAATCCTGATCAGCCCCTACGTTGAGGTGAGTATTGCCGGGCGGACAGTCGCCAAGCTGTACCCGGCAGCCAACCCCATCGATGACCGCTTCTTCGAAATCGACTCCGAGGAAGCACAGGGGCGATTGCTGTTCGTGGGGTTCGTGGAGCCGCGTAAGGGTGTCGACGTGGCCATTCACTGCATCCTCTCGCTGGCCGAACGTTATCCGGACCTCACTCTACACATCGCCGGCGGCGAGGTGGACCGGGGCTACGCGCGGGCCGTACGGGGGCTGGTTGAACGTTACGGGTTGCAGAAGAAAGTCCGGTTTCTAGGCCACCTCGACCAGGCGCGCTTGCTGGAGGAGTACCGCCAGTGCTGCGCCCTGCTGTTGACTTCCCAAGAGGAAGCGTCTCCCCTCGCCGTCCAGCAGGCGATGGCCGCGGGTAAGCCGGTGATCGCCACCAGGGCGGGAGGTACGCCACACCTGGTCGAAGATGGCGTCACCGGCTTTCTTGCCGGCATCGGGGACGTGGACGGACTTGTCGCCCATCTCGATGCCGTTCTGCAGGACCGATCGCTGCGAGAGCGGCTGGGCGAGTCGGCGAGGCGCCGGGCTTACGCCTCATTTAGAGCCGGCAGCGTAGCGCGGCAGACTCGTGAGATCTACGAGCGGGTGCTCGAACAACCATCATCCATCGCTTTCATAGACCGCCCGGTATAGGAGGAGGGGCCACATGACGGACAAGACGCGCGTTCTGATCATTGGCATCGACGCAGCCACGCTCGATCTGATTCAGCCATGGGCTGAAGAAGGCAGGCTCCCCGTATTCGCCCGCCTTCTCAAGGAAGGATCGTTCGGACCCCTGCGCTCCGTGCCCAACTGCAACAGCGCTCCGGCATGGACCTCGATGGTTACGGGAAAGAACCCGGGCAAACACGGCATTCTCTTCTTCACCCAGCCGAAAAAACACAGCCTGGAGTTCGAGTACACCAACGGGTCATACCGCCGCACGCCGGCCCTGTGGAACATGCTGGGCAAAGCAGGGAAGCGAGTGGGCGTGATGAACGTGCCGATGACCTACCCGGCAGAGGCGGTCAACGGCTTCATGATCTCGGGCATCGACGCTCCAGGGGTACACGACCCGCGCTTTATATATCCGCCGGAGCTCCACTCCGAGCTCCAGGGGTCGATAGGCGAGTATGTGATCGAGGCCCACCTGGGATCGTACTTGAAGGCCGGGAAGCTGTCGGAGGGCGCCGAGGCTCTGTACCACAACATCGAAAGGCGGCTGGCGGCCAGCCGCCACCTGATGACTAAACATGATTGGGATTTCTTCATGGTGGTGTTCCGCACCACAGACCCGGCTCAACACTACTTCTGGAAGTATATGGACCCCTCCGGCTTCCAGGTCAGCCAACAGGAGGTCGCTCGCTTCGGCGGCGTGATCCCCACCGTATACCAGATGATCGATGACGCTGTGGGAGAGTTGCTGGAGATCGCAGGGCCAGACACCGTTAGCCTCATCGTTTCTGATCACGGGGCCAGCGCCGACACTGGAAAAGCCAAGGTCCTAACGGAATGGCTAAAGGCTCTGGGCTTACTCAGCCAGATAGAGAACGGTTCGATAGGGGGCGGTTGGAAGAGCGGCTTCAGGGGTGTCGCCTGGCGCGGCCTGGCCAAAGGGTATCACCTGGCGGACCGGCTCTTGAACTGGCGATTGAAGAAGAGGCTGGCGGAGATGTTCCCCGCCTTGCGGACCCGAGCCGAAGGATTCCTGGTGTACCACGATATGGACTGGTCGAGAACGAAGGCCTTTACCGACGGGGCGAGAGCGGAGGTATGGATCAATCTGAAGGGCCGCGAGCCTTTCGGGATTGTGGAGCCCGGCGATGAATACGAGAACCTTTGCGAATGGACCAGGGAAAGGCTTCTCGCCGCGCGAGACGCCGATTCCGGCAAGCCTATTGTCCAGGCGGTGTACCGCCGCGACGAGGTCTACAACGGACCTTACTCGGAGATGTCGCCAGACCTGATCATCCACTGGGAAAAGAACACGACACCCAAACGCATCGATGTGGGTAACGGGAAAATAATTGCCCTCGAGGGTTACAAAGGAACCAACCCTCTGGACCGAATGTACTGCGGGACCCACGACCCGATGGGCATCCTGTTTATGACCGGCGGCCCAGTAAGGAAAGGGTTCCAGCTAGAGGGCGCGCGCATCGAGGATATCGCCCCCACCGTTCTCCATCTCCTTGGCGAGGCCGTTCCCGATGACCTGGACGGCCGTGTCCTGGCAGAGGCTCTGGAGGGTGAGTACCTGATGGAGCATCAGTTACGCCGATCCGCGCGGAGCGAGGAAGGCGAGGCAGTGCCGGCGGGCTACACGGAGGAGGACGAGGGGATCATCGAAGAGCGACTGCGGGGTCTGGGCTACATCGAGTAAAACAGATGCTAGGCAACGAAGGAGTGCCTTCAGCCTTTCCCGGCGATGAGGCTCGCGGCGTTCTGCGGCGCTCGGCGCTACTATTCGTCGTCACTCTGCTGAGCGTGCTGTCCAGTTTTGCCTGGGACGTGGCGATTGCCATCCGCTTTGGCATCTCCGAAAGAAGCGACGCCTTCTATCTTGCCTATACGCTCCCCAGCATCATCACCACCCTGGTCTACCTCGCTTGCTACGCCGTGCTGATGCCGGCCGTGGCCAAGCGGCTAGGCCGGGGGGATGCCAGAGGCGCGTGGGAGCATTTCAGTACTGTCATGAACGTGATCATCCTCGTCATTCTGGCCCTTGGCCTCGCGGGGGCTGTGGGGTCTTACGCCCTGATGGAGGTGATGGCGCCAGGATTCGCTGGCCAGACGCTAGATCGCGCCGCCGAAATGAGCGCCATCATGCTGGCGACAATGTCGCTGGGCGCGGCTTTCCAGGTGGGCCGCGTGGGGTTGTACGCGGCGAACCGCCCTCTGGCCCCTACGGCGATCGTCGTTGTGGGAAACGTCGTCGTCCTTGCCTTCGTCGTTATGGCGGGAGAGCAGTGGGGTGTCCGCTCCGCTGCCATCGGCGTAGCCGTGTCAAGCGCCTTCCAGCTGGCTCTCGTTCTCCCATTGCTCCTGATTCAGCCAGGGTTCCGCTACCGATGGAGCCTCCGCTGTGACTCGGAAGTCAAGGATAGCCTGCGCGGCATCGGCGGCGCTCTTGCCGGGATGAGCGCCCGCAATCTCGTGCTGGTGGTCGAGAAAGGCCTGGCTTCGACCCTTCCCGCCGGAAGCATTACCGCCCTCAACTACGGCCTCCGTCTCGGCACGGTCGCCCGCACCGTTTTCTTCAACAGCGTTCTTACCGTCCTGGTGCCGTCCCTATCAGTCCACCTTGACCGGAAGGACGTAGCCAGGGTGCGGCAGAACGTTCTGCTGGGCGTAAAGATGGTGACCTTCGTCTCGGCGCCGGCCATCATTCTGCTGGCGCTTCTGCGCGATCCGATGGCAAATCTTCTCTTCGATCACGGGAACGTCAGTGCGGACGCGCTTACGATGACAGCCGGCATTATCGCTATCTATTCCCTGAGCCTGTTACCTTTGGGCCACTTTCGCGTCCTTCAGAACTACTTCTACGCCGCCGAACTGCGAAGGACTGCCTTCTTTCAACTGCTCATCGCCGCCGCCTCCAACCTGGCTCTCGATTTCGCTCTGATCGAGCTGTGGGGTGTGTACGGCATCGCGGCGGCCTCTGTCCTCAGTTTGGTGATCGTAAGTGTAGGGGGATATGCCCTGGTATGGCCGCGCATTGGCGGCTGGCCGTGGCGGGATCTGGGCGCCTTCGGGGGAAGAGTCCTCTTCGCCGGTCTGGCCTCAGCGGCAGTAGTAGGAATCGTCAGATTTATGTGG
>WBZO01006477.1_pt1 | contig 11318 bp, 12 predicted proteins | sample 5204261 | NCBI WGS metagenome assembly WBZO01 (sample SAMN12412400, study PRJNA552823) | activated sludge metagenome | isolation source: activated sludge from anammox sidestream of wastewater treatment plant... | place: USA: North Carolina | collected 2017-09 | reverse complement strand
TCGGGCAGAGTGAGGCGGTCGCCGAATGCGAGCACCAGGCCGGCGAAGGCGGCCGACAGGCCGAGCAGCTTGTTGCGCGTGATGCGGTCGCCGGGCACGAAGAAGTGCGCGCCCAGTGCGACGACGAACGGCGCCGCGTACAGCAGCAGCACCGCGCGCACCGCGGTGGTGTAGACCAGCCCCACGAACAGGAAGACGAACTCCAGGCCGAACAGCAGCCCGGCGATGACGCCAGGCACCAGCGTGTCGCTGCGCTCGCCCAGCGGAATGCGTCGCCACGCGATCCAGCCCAGCAGCAGCAGCGTCGCGCCGATCGAGCGCAGCGCCGCCTGCCAGATCGGCGAGATGCCGGAATTGCCGACTTTGGTGGCCACCTGGCCGAGGCCCCAGATCATGCACAGGAGCAACTGGGCCGCGATCGCCGCGGGCGGGAGGGTGCGGGAGTCGTTCATCGTCGCGTTTATACCCGGGTTCGGCCCGCTTGCGGGCGCGCCGTGGTTCTGCAACAGTCGACGTGATCGAACCGCTGGAGCACGACAGGTGAACTGGCCGTATCCGCGCATGATCGCGCATCGCGGCGCGGGCACGCTCGCGCCGGAGAACACGCTGGCGGCGATCCGGCTCGGCGCATCGTTCGGCTACACGATGTTCGAGTTCGACGTGAAGCTCGCCGGCGACGGCGTGCTGGTGCTGATGCACGACGCGACGCTCGAGCGCACCACCGACGGCGCCGGGCGCGTGGCCGGCCACGCGTTCGGCGAACTGGCGCGGCTCGACGCCGGCAGCTGGCACTCCCCGGCGTACGCCGGCGAGCCGATTCCCACGCTCGAGCGCGTGGCCCGCTGGCTGCTGCGCAACGGGCTCATGGCGAACATCGAGATCAAACCTTGCCCCGGGCGCGAGGCCGAAACCGGTGCGGCCGCGGCGCTCGAGGCGCGCAGGCTGTTGCGGGGCGCGCGGGCGCTGCCGATCCTCTCGTCGTTCTCGCAGGAGGCGCTCGAGGCGTCGCGCCGCGTCGCGCCCGAACTGCCGCGCGCGCTGCTGTTCGGCGAGCTGCCCGAAGACTGGGCGCAGCGCTGCCTGGCGCTGGGCTGCGCGGCGCTGGCTGCGCACGAGGCTGGGCTCACCGACCCGGTGATCGCCGCCGCGCACCGCGCCGGCCTGCGGGTGATCGCGTACACGGTGAACGACCCGGCGCGCGCGGCTGCGCTCTTCGGCTGGGGGCTCGATGCGCTGGTCACCGACGCGGTCGACCTGATCGCGCCTTGAGTCGGCCGGCGCGAATCGCGCACGCGTGGCGCGGCGGGTGCTCGCGCATTCACGTTCCGGATTTTTCCGTATCGGCTGCGGCCGCCGGGATGCGCTTGACCGGAGTCAAGGTGAGCTGCGAGGCCGGCCTTACGATGGCCGGATCGCCCCCGGAGACCGCAATGCCCTTGTCGGAAGCCCAGCTCGGCGAGCTGCTCAGCCAGATCCGGCAACGGCTCCTCGTTCTGGAAGAAGAAATCGCCCGCAAGCTCGGCCAGGCGTCGGAAGAGTTTTCGGCGTTCGAGCGCATCGGCGACAGCGGCGACCTGTCGTCGATTCTCGTCGAAGGCGAGGTCGAGATGTCGGAGGCGCTGCGCGACATCGACGAATGGCGCGGGCTGCGCGGTGCGCTGCGCCGGGCCGAGGAGGGCACCTACGGCGTGTGCATCGATTGCGGCGCCGAGATTCCCTTCGAGCGGCTGCGCGTCAGCCCGATGGCGCTGCGTTGCATCGATTGCCAGATGCGTTCGGAGCGGCGCGAAGGATCGCATCACTCGACGATGTGAGATGTGAATCTAGGGCGTGTTCACACTACGATCGTCCCCGCGTGAGCCCGGAAAAAGCGCGCAATCGAGGCGCAAAGCGCAGCCGTGGCGGGGCCACGGCGAGCATTTGCAACGCGGAGTGCGCGCTTTTTTCGGGCTCACCCTCCGGGCCGGGGCCTGCCGGGCCGCCACACTTCGTTGCCGGCTCCTTGCGTGGCACCGCCACGCGCGTCGCCGGCGCCTCGTTTGGCGGCTCGGCAGGCCCCGGCGCGGGGACGATCGTAGTGTGAACACGCCCTAGCCGAACCGGCCGTGCACGAACCAGCCGGGGCGCGCGTCGTCGGGCGCCAGCCGTTCGCGGTAGATCCAGTACAGCGCGTGACGCTCGTCTTCGGCGATGAAGTAGTCGCGTTGCACCAGGGAAGAATCCCACCAGCCGCCTTCGATGCGCTCCGGGCCGGCCAGCAGGGTGAGCGCCGAATGCCACCAGGGCCGGTTGTTGCGTTCGCCGATGGCGATCGGCTCGCTCAGCAGCCACAGCGGCCTGGGCAGGTTGGCCACCGGGGGCTGTGAACCGCCTGCGGGCCCCGACCGCGGTGCGCTGGCCGGCGAGCCCGGCGGAGCATCGAACGCTTCGACCCGGTAGGCGATTTCGGGTCGATGGTCGGCCACCAGCGCGAGGCGCTGCACCTGGCGCGGGCCGAGCCGCGCCTGCAGTCGCTCGACCAGCCGCGCCAGGCTCTCGCGTGAGGCATCGGTGCCCGGGAACAGCCGGGCGCTCGTGGCGGGCAGCGGCAGGATCTCGCTGCAATGCAGGCGCAGCGCGCGCACCGGCGCCGGCAGCCGGGTGACCGCCAGCCGTTCGCGCAGCAACGCGCACAGCCGCCCGGAATCGCGGCTCGGATCGGCGAGCCGGATCGCCAGCAGCGTGTCGGCGCGCCGCTCGCGCGCGCTGCGCTGCTCGTGCTCGGCGTGCAGCTCGAAGCCGCGCACCGCGCAGTGACGCGCTGCCAGCCATCCGGCGAGTCGATCGAGCAGGCGGCGCCCGGCGAACAGCAGCGCCTCGGCATGCTCGATCTGTGCGAGCAGTTCGATTCGCGCCTCGAAGCGCTCGGGCGCCTCGAACCAGCGGCGCGGTTCGGGCTGGCGTCCGAGCGCGCGGTCGAGTTCGTCGAGCAGCGCGCGCCCGCAGCGGCGTGCGAGGCCGGCGCGCGGCAGGGCGAGCAGATCGTCGATGCGGTGCGCGCCGATCGCTGCGAGGGTTTCGCGCTGCGCCCGGCTGCGGGCGAGCAGCGCCGCCGGTAGCCCGCGCAAGGCGGCCTCGAGGCGCACCTCGTCGGCTTCGAGGCCGTCGCGATGGCGCGCGAACAGCCAGGCGGCGGCCGGGTTGGGTGCCGCGCCGATGCGCGCCGAAAAACCGAGCACCCGCAGGCCCTGGCGCAATTGTGCGAGCAGGGCGTCGGCGCCGCCGAAGCAGCGCAGGCTGGGCGCCACTTCGAGCAGCAGGCCGCAGGGGCAAGCGGCGTCGTCGAGTTCGCCGAACGGCAGGTCGGATTGCAGGCTGACCGCGGGCGTGAATTGCAGCGCCCAGGCGGCGAGCGACCGAAGGGCTGCCTCCTCGCCTGCGTGATCGCGCTCGCGCAACAGCAGCACCGGAGCGATGGCCAGCGCAGCGGCGTACTTCATGCCGGGGGCGACGCCCAGCGCGCGGGCGTGGTCGTCGGCGTCGAGGATCTGCACTCGATCGCAGATCGCCAGCGGGCGCGTCGCACCGGCCGCGGCTGCACTGGTCGTGGCTGCATCGGATGCCTCGGGGGCCGTCGCGCCGCAGCGGGCGACGTCGAGCGAGAGCCGGTCGAAGAACAGGCCGAACCACCACATGAGATCGTCGGAACGCAGCGAAGCGGTGCCTAATTGAGCGTGCCTTCGTGCGGGGCGTCGTGGCGGGCGTGGATCGTGCGCATCGGGTGCGGCTCGGGGGCGGTGGCGAGCGTGCTGGCGCGTGGACGGATCGTCGAAACCGGCTGCGGGAGATCGACGAGGATCGGGTCGGCCATGACCGGGCCGCGGCGCTTGAGGATCTGCACCGACAGGCGCTGGTCGGGGCGCGGCAGCAGCAGCAGGCGCAGCGGCGCGGGCGAGGCGTCGAACTGCGCCGCCAGTGGCCGGAACAGGAACACCGGGCCGCCGGCCGGCTGGGCAGCTGACTGCATGCGGCGCAGATGCTCGGGACGGGTGCGCTCCTGCGGCAACCAGGCGAGCAGCGCGCCGAAGGCCGCGCTCTCGAGCGTTTGCTCGACCGCCCACAGGCGATCGGCGGCGTTGGGTGCCTGCACCACCAGCAGGTAGTCGAGCTGAATGCCGTGGCTGGCGAGCGCCGGCGCGTAGGGCTGCAGCGGCGGCGCCAGCAGCACGACGAAGCGGCGCTCGCGGGTGAGCTGGCGCAGCAGCGGCACCAGCAGGCGCAGCTCGCCGATGCCCGATTCGCGGCCGATCAGCTCGGTGAGCATGCCCGACGGCCAGCCCGCGCCGGGCAGCTCGGCGTCGAGCGCCGGAAACCCGCTGGACACGGCGTCGATGCCGGCGTGCCCGAGTTGGCTCGCGCGCCAGACCGCGGCAGGCAGGGCGGCAGACATCGTGGCCTCACAAGGCCTTGCCGCCGCGCAGCAGGCCGACCGCGATGCCTTCGAGCGCGAAGGCATCGCTGCGGCTGTCGACGACGATCGGCTCGAAGTCGGGGTTCTCGGGCAGCAGCTCGATCGCGTGGCCTTTGCGGCGCCAGCGCTTGACGGTGACCTCGTCGCCGACGCGGGCGACGACGACCTGGCCGTTGCGCGCTTCGCCGGCGCGACGCACCGCGAGCAGGTCGCCGTCGAAGATGCCGGCGTCGCGCATGCTCATGCCGCGCACCTTCAGCAGGTAGTCGGGCTTTTCGGAGAACAGGTTCGGGTCGATCGCGTAGCTGGCTTCGATGTGCTCCTGCGCGAGGATCGGGCTGCCGGCAGCCACCCGCCCGACCAGCGGCAGGCTGAGCGCGATCTGCACCGCCCGCGGAGCCTCGTCGGCCGAATCGGGCAGCAGCTTCAGGCGAATGCCGCGCGAAGCGCCCGAGGCGAGTTCGATCACGCCCTTGCGTGCCAGCGCCTTCAGGTGGTCTTCGGCGGCGTTCGGCGAACGAAAGCCCAGCTGCGCGGCGATTTCGGCCCGGGTGGGCGGAAAGCCGGTGTCGGCGATGTGCTGCCTGATCAGCGCCAGGATCTGCTGCTGGCGCGCGGTGAGATCGCGCATCGGAGGCTCCGGGTGATGAATTCGGGATCTGTATTTTTATACAGTATCGAGGGTTTTTCAAGTGCTGCGGCGCCACTGTGCATTCATGATGGTTTGTGGCAAAGTCGAAAAACGGACCGGCAACCCGGTTCGCGGTATTGCATTTCCCGGTTTGCTCGCTCAGGTGTCCCTCGAAATGCAATGAGTTCAACGGTCCGAGGAACGAGTTTCGATGGGAACCAAGATCTATGTGGGCAACCTGCCGTGGCGTGCAACCGATGCGCAGTTGTCGCAGTTGTTCGGCAGTCACGGTGAAGTGATCGACGCCAAGATCGTCACCGACCGCGAAACCGGCCGCTCGCGCGGCTTCGGTTTCGTCACGATGGCGTCCGATGAAGCCGCGCAGGCCGCCATCCGCGCCCTGAACGGCTACTCGCTCGAAGGTCGCAGCCTGGTGGTCAACGAGGCGCGCGAGCAGTCCGGCGGCGGCGGCTTCGGCGGCGGTCGCGGCGGTGGTGGCGGTGGCGGCTACGGCGGCGGCCGCGGTGGTGGTGGCGGCTACGGTGGCGGCGGTAACCGTGGAGGCGGTTACGGCGGCGGTGGTGGCGGCTATGGTGGTGGCGGCGGCGGCTACGGCGGCGACCGCGAAGGCGGTGGTGGTCGCGGCGGCCAGCGGCGCGCCCGCCAGTTCGGCCAGTAAGAAGGCCCTTTCTCTCTGCTGTCGTCATTGCTTCGCGCCGGTACTGCCGGCGCGAAGCGTTTCAGGGCGCCGCGATCAGCGCAGCGCCACCACTTTCACGCCCGGAAGGCGCGAGAAGTCGCGCACGTTGTCCGTCAGCACTGCGTGATCGAAGCAGCGCGCGGTTGCGCCGATCAGCGCGTCGTGCGCACCCACTGTGGTGCCCGACGGCAGGTCGGCCAGCATTCGTGCGTGGACCCGGGCGACCGCGGCGGTGAAATCGAGCGTGGGGATGGTTCTCTCGATCGCCTCGACGAAGGCCGCGCGCCTGCCCCGGCGCTTGGCCGAGTCGGCCTTGTGCACGCCGACCCAGAGCTCGGAGATCGTTACCGACGAGATGAAGGCGTCGCCGTGCTGCGCCCAGCGGGTGAAATCGATCCGCGCGTCGCTCTTTTCGGCGAGGATGAAGACGTTGGTGTCGATCACGAGGCCCATGCGTCGGCTCCCGCCTCGCCGACGGTGCGGTCGAGCTCGTCCAGATCGGCGAGGAAGCGGTCCGCATCGCCGGCGCCGAGCCGGGGCAGCGTTGCGAACAGGTCGTTGAGCCGCGCTACCGAAAACCCCGCCGGGGGGCCCGACGGCACGACCCGGGCGACCGTCTCCCTGCCGCGGCAGACTTCGAGCGAGATCCCGCGGTAGTGCACTTCGCTGAGCATCGATGACAGGTTGCGGGCAAATTCGGTGGCGGTGACGCGCTTCGAGGTCATGAGTGTAGAGCCTGATAATCAGATTTTCTGATTATTCTACTCCGACTGACGCTACCAGGACAGTCGGTCGAACGTTGCCAAGGCGTCGGCCGTCGGTCGTATCCGCGCGCCGTTCGCGTTCGGCTGCGCATCCCCCGCAATGGGTATGGACGGCGCGTCGCCGACTGCGCCGGTTGCCGCGCCACCCGGCTACCTTGACCAGGCGCGCAACCTCGCCGCCACGGTGCCCGCCAACCTGCTCGCCGTGCTCACCGACGAGCTGAACCGCAGCGGGCCTGCCGGTGCGATCGAAGTCTGCCGCGAGAAGGCGCCGCAGATGGCGCGCGCGGCCTCCGAGCGCTCGGGCTGGAACGTGCGCCGCGCGAGCCTGCGCAACCGCAACCCGAAAGGCGTGCCCGATGCCTGGGAGCGGGCCGCGCTCGAGCGCTTCGATACGCAGGCGGCCGCCGGCGCGGCAGCTCCGACCCTGGAGACCTGGCAGGTCGTCGACGAAGGCGGCCGGCAGGTGTTCCGCTACGCCAAGGCCTTGCCCACGCAGCCGCTGTGCGTGCAGTGCCACGGCAGCGTCGACAAGCTGAGCGAGCCGGTGAAGGCGAAGCTGCAGGCGCTGTATCCGGCCGACCGCGCAACCGGCTACCAACCGGGGCAGATCCGCGGGGCGCTGTTCCTGAAGAAGCCGATCTGAATCACATGCCGGAGTAGTTCGGGCCGCCGCCGCCCTCGGGTGCGACCCAGACGATGTTCTGCGTCGGATCCTTGATGTCGCAGGTCTTGCAGTGCACGCAGTTCTGCGCGTTGATCTGCAGGTGCTCGAGGCCGTGGTCGTCGCGCACGAATTCGTAGACGCCGGCCGGGCAGTAGCGCTGCTCGGGCCCCGCGTAGCGCGCCAGGTTCACCGTCACCGGCACCGCCGGATCTTTCAGCGTGAGGTGGATCGGCTGGTTCTCCTCGTGGTTGGTGTTCGAGATGAACACCGACGAGAGCCGGTCGAAGCTCAACCTGCCGTCGGGTTTGGGGTAGCTGATCGGCTGGCACTCGGCCGCGGGCAGCAGGTACGCGTGGTCGGGCTTCGCGGTGTGCAGCGTGAACGGCGCCTTGCCGCGGAACAGCACCTGGTCGATGCCCACCAGCAGCGTGCCCAGCCACAGGCCCTTGCCCATCGCCGGCTTGAAGTTGCGCGCGCGGTACAGCTCGTCGTGCAGCCACGATGCGCGAAACGCCTCGACGTAGCCGGTGAGTTCGTCGCCCGAGCGCCCTTCGGCCAGCGCGGCAAAAGCGGCTTCGGCGGCGAGCATGCCGGTCTTGATCGCGGCGTGACTGCCCTTGATGCGCGAGCCGTTCAGGAAGCCGGCGTCGCAGCCCACGAGGCAACCGCCCGGGAAGACGAACTTCGGCAGCGAGTTCAGACCGCCGGCGGTGATCGCACGCGCACCGTAGGCCAGCCGCTTGCCGCCTTCGAGGAAGGTGCGGATCGCCGGGTGCGTCTTGTAGCGCTGGAATTCCTCGTACGGCGACAGGTACGGATTGCGGTAGTTCAGGCCCACCACGTAGCCGATCGCCACCTTGTCGTCGCCCAGGTGATACAGGAACGAGCCGCCGTAAGTGGCGTTGTCGAGCGGCCAGCCCGCGGTGTGGATCACCAGGCCCGGCTTCGATTTCGACGGCTCGACCTCCCAGAGCTCCTTCAGGCCGATGCCATAGCTCTGCGGATCGCGGCCGGCGTCGAGCCCGAACTTCGCGATCAGCTGCTTGCCCAGGTGCCCGCGCGAGCCCTCGGCGAAGAAGGTGTATTTCGCGTGCAGCTCCATGCCGGGCTGGAAGCTGTCGGTGGGCTGGCCGTCGCGGCCGATGCCCATGTTGCCGGTGGCCACGCCCTTGACCGATCCGTCGGCGTGGTAGAGCACCTCGGCGGCGGCGAAGCCGGGGAAGATCTCCACGCCCAGCGCTTCGGCCTGCTCGCCCAGCCAGCGCACCACGTTGCCCAGCCGCACCACGTAGTTGCCGTGGTTGGTGAAGCACGCGGGCAGCATCCAGTTCGGCACCCGGCGTGCGCCGGTCTCCGACAGGAACAGGAAGCGGTCTTCGCTCACCGCGGTGTCGAGCGGCGCGCCGCGCTCGCGCCAGTCGGGCAGCAATTCGTCGAGGGCGCGCGGATCCATCACTGCGCCCGACAGGATGTGCGCGCCGATCTCCGAACCCTTCTCGATGACGCACACGCCGATCTCGTTGCCTCGTTCGGCGGCGAGCTGCTTCAGACGGATCGCGGCCGCGAGGCCGGCGGGCCCGCCGCCGACGATCACGACGTCGAACTCCATCGATTCGCGCTCAATGTCCATGAAACGGGCTCTCCGGATGCCTCGGGGAAACGTGCAGCGGCCACGATTGTCCCGGAAACCGGCGATCGCGCGCAAATGGCGCGCGGCGATGCATGGGCTAACATCGTGGCCGATCGGCCTTCGCACAGGAGAGTGCATCGTGACCACCCGCTTCGACCTCGACGGCAAGACTGCCCTCGTCACCGGCGCTTCGAGCGGCCTGGGCGCGCGCTTCGCGCGGGTGCTCGCCGACAACGGCGCGCAGGTGGTGCTCGCTTCGCGGCGCGTCGATCGACTGAAGGAGTTGCGCGCCGAGATCGAAGCGACGGGCGGCCAGGCGCACGTGGTGGCGCTCGACGTGACCGACCCGGCGAGCATCCGCGCGGCGGTCGAGCAGGCCGAGAACGACGCAGGACCGATCGACATCCTGGTGAACAATTCGGGCGTGAGCACGACGCAGCGGCTGGTCGACGTGACGCCCGAGGACTACGACTTCGTCTTCGACACCAACACGCGCGGCGCGTTCTTCGTCGCGCAGGAAGTCGGGCGCCGGATGATCGCGCGCGCCGGAGTCGACCCCGCGCGCCAGGCGCGCATCGTCAACATCGCGTCGATGGCGGCGCTGCGCGTGCTCGCGCAGATCGGCGTCTATTGCATGAGCAAGGCCGCGGTGGTGCAGATGACGAAAGCGATGGCGCTCGAGTGGGGGCGCTACAACGTCAACGTCAACGCGATCTGCCCCGGCTACATCGAGACCGAGATCAATGCGCAGCACTGGCAGACCGAGGCCGGCCAGAAATTGATCCGGATGCTGCCGCGCCGGCGTGTCGGCAAGCCGGAAGACCTCGACGGCGTGCTGCTGCTGCTCGCCTCCGATCGATCGAGTTTCGTCAACGGCGCGGTGATTGCCGCCGACGACGGGTTCGGCGTGTAGCCTCTCAGGTGCCGCCGAGCCGCCTGCGGATGCCTGCGCGGATGTGGCGCACTCCGAGCGCCACCGCGATCGCGATCGGTACGATCGCCAGCCCGGTGGCCAGTTCCGGGTCGACCGGCCAGCCGAACGCCCTCGTCGCCACGAACAGGTAGTGCGCGATGCCGGCGCCGTAATAGGTGATCGCCGCCACCGACAGGCCTTCGACCGTCTGCTGCAGGTGCAGCTGCAGCCGCGCGCGCCGGTTCATCGTGGCGAGCAGCTCCTGGTTGTGCCGCTCGCGCTCGATCTCCACGCGGGTGCGCAGCAGCGCGCTGGCGCGCGCGATGCGTTCGGCCACCGACTCGACGCGCCGCCCGACGCTCTCGCAGAAGGCCATGGCCGGATCGAAGCGGCGCTCGAGAAACGCGGTGAGCGTCTGCAGGCCGGGCAGCCGTTGCTGGCGAAGCTCGGCGCCGCGCTGGCGCACCAGTGCGTGATAGGCGCGCGCCGCACCGAAGCGAAAGCCCACCGAGGCGGCGATGCGCTCGGCAGTGCCGGCGAGCCGGCTCACTTCGCCGAGCAGCGCCGGTTCTTCCTGCGCCGGCGCCGACTCGAGCCTGCCGACCAGCGCGCCGAGCGAGGCCTCGATCCGGTCGAGTTCGGCAGCGCTGGTGCGCGCCAGAGGGAAGGCGAGCATCGCCATCATCCGGTAGACCTCGACCTCGATCAGGCGCTGCACCACGCGGCCCGCGTGCGCGGGGCTGAGCGAACGATCGATCACCAGCACGCGGGTGAAGCCGCGCCCGTCGATGCGAAAGTCGGTGAAGGCGCACGCCGCACCGTCGGCGATCGAGGCGCCCGAGAGCTCGCTCGCGCCGAACGCGGCAGCCGCGGCGCCCGCGTCGTCGGGCATCTCGCGCGCCGGCAGCAGCACCACGTGCACCGCGGCGATCAGCCGCCCGGGCAGCGTGTCGAGCCAGCCCTCGGGCAGCGCGTCGATCGCGGGGCGCGCGAACGGTGCGTGCGCGTCGCCGTCGTCGCGGTAGACGGTGTAGTCGTCGAATTCGCCGTGGCGTTCGCGCTTGAGGCGAAACGCGCCGAAGTCGGCGAAGAAGTGCCCGTCGCGCAGATCGGGCGCGGGCAACCCGGCGTTCGCGCACAGCCGCGCGAGCGGATCGTCGGCGGCCGGTTCTTCGCCGTGCGCCGGCCGCAGCAGCGCGATGTGCGACACTCGCTGCGGCGTCGCCAGCGGTTGGCGAGGCCGGGCATGGATTTCGTTTTGCAGCGCGTCCCGGTCGGGATGGGCGATCATGGTGACGCGGCTTCGTGGCGATGTAGTTGCGCGCGAACGCCGCTCGATTGGCGAGGCAGGCAAGTGAGCGAGCGCATTCTGGTCTTCGAACTCGAAATGCCGATCCGTTGGGGCGACATGGACGCCATGGGCCACGTGAATAATACGGTCTATTTCCGCTACATGGAGCAGTTGCGGATCAGCTGGTTCGAGGCGATGGAAGTGCGGACCGTGCCCGCGGGGGAAGGGCCGCTGATCGTCAACGCGAGCTGCACTTTCCTGCGCGAGCTGCA
>WBZO01006476.1_pt1 | contig 11319 bp, 10 predicted proteins | sample 5204261 | NCBI WGS metagenome assembly WBZO01 (sample SAMN12412400, study PRJNA552823) | activated sludge metagenome | isolation source: activated sludge from anammox sidestream of wastewater treatment plant... | place: USA: North Carolina | collected 2017-09 | reverse complement strand
CCTCGCTGCGGTGTGTCTCACCCAGGTTCCGCATCCCGCCCATGAGCCTATCGGACGACGACGAAAAGCCCCTCGATCCCGCAGCCGCCCGCATGGTCGCGCGGGTGCGCTGGCTGATGATCCTCTCGGGGCTGACCACCATGGTGGCGATCGCCGCCGTCATCGGGGTGATCGGCTATCGCGTTTTCAAGTCGGAGGGAAGCGCGGCGCCGAGCGAGATGACGACGCTGCTGCCCAAGGGCGCGCGCATCGTCACGACGGCGGTGGCCGAGGACCGCGTGGTGGTCACGGTCGAGATCAACGGCGCGCTCGAAATCCGCACCTTCGACCTGCGGACGCTGCGCCCAACCGGGCGGCTGCGCTTCGCCACCGAGCCGTAGCGATGGAGGACCCCGTCGGGCCGGACCCTTGCCGAGTTCTGGCGCCGGGAGCGGGCCTGTGCCGATGCGGCGGGGTTGCGCTGACGCGGCCGGCGGTCTATTTCGAGACGGCGCTTTTGGCGTTTGCTCCCTTCGTCTAGCGGCCCAGGACGTCGCCCTCTCACGGCGAAAACAGGGGTTCGAGTCCCCTAGGGAGCGCCACGGAAATCAGTAGTTTAGGCGGATGATTGACGGCCAGGTCTAAAATGGGTCCGCGCGACGCGGTTCCGATCACGCTTCCCTGAGTAATTTTCAGCCCGCACGCATGGCAGCCCCGCACAGCCGCTGTTGTCGTGCGTTTGATGTTCACACAGCGACGCGGCATCCTCGCCTCGACGTCGAAGCTGCGATTTCTCCTCATCTGCCGCCGTACCGCGCGGCTCCGCCTGGTTCATCTCAGCAAAGCGAGCACGCGCATGGCGCCCGGCCGAATTTTTGCATTGGCGCTGGCGTCGATCGCGCTCATCAGCCCGCTTGCAGTGCATCTGTTCTTTCCGGTCATCCCCGCGATCAAGGTCGCCTTCGGCATCTCCGATGCGCTGGCGCAACTCACGTTCAGCATCTCGATGCTCGGCATGGCAGTCGCGACGCTGTTCTACGGCGCGCTGTCCGACCGGTATGGACGGCGGCCTATCCTGCTGTCGGGACTCGCGCTGTTCCTGCTCGGTAGCGCACTGTCGGCAGTGGCCGGTGACATCCATCTGCTGATATTGGGCCGGCTGGTGCAGGCGGTCGGCGCCGGCTGTAGCATCACGCTGGTGCGCGCGATCGCGCGCGACGCCTACGGCCCGGAGCAACTGGTCAAGGCGATTGCCTATTTGACGATGTTCTACACCCTCGGCCCCATGGTCTCCCCGCTCGCCGGGGGGCTTCTCATCGATCTGCTCGGATGGCGCAGCGTATTCGCGTTCGCGTTGCTGACGGGTATCGTCATCACCCTCGGCGCCTTCATCTTCGTTCCGGAGACGCGACCGCCCGGCGAGCGCACAACTGCCGGGAGCGCAAGCATGTTGCGCTCTTTTCTGCAACTGTTCGCGCACGCGCGTTTCGCGGCCTTCGTGCTGCAGACCGGCTTCAGCACGGGCACCTTCATCGTGCTGGCGACCGCCTCGTCTACCCTGATGAAGGAGCACCTGCAGCGCTCATCGACCGAATACGGATTGTGGTTCGTGTTGTTTCCGCTCGGTTTCTTCTGCGGGAATTTGATCACCACCAGGATCGGCACCCGCGGCAGAACCGAGATCATGGTCCTGATCGGATCGCTGATCTCCATTTTCGCCGTCGCATCCCAATCATCTATGTTGCTGACCGGAATCCTCACGCCCGCGGTGATCTTCCTGCCAGCCTTCTTCATCACTCTCGCGCAAGGTGTCGCGATGCCATACGGGCAGGCCGGCGCGATGGCGACCATTCCCCGGATCGCCGGCACCGCCGCCGGCATCGGCGTCTTCGTGCAGCAACTCTGCGGCGGCGTGTTCGCCCAGCTTTACGGATTGGTTGCGGACGGCACGCCGGGTCCGATGATGGCGGTGATGGGGCTCAGCGCCATGTTGTGCGTCCTTACCGGTGCGACGCCGATGCTGCTGCGCGGCCGCTAATGCTGCGCCAAGTGCCCAAGATGATGGTGCGCCCAATCATGGTGGCGCGGCTGATGAGATCGTCGCAATGGCGGGTGGAGATGTTCGCTATCGTCTTCGTCAAGCACAGTATGATCATCATGTCAGGTGAGAACGAGCTTAAGCTGACGGGCGGTGCACGACATGCGCCACCCCCGCGAGATCGGCTGGGGTGAGATCGCATTCCCCTGAAGGCGTCAACGAGCTGATGATGAGACGAGTTTCGATGCCGGGCATCGAGCGCAGGATGCGCCGAACCTAACGCCGAAAACAGCGCCGCCGGCTCCCGGAATGCCGACGATGTCGCTCCTCATGGCCCGATCTTACGCTCAACACCGTGTCGCTGCCGGAGCGGCCACGCGCCGGAAATGCTTCATAGCGTCCGGCTGGTCGAACGGGATTGTCGCATCAAGGCCTGATTTCGCCGACAGCGCGTCACCCATGGCGCGGATTGCTTCGGGTGTGCGGGTAATCGCGGAGGGGTCGAGCGCCATGCCCATGCGCGGAATCACGATGAGGTCGCGGTCCCATTGCGAGCGCGTCGCAATCGCCCACTGTACGCGCAACGGATCGAACGGATCGATATCGTCATCGACGACCACCACCCATTTCACGTCACGGCTGGCCTCGGTAGGGTTGAGCGCCCCGATGATGACGCCCATGCCGTCGGACTCGAACCTCTTGCTGATCTGCACGACGGCGTGGAAGCGGCAGCAGCCGCCTTCCGGCAGGCACACCGCGTTAACGTTGGGCATGGAGCGCTGCAGGTGCTGGAGAATGTCGGCCTCGCGGCACACCCCGCCCAGTAGCCAATTGTCGAATGAGCCGGGCAGACAGTCGAGGTAGATGGCGTCGCGCCGGCGCGAGATCGATTTGATCTTGATAACGGGATTGAGCCGCGGCGGGCCGTCATAGACGCGCGAGTAATCGCCGTAAGGCCCTTCGGGCTGCCGCTCGCCGGCCAGCATCAGCCCCTCGACCACGATCTCGGCGCACGCTGGCACATCGAGATCGACGGTCTCGCAGCGAATTACGTCAAGCGCCTCGCCACGTAGAGCGCCCGCTACCTCCAGTTCATCGACCTCGAGCGGCACGATCCGCCCGGGCATCGCCCCCTCGAGCCAGGTTGCCGGATCGACGCCAATGACGATGGCGACCTCGGTATGCCGACCGGCCTTCTCGTTGCGACGATGGATCTCGGCCAGATGCCGATAGTGATTGATCATGATGACGATGGTCTGGCCGTCCTTGATCTGCATGCGCGCGAACGACAGGTTGCGCTTGCCGGTCTCCGGGTCACGCGCCACGATCACGCCGCTGGAGATGTAGTGGCCGGCATCGTCCGCGAAGTGCATGGGGTTGGGGATCTGCTTGACGATATCGACCTCGGCCTCGCCGATGACGACATCCTTTACCGGCGCGATTTCGACGAGACGGGTCGGGATTGGATTGCGCGCAGCATGAATGATGCGCTGGCTCAGCCCCTGGTTCGGCTCGACGCCGAGCGCGTGTGCGACGTTCCGGCGGCTGTTGAGGATATTACCAACGACGGGAATGTCGAACCCCTCGACACTCTCGAAGAGAACCGTCTTCTTGCCGTCGTGCTGCTCCTCGTAGCGGGCGATATCGAACCGGGTCGATACGCTCTTCTTGATACGAACCAATTCTCCGCGCTGCTCGATCCAGGCGAGGTAGCTGCGCAGATCGGGAAAGGACATTTCTTGCTCCAGGTCACTGTGTCGGCGTCCGGCGGCACCAGCCTACTTGCGGGCAGCCTCCAGGTAGGTGAGGTCGACGACCCGATCGAGCGGCACCACCGCCTTTTGCGCACCGACCATTACGAAGTGTTCCTGCGTGGCCTTGAGGTCGTCGAGCGCAAGTTCGCTCGTGAGCTCCGATTCCTGCAGGAGGTCGATGGCATACTCCGGCGGTAGATCGGAGTACGTCTTCACCGCCGCAAGGTACTCGTCCTGATGCATGCCAGCTTGCACCTCGGTGGCAAAGGCCTGCGCGCGCAGATAGACCTTGAGGAAAGCAACCACTGCGTCCTTGTGTGCCTTCAGGAAATCGCCGCGCGCGACGAGAGCGCGGACCTGTATTACCGGCACGTAGTCGGTCTCCTTTACGAGCTCGACCGCAAGCCCCTTTTGCACGGCGAGCCTGACCCAGCGCGCCCGCATCCTGCCGCCGTCGATTGTCTTGGCCGCGAGCGCATTGAGTATGTCGGATTCCGACATGCGCACCCAGTCGATCTCCTTGTAGATGTCGCCGAAGACCTTGTGGCCAATCGGAAACGGACTGATCTGGCCCTTGGGTGGCACCGGCGAGAAATCGGCCAGGCGCTTGCCTTTGAGGTCAGCTATCTTGGTGACCGCACCGCTGTCGAACAGATCCTTGCGCACCACATAGCCGCGGATGTTGCGGGCGGGCCGGCCGTTGCGCGCGGCGACTGCGAGAGCGGAGCCGCCGATGATTTTGAAGTCCGCACCGGAGTCGACCATGTTCCACAAGTTTGCCGGAACATAACCGTCCAGTATATCGATTGAATTCGATGCCAGCATGTTCGGGTACTGCATGAAGTTCTTGACGTCCACGACCTCCACCTTCAGGCCGGCATCGCGAAACCAGCCCTTCGCCTGCGCGACGATCAAAGGCTCGGTGAGACCGCCAACCCGGATCTTGTTCTCCGCCGCGATAACGAGCGAGCTGCTGATGCTGCAAACGGCGACCAAGACGGCCGCACGCAGGAAGCTGCGTGTGAAGGCTGTCATTTCTGCTTTCTCCTTTTTTGCTATCTGTCGCGCGCCCAAGGGAGCGCGAGATACTCGATGAGATCGACGAGTTTGAAGACGATTATGCCGAAGATGCCGATTGCCAGCAGGTTGGCGTAGAGCAGGTTGATCTTGAAGAACTCGGTTGCCCACGACAGCAGGTAGCCGGCGCCGCTCTGGCCGATATACATCTCGACCGCCACGACCACGATCAGCGCGACGGCCGCGCTCTGCCGTAGGCCGGTGAAGATCATGGGCAGCGCCGCCGGAAGGATCACCTTGCTCGTGATCTGAACGCGGTTGGCGCCGAGATCGCGTGCCGCCTTGATCAGGATCGGATCGACCGAACGCAGCCCGGTGAGCGTATTCAACAGCACGGGAAAAAACGAACTGATCGCCACACTCGCGATGATCGGCGGGTCGCCGATCCCAAACACGACGATGAAAATCGACAGCATGGCGATCTTTGGCAACGGATAGATCGCAGCGATTACAGGATAGAAGAAATCTCCGATTGGCCGGTAGATGCCGATAAATAGTCCCAGCAGCACCGCGGCTCCGGCGCCGATCGCATACCCGGCGCTGACGCGACGAGTCGTGATCAGGAAATTTTCCGGTAGCTGCCCGTTGATAAGGCTGTCCCAAAACTGAACGAATACATCGGAAACCGGCGGCAAGAAGAAGGCACGGATCATGCCTGTGCGCACCGCAATCTCCCAGAGCGCGAGCACGATTACGATCGGGCCGACATTGAAGAAGGCCGCGGAGCCGAGCGCACGCAGCCGCCTGGAAAAACTGTTCATGTGATCACTTCGTCTCTCACGCCGTAGGCACTGTCGAACTCTTCCTTAATCGAAGTCCAGGCGCGATCGGATAGCTCATGGAATTCGCGTGTCGTGAGCATCGCGAGCGTTCGCGGCCGCGGCAGGGTCACCGGAATGATCTCCTTGATCCGGCCGGGACGGGCGGTCATGACTGCGATCCGGTCGCCAAGCAGGACCGCTTCCTCGATCGAGTGGGTTACATAGACCACGGTCTTTCTGAGCTGGTCCCAAATCCTCAAGAGCTCGATCTGCATGAAAGCGCGTGTCTGCGCGTCGAGCGCGGCCAGCGGCTCGTCCATCAGCAGGATATCGGGATCGTTGCAAATGGCGCGCGCCAACGCCGCGCGCTGCTGCATGCCTCCGGACAGCTCGTGCGGGTAGGCGGTCTCGAATCCTTTGAGCCCCACGATATCGATGAATTTTTGGGCTTGGGCGCGCCGCGCGGCGCGCGGCGTGCCGCGCACTTCGCAGCCGAATGCGACGTTGTCGCGCACCGTGCGCCAGGGAAACAGCGCGTAGCGCTGCCACACCATGGTCGTGACCGGGCCCTCGCCGACACGCTTCCCTTCGAACGCAACGGCTCCTGCGCTCGCCGCCTCCAGGCCGCCGATGATCTGCAGCAGGGTCGATTTTCCACAGCCCGAAGGGCCTAGCAGAGTTAGAAACTCGCCGTCCCGCACCTCCAGACTGGTCTCGCGCAGCGCGACTACCTCGCGTCCACGTGCCGCGTAAGTCTTCGAGATGCCCTTCGCAAATATCCTCATCAGGCCCGGCTCCCAGCCTACACAACCGCCTGGCAGTTCATCGCGGGCACGCCGCTGACCAAGGCCGGTCTAGGACCGCGATCACGCCGCATCGAGCGTCCTGCTGAGATCCCGCTGTTGCTTTGCACGAACCGCGCCGCTTGTGGATAATGCGTTGCAAACCCTACCCAGTAGTTGGTTGAGATGTCAACTATCTCGGCTGCGGCCATGGCAATGCAAAAAAGGGCTGCTGACTTGCGTGCTTGGTCCTCAAAGCGCGGTATAGTACCGCGCGCACGATGGAAATCGGAGATGACTAGGAATGGCGCGCGCATCTCTTTCGCCCGGCGCAAGAAGCTATAAGCGCCGAACTGTGCTCGATACCGAGAAGCACGTCCCATATTTCCTGACGTTCATCTCCAACAAGCTGTCGGCGAGCGCGTCGGCGCTCTTCCGCAAGCGCTTCAAGATTGGCGTGGCCGAATGGCGGGTGATAAGCGTTCTGGCGAGCAAGCCCAACATAAATGCCAATCAAGTCGCTGCCTATCTCGGGGCCGACAAGGGGGCCATAAGTCGCAGCGTGCAGCGTCTCGAGGAACTCGGCTGGATAGCCCTGTCCCGATCCGAGAATGACAACCGCTCGTGGACCATCGGCCTTTCACCGGTCGGACTTACGGCCCACGATCAAATCATCAAGATCGCTCTCGAACGGGAAAGGAAGCTGCTGTCATCCCTAACCGCAGGCGAGAGAGAGACCTTTATCCGCTGCTTGCACAAGCTTCGCAACGCAGTTGTGGCGATGGATTGCTCCGGATAGTACGGCAAGCCTTTGGATGGTGCCGAAATCTCACACTCCGGGAGCGCGGAAATGGACCCGCTCAAGCGGCCCGTTCGGCGCGTGTATGAGTAGCCAATGCTCCAGTACCGGCTCGAATACTGTGTCAGGGAAATTGATGCCTACCAACGCGGCGCCTGCCGGCCCAACCGTTTTGCGTCGATTTGTCCTGCTGCAAATCGATCCTCTTGCGCAGCCATCGGATCATGCTGGTGATGGACGTGTTCGCCCGCCGGGCTGGGAGAACCTCAAACGCGTTGCGCTCGCATTCTTGCGCCTCGCTTCAATCGATCATGCTTCGAGAGTCTTGCAATCCAGCATGACGGTTCCGAGGAGCCTCTCAGGCCGGCAAGGCCGCTACATTGATTCCAGCGATGCGTCCCGTAATCAGGCATTCCGAGATGTTGCCGCCAGACATGTAGAGGTGCCCGTACGCGCTTCCGAGTTCGCCGACTGCATAGAGCCGGGGGATGGGTTCTCCATACACATCGATGATGCGCTGTTCGGCGTCGTGGACCGGGCCGCCCTGCGTGTTGGAGACAACCGGCCAGACCGGCGCGCCATAAAACGGCGGAGTTGAGACCGGCACCATCGCGCCATTCGGGCGACCGAAGTCGTCATCGTTTGCGGCGGCGCATTGCTGGTTCCAGCGCGCCACACTCTGCTCGACGTTCCGCGGTTCAAGACCAAGGATCCGAGCAAGTTCCGCAATGGTCTGTCCGCGCTTCAGGATACCGGATTCGACTTCTCTGAGATTATCGCCACTCCATTCGTAGTAGAGGTCCTTATCGTTGGAGGTTGGGCGGCCGAGCGGGTATAGCTTTCGTCCCTCTTCGTCGCAGATCAGGTAAGCAGGGATACGGGGATAGGATTGTGTCGCCGGATCGAAATAGTGCATCGGGCGATGCGCGGTATCTTGCAGATATGGCTGATATTCGTTCATGAAACGCTTGCCGTTCTTGTCGAGCAGGATCCACGCCATCTTCACCTGGGATGCGTCGATGCTGCCGGTTTCGTCGCGGCGCGGCACGAACCCGAAGCCAGCGTGCGGTACCCAATCGGGCAGTCTCTTCACGCGGATGGCATAGGGATATTCGGGATCGGCAGCCTTAAAGCCATAGGCGCCGTGGAAATGCCACATGTGCCAGAGCTCGGCACCGAGATCCTGGGCCATGACAATGCCGTCACCCGTGTTGTGACGCGCGGCGGCCGGCAGCACTGGATTGCCTTCCCAGAATTGCTCGCGAAACTTCTGATTGCCTTCGAAACCGCCGCAGGCAAGTACGACACCACGCTTGACACGGATGCGGGTAGTAGCGCCTGCGTTCTCGGTCACGATGCCGATAACCTCCCTGGTATTGCCGGCGGTGATCAGCCGGATCGCGCGCGTGTTCAGGCGGATTTTTACGTTCTGGGCAGACAAGTTGTCATCGAGAATTTTGAATAGCATCGGCCCTCCGGGCGCGCCATTCGCCCACGGATAGACGGCCCGCGCCGAGAAATTCGGAACGCTGCGCACGGTGGTCTGATAAAACGTGTCGAAACCGGGGAATGGATAGTTGGCGCCGGTCTTGCCGCTCTCCTTCGTCGTGGCGATCTCAGCGCCGTTTACTTTCGCCAGCTCGCGAACGTATTCCTCCTGCTCGGTCATGCCCTTGGCGAGCACTCGAAGCACTTGCGGCGTGGTGCGCCCCCCGTTCGTCGCGGTCAAATAATCGAATGCTTTTTCTGCGCTGTCGGCCGAACGGACCGCCCCGTAGGAGCAGATGGAAATTCCGCCCGGCACCGAGGTTTTCTCGATCAGGAGCACTCTGGCGCCGGCGCGCCCCGCCTCGATGGCAGACGTGGCTCCGGAAAAGCCATAGCCCACGACAACGACATCGAATTCCTCGTCGAAGCCGCCGTTTGGAGCGCCAGAACCGTTCGCGATCATGTTATTATTCCTGTTTTCCACTTCACTTGACAGCCAAGCCGATCTTGCCGGCGACGCTCTGCCACCGCTTGATGTCGGCTTCGATACGTGAGGTTAGTTGCGCGGGCGTACCAGGCTCGATCTCTAGCCCTTGGGCGAGCAGGTCCTTTTGCACCTCGGGCATCTCCAGCACCGCGTTCACCTCTTTGTTCATCCGCTCAATGATTGCCGGCGGCGTCTTCGGCGCCATGAAAAGGGCCATCCAAAGCGCCGCCTCGAAACCAGGAAGGCCACCTTCGGCGACGGTTGGAATATCGGGCAATGCGCTTACACGCTTATGTCCGGTCGTGGCGAGCGCGCGGACTGCACCATCACGAATTTGCGGCAGGAACGGTGCGATCGTTGCAAACTGCAGGTCAATGCGCCCGCCGACCATATCGGTGACTGACTGTGCGGAACTGCGGTAGGGCACGTGCGTGAGCTCAACATTGGCAAGCTGCTCGAAAAGCGCGCCTGCAAGGTGCGCCAAGCTGGCAACTCCTGCCGAGGCATAGGTAAGTTTGCCCGGCTCCCGGGCTGCGATCTCGATAAGGTCGCGCACGGTTTTTGCCGGTAGGTTCGGTCGAACGGCGAGCACGTATGGTGCGCTGCCGATCATGGCGAGATGAGCAAAATCCCTCGTCGGATCGTAGGTCAGCTTCGGGTTGAGAGTGACGGCGAGCGCGTGAGTACTGGTGGTGCCAATGCCGACCGTGTAACCGTCGGGCATCGATCGTGCGACAGCATCCGATCCCAAAGTGCCGCTTGCACCGGCTCGGTTTTCGACCACGAACTGTTGCCCGAGGCGCGGAGCGAGTTGGTTGCCGATAATTCTCGCGACGACATCGACCGCGCCACCTGCCGGAAACGGCACGATCAGACGGATCGGTCGATTGGGCCAGTTCTGAACGTCTCGAACCGGCTGAGCCAAAGCAAGGCTTGGCAGGAGGCAGATCGCGAATGCTGAAATCGACCGGAGCAACGAATGAGCGCGGCCGCACTCAGCCTCAGGGCGCTTTGTCACGGTCTTGGTCTCTCCCGGCGGTTGGCGATCCGGTGAGGTGCCAACCTGTGGCAATCTGCGAGCCAATTGAAAAGGAGAGCCATTTAGAATACAATTCACAATATTGGAACGATTAATCACGTATGATGATATATCCATCGCTCACCAAGCTTCGGAGTTTCGCCGCGGTTGCCGCGACCGGAAGCTTCCGCAAAGCCTCAACGCAATTGCATTTGTCCCAGCCCGCGCTGAGCGCACACATCCGCGATCTTGAGGAAGCCCTCGGCGCTCCGCTATTTCACCGGACCACACGCACGGTCCGGCTTACCTCTGACGGCGAACGGTTTCTGGTTCGGACCCGGCGGGCGCTTGATGAGATTGAATCAGGGATGCTTGAGCTTCGCGACCGCGTTGAGTCGCAACGCGGCAGAGTGACAGTGGCCTGCGTTCCGATGATCGCTTGCCATGTCGTGCCGAAAGTGCTGGCGCTCTTCTCGCGGCGGCACCCGCTCGTCAAGATCCAGATCCTGGATGTGACCGGGCAAACATTGGTGCGGAAGGTGTTGGACCGAGACGTGGATCTCGGCATTGGGCCGAGCCCAGTCCGCAACGATGAACTGGAATTCAAGCCGATCCTCCGCGATCCGATCGTGGCGGTGTTTCTGGCAGCACATCCACTTGCTGAAGCAAGCGGCGTCCGGCTTGCGGAGTTGGCCGAGCAGCCGCTGCTGACGCTGGCACCTGGGACAACGGTGCGCAGCGACCTTGATCGCGCCTTTGAGCGCCAGGGCCTATTGCTGCGTCCCGCCTATGAGGTTCTCCAGCAGTACACGCTTGGTGGCATGGTAGAGGCAGGTCTCGGTGTTGCGCTCCTCCCAGCGATGTCGCTCTCGATGTTGCGGACACCGCGGCTACGGGCCGTGCCGATTGTTGATCCGGAAATCGTTCGCGAGGTCGGCATTATTCAACGAAGGGACCAGAACCATCGTCCTTCCGCGCGCGCGTTCCTGGATGCTTTGGCAGATGCCTTCGAATTGCGCACCGTGCTTTCTTCAAGCGAGATTTGGCCGCGCAAAAAGCCGCGTATTCGCGGGCCGAAGGTCGTGACACGCGTGCCCTCCAATCGCTAGCCTTACCGAGACAGAAGCCGCAGCGCG
>WBZO01001766.1_pt2 | contig 11321 bp, 3 predicted proteins | sample 5204261 | NCBI WGS metagenome assembly WBZO01 (sample SAMN12412400, study PRJNA552823) | activated sludge metagenome | isolation source: activated sludge from anammox sidestream of wastewater treatment plant... | place: USA: North Carolina | collected 2017-09 | reverse complement strand
CCAGGCCCCTCAATAGCGGATCCGGGCGGGGAAAACCCGCCCCTACGCTGTTGTTGTAGTTAATTTTCAAACGCCATTATTCGTCACTAACTGGTGGTGGTTACTTTCTGAGGAGGAATCTGTTAATCACCAATGCGTCTATGCCCGAACAACAATAGCCGCGAACGGCTTCGCGGGGCGTGCAAACAATCGGCTCGCCTAAAAGATTGAATGAGGTGTTGAGGAGAATTGGGACGCCTGTCTTTTCGCCGAATTTATTGAGCAACCGCCAGAAGAGCGGATTGGTCTTCCGGCTCACAGTGTGTACGCGCGCGAGTCCGCCGGCGAGACAGGCGGCAGGCATCAGGCGCCGCTTGTCATCTTTGACCCGCGATACGCTTATCAGAAAGCTTGAAAGCGGGCCGGGGCTTTCGAAGAATTCCCTCGCCTGCTCCTCCGGTACCGAGGCCGCGAATGGGTGAAAAGCCTCCCTGTGTTTCACGAACAGGTTCAGGTTCTCTTTCATGCAATCTTGCGCGGGACTGGCCAGGATGCTTCTGGCGCCGAGCGAGCGAGGCCCGAATTCGGCGCGGCCTTGAAACCAGGCGACGATATTTCCTTTCCGAAGCAGTTCGGCGGTTTCGTCCAGAAGCTTTTCATCGTTGACGATGAACCGATAAATCAATTTGCAGTTGTCGAGAACCGGCTTGACCTCCTCGTCCGAATACTCCGGCCCCAGGTAGACGTGTTCCAACGGGCGGGCTTCTCCACCGTTCAACTGGTGATGCCAGTGGAAGAGCGCCGCGCCCAGGCTGCAACCGGCGTTGCCCGCCGCCGGTTGAACGAAGAGATGCTTGTAGCCGCTCTCCCGTTCCAGCTTTGACGCCAGCAGGCTGTTGAGGGCGACTCCGCCGGCGAGGCATAAAGCGTTCGTCTTCACCTCCAATCGAACCTTCTCCGCCAGCGCCAGGACGACTTGCTCCAAACGCTTCTGAAGACTGTGCGCCAGGTTCCGCCGGTAGCTTTGCGTCATCGCGCCAGTCCCGTTCTTTCCGTTCAAGCTTTTGATTTCCTCGGCCCAGGAGGCTCCGCGCCTGGCTCCATTGAACCGATGATCTTTTTGCCGCAGGCAATCGCCGAATCTTTTGTAGAAAGTCTCTGAAAACCGCTCCGGCACGTCGAGGCGAGAGACAAAGTACGAAGCGTCCACCGCCGGAATCCCGTTTCCATCCAGCCGGATCAGATCGCCGAAGGCCGTGAGGAATTCCGGTTCGCCGGTCACGCTGAGCCATTGCGTCTTGCGCTCTCCGCCGTTGGGTTGAAAGCCCAGATATTCCGTCACCAGGCTGTAGACCCATCCGAGCGAGTTGGGAAATTCGATGCGGTCAAGAAGACGTACCTTCTCGCCTTCGCCGATCCCTGTTGAGATCGTGACCAAATCACCTTTCCCGCCGAGCGACAGAATCGCAGCGCGGTCAAAGCCTGACAGGTAAAAAGAGCTGGCCGCGTGAGCGAGTTGATGATCTACCGCGACGACCTTCGACGATTCGCTCAACAACTGTTTGATCAGCCGCTGCGTCCGCATCCGGTCGCGGAATTCCTGATCGCTGGCGGCGTTGCGTCCGCTCAACTCGGACGAATCGCCCTGCGCGAGCCTGTCATTGAGTCTGTATTGCCGATTCAGCAATCGCCTCGGCTTGAGGTAATACGTGACGCGATCAATGTCCTCGATTCCCAGACCGGCTTGCGCCAGACAAAATTCGATGGCCGCGTAAGGCAGTCCGCCGCTCTGATTGATGCCGACGCGCCTGACGCGGGCCAGCTTCTCTTCTTCGATGGCCGCAACGATGCGGCCATCCTTGAAAAGCGCCGCAGCAGCATCGTGATGGTGACCGGAGATGCTCAGGATGTACATGCTTCTATCACCTGCTTATGCGCTGACGGCTTTCCGCCCCAACGTTCTCAGCTTCTTCACACCAACATCTTCCAGTTCTTCTTCTTCCTTCATCTGCCGGCGTCTGCTCTGTGCGACAAGCGCCTCTTCCAACACGCTCAGCCTGGCGTCGGGCTGTTCCGCGATCATCTCCAGAAGCGCCACGAAATCGCCCGCCATTCGGGCTATCGTTCCGGCGTTGAAGAGGTCAACGTTGTATTGCAACGCGCCGATCAATACCTGCTCTCGCTCCCACATCGAAAGATGCAAATCGTGTCTGACTACTTTGTGCTCGCTCTCAATCGGCGTGAGCGTCAATCCCGGAAGCTCAAGTGCGCGAGCGATGCCTTCCTGCAATTCGAATTTGACCTGAAACAACAACGAGCGGCTCATATCCCGCTGCGGCTTCAATTCCTCAACCAGTTTCTCGAAAGGCAGGTCCTGATGGGCGTAAGCTTCGAGAGCCACGCGACGAACCTGGCTCAGCAACTCCCGAAAACTCGGATTGCCCGACAAGTCGGCGCGCAATACCAACTGGTTCACAAAGAAGCCGATCATGTTCGCGGTCTCAGTGTGGTTGCGGTTGGCGGCGTTGGTTCCAACCACCATGTCATCCTGAGCGGTGTAATGGCGCATCAATACTTTGAAGGCCGCGAGCAGCGTCATGAAAAGCGTGGCCCCTTCGCGGCGGCTCAAAGCTTTGAGCGCATCGGTCAGCGATTGGGAGAGATTGAAGTAATGCCGCTCGCCGCGAAACGTCTGCGCGGCGGGTCGAGGCCGGTCGGTCGGCAATCGCAACGCCGCTGGAATGCCGTCCAGCCGCCGCTTCCAGTAAGACAACTGACGATCCAGAACCTCGCCGCGCATCCACTCCTGCTGCCAATGCGCATAATCGGCGTACTGAATGCGCAACTCAGGCAATGGCGAAGGAGCGCCCGTTGAGAAAGCCGCGTAGAGCGCTCCCACTTCCCGAACCATCACGCCCATTGACCAGGCGTCGCTGATAATGTGATGCATCGTGAAAAACAGGATGTGATCGTCCTCTTGAAGCCTCAACAACCCGCCACGCAACAACGGACCTTGATCCAGTCTGAAGGGCCGCGCAGCTTCTTCGGCTATCAACCGGCTGGCTTCAGCTTCTCGTTGCAGTTGCGGCAATGCGCTCAGATCAACCAACTGCAAGCTCGTTGACCCGGCCCCGGCGATCCTTTGCGCCGGACGCCCGTTTATCGCCGGGAAGCTGGCGCGTAAGACTTCGTGACGCCGCACGATCTCACCGAGCGTTTGCTCCAAAGCGCGCGCGTTGAGCCGTCCCGCAAGACGAACCGCTCCGGGAATGTTGTAAGCGGAACTATTCGGCTCCAACTGATCGAAAAACCAGAGCCGCTGCTGCGCGAAGGACAGAGGTAGTTCCCTGTCTCGCGGGACAGACAGCATGGGCGGCATTTGCAGGCCGCGCTCGCCTCGACGGGCCGCCTCGATGCTCTCGGCAAGCTCGGCCACAGTCCGCTTCTCGAAGAAAATTTGAAATGGGATTTCCACCTGAAACGCTTCGGAGACACGAGACGCGACGCGAGTGACCAACAGCGAGTGCCCTCCCAATCCGAAGAAATCATCGTGAACACCAACCTCATCGAGCTTTAAAACCTCGGCCCAGACGCCCGCGACCAATTCTTCTGTCTGCGTCCGCGGCGCGACGCGCTCTCCGCGCGCTTCGCTCTCAGGCTCAGGCAGCGCGCCACGATCCAGCTTGCCGTTCGCCGTCAACGGCATTCGCTCCAGCTTCACTATCGTTCCCGGAACCATGTACTCAGGCAACCGCTCGCTCACGTAGCGCCTCAACTCGCTCGTCTCCAACTCCGCTCCATCTCTCAGCGTCACATAAGCTATCAGCCGCTTCTCGCCGCTCTCGCTCTCGCGCACAATGACCACGCTCTCATTCACCGCCTCGATCTCTTCCAGCGCCGCCTCGATCTCTCCCAACTCGATCCGATAGCCTCGAATCTTCACCTGATGATCGGCACGGCCCAGAAACTCCACTCGACCATCCGGCAGATAGCGCGCCAAATCTCCCGTCCGATACAGCCTCACCCCCGGCTCATCGCTGAACGGATCGGGCACGAATCGCGTCGCCGTCTGCTCCGGCTCGTTCAAATATCCACGCGCTACCTGAACTCCGCCGATGTAAATTTCTCCCGCAACCCACAACGGCGATGGCTCCATCCGACCGTCCAGCACGTACACTCGAGCTTGATTCAACGGACGACCAAGCGGCGCCGTCGCTGTCTGGTACTCAGCCTCCCGTTCAACCTCGCCAGCCAGCGCTCCGACCGTCGTCTCCGTCGGGCCGTAGTGATTGAAAATCCTCAACTCCGGCGACAACTCTCGAACACGCCCGATCAACTCCCAGCCCGACGCTTCGCCGCCCAACACCAATCGCCGTCGCGGCAGCGCGCTCGCCCCTTGTTTCGTCCCCAGCAGCGCGCTCAAATGCGACGGCACGATCTTCAAACAATCAATCTGATGGCGAGTGAAATATTCGCCCATCGCCGCAGCGTCAGCCGCTCGCTCCTTGCTCACAACGTGCAGCGTTCCTCCGCCGCACAGCGCGGGAAAGATCGCCGTGTGGCCCAAATCCGCCGCGAACGTCGTCACCGTCGCGTAGCTCGCCCCATCCGGCAATCCAAATCGCTCCCGCACACCTTCCAGATACGCGTGAAGCTGCCGATGCTCAACTCCTACGCCTTTCGGTCTGCCAGTCGAACCTGATGTGAACAGCACGTAAACCAGATGCTCCAGCCCGACGTTGACGCAAGGATTCTCCTCGCTCTCCTGCGCGATCATTCCCAAATCCACAATCCGCAATCCGCAATCCGCAATCCGCAATCCCTCCTGCGTGACCACCGCGCGCGGCCTCGCATCGGCCACCATCCCGGCCAACCGCTCGGCGGGCAGCGTCGGGTCGAGCGGCAGATACGCTCCGCCCGCTTTGAGGATGCCGAGCATCCCGATCACCAATTCAACCGAGCGTTCGAGACACAAGCCCACGATGTCTTCAGTGCCGACGCCCAGCTTTTGCAGATGATGAGCGAGTTGATTGGCGCGGCGATTGAGGTCGCCGTAACTCAATCGCTGATCTTCAACGACTACGGCTGTAGCTTCCGGCTTGAGCGCGGACTGCGCCTCGATCAACTGATGAATGGGCTGCGGCGAGAAGCCTGTCGGACGCGGATTGAACTCGCGCAGAATTCGTTCGCGCTCGGCGGAACCGAGCAGGGTCAAATCCTTGATCGCGGCGTCGGGAGATTCGGCAGCGCCGCCGAGCAGCGTCAGATATTGACCGGCCAATCGCTCGACATCATCGCGCGCGAAGAACGAGGCGTCGTAACAAAAGGCGCAAGTCAAAGCCTGCTTGCGACGCCGCACGGCAAGCTTGAGCTTGAAGCGATCAATGCAGGCGTATTGATGAGCGATGGAAAAGCTGACCGGGCCTGCTCTGAATATCGCCGGTTGTTCCGAAAATTCGTAGCACAGGGAGAAGAACGGCGTGTCATCAAGTTGTCCGTTCGGGCCGTCGCTTCGTTCCCAGGCAAAACATTCCTGCCACGTCTGCGCCTCGCGCGCCGATTGATCGAGCCGGTTCAAAACATCAACGAATGTGTCTTCAGCTTCGAAAGGGCCGGCTATCGGCAGATAACGTTCAAACAGCCCAAGCGCGCCTTGCAGCCCGTCGTAATTCCTGCCATCGAAAGAAACGCCGACGAAGGTTTCAGGCTGTCCGGTCAGGCGACAGAGCAGAATCTGCCAGCAGGCTTGCAGCAAGACCTTGATCGAAACTCCGCGCTCACGGGCCAGCGATTCGATCTTCGCCGCCAGATCAGGCTCAACCACGACTGACAGGGAGCGCGGAGTGAAGCCATCGGCGCCTCGTTTTTCAAATGGAAGTTTCGCCGCGATCAGTTCTGCCCGCGTCCGCTCACGCCAATAATCCTGGCCGGTCTTCGTTTCCTCGGACTCCAGCAATTCATTTTGCCACTCGGCCAGATCGGCGTATTGAGCAGGCTCTTCAAGCGATTCGTCGCCGTTCAAGCAAGCGGCGTAACAGAGGCTGAGTTCCCGCGTCAGATTTTCAAGCGCAGCCGCATCCGCGCACAGCGCCGGCAACCGGAGCAACAGCAGATGCCGGTCTGACGCCAGCCGCGCCAGAGCGGTCTGCAACAACGGCCCTCGCTCAAAATCGAAAGGCGTCTGACCGGCTTCATCAAGCAATGCTTCGATCAAGCCTTCCTGCGTTTGAACCGCCCTGCCGTTCAAATCGTAAGCCTGCGCCGCAACCCGGCCCTTCTCTGAAATCACCTGAAGCGGAAAGGTCATCGCAGGCAACCGGCGAAAGGTGGTGCGCAGGATTTCATGCCGCTCGACAACCCGATTGAGAGCCGCTTCAAGCAGCCGCTCATCCAACGCTCCCTCAACCAACACGACGCACTGAGAATAATATGGCGCCGCTTGATCGCCTTGCTGCAACAGCCACAGGCGCGCCTGTTGAGGCGACAGCCTGAATCCTTCGATATTTTCTTCTCGCGCTTCAACGCCTAAACCGTACATAACCGCGCATGTAAAAAAGGCTCAAATTGAGCCTGAAAAACAAACCAAAAATATAAGTAACTGCTCAACCCTCTTCGTCGCGTAGCGACGGTTTGATTTTAGGCAGGTCGTTTACGGCCTGCATGAGACGCCGAATAATACATTTCGTCGCGTAGCGACGATTGAATCACGCGGCGCTGGTTTCAACCGTCGCTACGCGACGTGAAAATCGTTTGCCTTTGCATGCAGGCCGTAAACGACCTGCCTAAAATCAAACCGTCCCGCTGGGACGAAGAAAGGCTGAGCAGCTACAAAGAAAGATTGTTATCGCCCTAACTCGACTTCACATTCCGTCGCCGCTCCCCGATTGGGCGCTGCCAACCGCCTTGCGTTTAACGTTCTGCAATTTCAAATGGCGCATCGCCTTGAACTCTTCTTCTTTCAAGCTCCTCCGCTGGCGGTCGGCTTCGGCCAGCGTTTCCATAAGCTCGGCCAGCGCGCAATCGGGTTGCGCAATGATCTTTCGCAACAACGCCTCAAGCTGCGCCAGCGTCCCGGCCATCGCATCGGCGTCAAAGCGGCTGGCGTCATACAGAATCTTCAATGCCAACTGCGAACCCGGCGTGACTCTCAACGTGAGCGGGAAGTTGTTCCGGATGACGAAGCCGGTGTTGGCGAAACTCAGGCCACGATCTTTGAACGAGCGCGCGCCGTCCATCGGAAAATTCTCGAAGACCACGATGCTTTCAAACAGAGGCTTGTCCTGAGGAATCTCGCTCCATCGTTGGACTTCATTGAGCGGGCTGCTTTCGTATTGCAGCAACTCCGCCTGCTGTTCCTGAAGTTCCCTGAGCCAATTCGTCAATGCCACATCCGGCTTGACCTGCGCCCTCACCGGCAACGTGTTGATGAACAGTCCCGTCATCGTCTCTGCGCCCGGCAACCCGACAGGCCGACCTGAAAGAGTAGCGCCGAAGACCACATCGTTGACGCCGCTGTGATGCGACAGCGCCAACGACCAGGCGACCTGCGACAGAGTGTTCAATGTCAGTTTGTGTTTGCGGACGAAAGATTGAATCGCGGCTGTCGCCGCTTCATCCAGCCAGAGTTCCTGTTCGCGGTATTCGCCGCCCCTCGCCGCTTGATTCATTCCCATCGGAGCCGGTGAGATGAAGCCTTTCAGGTATCGCCGCCAGAACGCTTCGGCGCCGGAAAGGTCTTGCCGGTCGAGCCACTCGATGTAATCGCGATACGGACGTCCGCGCTCCGGTTGCAAATCCTGTCCCTTGTCAAAGGCCTCGTAAAAGCTCAGAAATTCATTGATCAGCAAAGGCGCCGACCAGCCGTCAAGCAACAGGTGGTGATAGCTCCAAACAAGCTGATAAGAGTTCTCGGCCACGCGGAAAAGCGTCATCCGCATCAACGGCGCGTGCGAAAGCTGGAAGCCCCGCCTCTGATCATCTTTCAAAAAGTTTTCAAAGCGTTCTTTCCGTTCACTCTCGGAGAACCTGCGCCAGTCTTCTTCCGCTAATTGCAAATCCAATCGGCGGCGCACTACCTGAAGCGGATGATCTAGGTTTTTCCAGACGAAGGCCGTCCGCAGAATCGGATGGCGATCCAGTACCCGCTGCCACGCCTGCTTCATCGCCTCGACGTTCAAGCCTTCCAGTTCGTAAACCATCTGAGTGACATAAGCGCCTGACTCCGGCGTCAACAGGGTGTAGAAGAGCATTCCCTCCTGCGCGGGCGAAAGTGGATAGATGTCTTCGATCTCGCGATCCGCGCCAGCCAGCCAGTTCAGCTTCGACTGATCCAGCTTCGCCAGCGGGAAGTCCGAAGGCGTGTAACCGCCAGCTTCTGCGGACAGGCAATGAGCGATGAGCGCGCGCAGCGACTCCGCATAACTTTGAGCCAGACATTCGATTGTTTCGCGGCGATGAATGCGCTCGCTGTAAGCCCACTCCAATTGCAATCTGCCGCCAGAGATGAACGCGTTGATTTCGAGCGCGTAGCGGCGCGTTCCGCGCGGGCTATGCACTGGCCCGACTGATTCTGAAGCCGGCCCGAACGGCGCGCCTTCAGGCAGCAGTTGATCGAATTGGCCCAGGTAGTTGAAGCTCACTTCGGCTTGCGGCGCCTGTCGCAACCGCGCGGCGATCTCTTCATCTCCGCTCAGGTAACGCAGCAGGCCGTAGCCGATCCCGCGATTCGGAATAGCGCGAAGCTGCTCCTTAACCGATTTCAAAGCCTCTCCCGGTTGCGCAGATTCAAGCGTCAACACCGCTGGAAAAATCGTCGTGAACCAGCCGACGGTGCGCGAGAGGTCTACATCGTCAAAGATCGCTTCGCGTCCGTGTCCTTCCAGATCAATCAACAGCGTCCGCGATTCAGTCCATTGCGAAAACGACTGCGTGAGAGCCGTCAGCAAAAGATCGTTGATCTGAGTTCGATATGCGTTCGGGACTTCCTGCAACAGCGCCCGGGTCTCTTCAACGGTCAACGAGACAGACACAACGCGGGCGGCGGCTTCAGTGTTGGCGTCAGGCCCCGCCGGATGATCCACTGGCAGCCGATTCGTTTGAGCGCGGGCCGGAGCCAGCCAGTAGTTCATCTCCCGCTTCAACTCAGCCGTTTGCGCGTGCGCAGCCAATTTCCGCGACCATTCTTTGAATGAAGTCGTCTTGGGCGGCAGTTGCGCATTCTCGCCCCTGCTCAATTGCTCGTAGGCGGTCATCAAGTCTTCCAGCAAGATGCGCCAGGCGACTCCATCAACCGCCAGATGGTGAATCAGGATCAGCAGGCGGCTCGATTGCTGCTGCCCGAGGTCGAAGAGCGCGACGCGCATCAACGGCCCTTGCGACAGATTCAAACTCGATTGCAACTCAGTCGCCCTGGCTTCAATGGCCGCGCTTCGCTCAGCTTCGGCGATGTCCGACAGGTCGAAACGCGTGAACGGTATCTTCTCGTCCCAATCGGCGTTGGTCTGTCGCCAGCCCGATTCATCCTGCTCGAAGCGCAGCCTCAGAGCATCGTGATGCGCAATCAATCGCCCGACGGCCTGCTCCAACACTGCGGCGTCGAGCGTCTGCCGCATGTCCAGCAAGATCGCGTGATTCCAGTGATGCGGCTCCGCCAGATTCTGCTCGAAGAACCATTGCTGGATCGGCGTCAGCGGAACCGGTCCAGTTACCAATCCCTGCTCGGCCTGAATCGTCGCGGCTGTGTCCGCCACTGCTGCCAACTCAGCAATAGTCGGATGTTGGAAAATCTGCCTGGGCGTGACACGCAGCCCTTGTTGATTGGCCTTGCCGACCACCTGAATGCTGAGAATCGAATCGCCGCCCATCTCGAAAAAGTTGTCGTGTATTCCAACCTGCCTGGCGCCGAGAACCTGAGACCAGACCCCGGCCAGAATCTCTTCGGCTCGGTTGCGCGGCGCGGCGAAACCATTCGATGAATCGTGCGGGTCGTGATGGAACCCATTCAGCGCGGGCAGCGCCCGGCGATCCAATTTCCCGTTCGGCGTCAGCGGCAAAGCATCGAGCAGCGCGAATGCCGAAGGCGTCATGTATTCGGGCAGCTTCGTCTTGATGAATTCGCGCAGTTCTTTGCTAGATGGCCTCTCCGCCGGATCGGTGACGACATAAGCCACCAGACGCTTGTTACCGAGTTTGTCATCCTGAACGACGACTACGCTCTCATGCGCCGCCGGGTGTTGATTCAGCGCCGTCTCTATCTCTCCAAGCTCGATGCGGAATCCGCGCACTTTCACTTGATGATCAATGCGTCCGAGAAATTCGATGTTCCCATCCGGCATGTGACGAACCAGGTCTCCGGTTTTGTACAAACGCGCGCCCGGCTCCGAGCCGAACGGATTGGGAACGAATCTTTCCGCCGTCAACTCAGGTCGGTTGAGATAGCCTCGCGCCAGATTGGCGCCGCCGATGTGCAGTTCAGCAGGCGCGCCCGCTGGGACCAACCGCGCGTCGTCGCTCAGCAGATAAATCTGCGTGTTGGCGATTGGCCGCCCGATTGGGACAACAGCCCGTCCGGCGGCGTGTTGATGAGGCCAACAAGTCACGTCAATGGCCGCTTCCGTCGGGCCGTAAAAATTATGCAGTTCCGCGTCCAGGCAACTGCGCAACCGCGCCTGAAGTTCGGCGGGCAAGGCTTCGCCCGCGCAGATGATGCGCCTCAGGCTGCGGCGCCGCGCAAACTCCGGCTCGTCGAGCAACGCCCGCAGCAATGAGGGTACGAGTTGCAAAATGGTTACGTTGTGTTCGGCGATCATCCGGGAGAGATAAGCGCCGTCCTGATGTCCGCCGGGCCGCGCTATGATCAAACGCGCGCCCACGATCAACGGCGCGAAGAACTCAGTTCCCGCGGCGTCAAAACTGAACGGCGTCTTCTGCAAAAAACGATCATCCGCGTTCAGAGCGAAATGATCCCGCAACCAGAGCATGTGATTGACTACCGCGCCGTGCGGCACGATCACGCCTTTGGGCCGTCCCGTCGAACCAGAGGTGTAAATGACGTAAGCCGTCGTTTCAGCCGTCACGCCGCTGTCGAAATTCTCATCCGATTCAATTGCGCCATTTTCAATCGCGTCGAGGCAAATTATCTGACAACGCGGATTGCGGATTGCGGATACCGTCTCGATCAGCCGCTGCTGAGTCAGCAAGACGGATGCTTGCGAATCCTCAATCATGAAAGCCAGGCGCGCCTCGGCCACATTCATGAGTCCACTCGATTGGCTTCGGTCGAACGATGGGCCGGCTCTCCATCCCCGCCCGATATGCGGCGCGGTAGAAGCGTTCGAGGAATG
>WBZO01006475.1_pt1 | contig 11322 bp, 14 predicted proteins | sample 5204261 | NCBI WGS metagenome assembly WBZO01 (sample SAMN12412400, study PRJNA552823) | activated sludge metagenome | isolation source: activated sludge from anammox sidestream of wastewater treatment plant... | place: USA: North Carolina | collected 2017-09 | reverse complement strand
GGCCAGCTTTCGGATCGTCATGGACGAGGTGTAGGAAATGGCGAAGTACAAGAGCGGCCCGAATTTCGTCGGGCTGTGGATTTGGACGAACGGCACGACGCTGGGCACGGTGAACGTGAGCGCCGACTACTCGGAGTTCAGCTTCGATTATTCGGTGGACTTGAAGGACGTGTCGAGTGGCAACGCGACGGACGTGGAGTACCTGGCCGGCATGAAAGACGGCGCGGCAGAGCTGAAGCTGTACGACACGGTGAACGCGAACGGGCAGGGCACGGTGTACGCGGCGGCCTTTGCGCCAGCCACCTTTGGCTCGTTCCTGTGGGGGCCGCAGGGCACGGCGTCGGGCAAGCCCAAGTGGGGCATTGCGGCGTATGTGAAGGACTTCAAGAACCCGCTGAACTACGACGACGCCAGCATGTACGAAGTGTCGTTGCAGCGCAGCGGCGCGCAGCTCTTTGGGCCGGGATCGGTGTGGTAGTCGGACTAAGGACGTGGGCATGGCCGACTGGCAGGTGAACCTGGCGGGCTGGAAAATGCGCCAGGTGCGAGAGTTCAATGAGACGCTGAAGAAGGTGCGGGACGAGCTGGCCGTGGGCCTCCTGTACCCGCAGCTTGCGGCGGTGATCACGGCGTGGCCGTATGAGGGACTGTCGCCGGCGAAGGTGGAGGACTACGACGAGCTGACGCCGGAACAGTGGACGGAGACGCTCTCGAAGGTGCAGGACGCCCTGGCGGCCCGCTTTCGCCGCGCTGAGTAAAACGACGGCGCTGGCGACGAGCGGCGCGCCGTCGGCGGTGCTCCGGGACATAGGGCTGGACGCGCAGCGCGCGGACGCGGAACGCTACCTGATCGCGCTGCGCTTCGGCCTGACGCTCGACGAGATCGACGGGCTTTCGGCGGCGGACTACTACGGGCTGCTGGGCTTCCTGGACGGGCTGGCAAAGGGTGGGGACAAGGGCGAGTAGGACATGCCGGACGTTGTAGCAACGCTGATCGCCACCATTGGCGCGGACGTGACGGGCCTGCGCCGTGGTATAGACGAAGCCGAGGGGCGGCTCCAGGGGCTGGCCGGGAAAATCCGGGGCCTCGGATCGGGCATGACGGAGCTGGGCCTGCGCATCACGGGCGCTACCGGGCCGCTGCGCACGGGCTTTGAAGACGGGCTGAACCGGGCCATGGACTTCGAGAACGTCATAGCCGAGTTTGGCGCCCGCACCATGACGTTTGGCACGGAGCTAGACGCCGTGAAGGACAAAGCGCTGGAAATGGGTGCGGTTACGGCGTTCAGCGCCACAGACGCGGCGCGCGGCATGCTGGAACTGGTGACAAGCGGCTCCAGCGTCGAGGAAGCAATGGCCATGATCGGGCCAGTGCTTGATGCCGCGGCGGCGGGCGGCATGGGCCTGGGCGAAGCGGCGGACGCCGTGACGGACATTATGGCGTCCTTTCAGCTTGGCGTGGGTGACGCGGCGGGCGTGGCCAACATACTTGCGCAGGCGGCGAGCGCGTCAAGCGCAGAAATGCCCGACGTTGTGGCCGGCTTCCAGAATGTCGGCCCGGCAGCCGCCGGGTTCGGGCTGTCCGTCGAGGACACGGCGGCTGCGCTGGCGATCTTCAATGACAGCGGTATAAAGAGCGCGGAAGCCGGGACGCAACTGCGCTCGATGCTTTCAAACATGACGCGCGACACAGACACCGTGAAAACCGCTTGGGCGGAGCTGGGCACGTCCATGTACGACGTGGACGGCAACATACGCGATCTGGACACGGTGATCGGGGAAATGGGCGAGGCGCTTTCCGGCATGACAGACGAGAAGCGCAACCAGCTGATCCGCGATCTGGCCGGCGAGTTTGGGCGAATGGGCCTGCAGGCGCTGCTCGCCCAGGGTGGGCTGTCTCCCATGTTGACGAAAATGGGCGAAGCGGCGGACGTGTCGGACGTGGCGGCGGCGCGCATGGACACATTGGCGGGCCGGCTTGAGTCGCTGCAAGGCTCAGTCGACACGCTAGCTATTGAAACTCTGACGCCGTTCATGAAAGACGTGCTCGTGCCTTTCCTAAACGATCACATTATTCCGATCGTGAATGGGTTGGGCGAGTGGGCGGCCAAGAACCCGGCGATCTCCACCGGGCTGCTCGTCATTGGCGGCGCGTTGCTCATTGCCGGGCCGCTGCTCTTTGGCCTTGGCCAGATCGTCATGGTGGGCGGCACGCTGGTGACAGGGCTAGGAGCCGTAGCTACGGGGCTGTGGGCGCTGTTGGGACCGATTGGCGTCGTGGCGGTAGCTGTGGCCGGGCTGACGCTGGCCCTCGCCGGCTTGCTCAACAAGACGAATGCATTCAAGGCGGACGCACCTACCGTGCTTGATTACGTCAAGGATTTGCAGAGCGCCCTGCCAGACGCACGGCGGGCAGCCGAACTCATGACGGTGGGCGCGGGCGGGGAAGTGGGGCGTATCGGACCGGGCGGCCCTGCCAGCGCTACCGATCGACGTCCCGGCGAGTCTGCGGACGACTTTTTCAGGCGCGAGTCGGAAGGGCGCGCTTTTGGCGGACGCGTTTCGGCCGGCGCTTACCTCGTCGGCGAACGGGGGCCGGAATTGTTCTTTCCGGGCGAAAGCGGGTATGTGGCCCCGATCCGCATGGGCGTGGGCGGGGCGAGCGGGGGCGGGCCGGTGGCGATCACGCTCAATGCTTATGGCGTTGATGATCCGGCGCGGCTGGTAGACATGATCGACACGGAGCTGCGCCGGCGCACGCGCGGCGCGCCAGTGCTCAGGCGTTAGTCGGAACAAGGTATGGACATTCAATACACGCTTGAGGTGGATTTCGACAGAGACGGCTTTGGGGCGGGCGACGACGTGAGCGCCTGGTTCCAGGCGGCCTCGATCCAGATCGGCCTTTCGGACGCCATGGCGCATGTGGCCGATGTCGGCACGCTGGAAGTAACGCTCGACAACCGGGACAAGCGCTTTAGCCCGGCAGGCACGGCGGGGCCTCTTTACGGCAAGCTGCTGCCGAACCTGCCGGTGCGCATGCAGGCGCTGTACGGCGGTGGCACGTACCCGCTTTTTGCAGGCTGGACGAAAGCGTGGAAGCCGGAGGCGGGGCGCTATTCGAGCCGGCAGGCTTGCACCCTGCACTGCGAAGACGTGATGAGTCGTCTGCAGCGCACAGGCGTGAATATGCCGCTCTTGGAGAATGTAAGGGGGGACGAGCTAGCCCAGGCGCTTCTCAATTACAGCTTCGGCGCACCGCAGGCGGCGGGCACGCTTACGCTTTCCGGCCTGCCGGCGGCAGGTAATTATGTGGACGTGAACGGCACGTCCTTCACCTTTCGGGGCAGCATTGGCCCGACGCCCAATGAGGTGCTAATCGGTGCGACGCCGGGTGCGTGCGTCGACCACCTGGTGGCGGCGGCCAACGGCGGCGCGGGCGCGGGCACGCTTTACGCGCTGTCCATGGTGCGCCCTAACGGGATCGTAGCCGCGCCAAACCGAACCTACTACCGCGAGGTTCAGGCCGACGAGCCGATCCGCTACTACCGTTTGGGCGAAATAGGCACGAGCACGATCAAGGACTCCGGCTCGAACGGGCGCAACGGCACGTTGAATTTTACGCCGCTGGGGCTGCCAGGCGCTTTGGCGGGCGATCCAGACGGCAGCATGGGCTTTGACGGCGTAGGGTATTACGCCAGCCTGCCGTCACTCGATCTGGACAACCGCGACTTCTTCATTGAAGCGTGGATTTTCCCTTACGACTTCAGCGTGCCGGCGGCCCAGACATTTTTCAGCGCGCACAGCGCGGCGGCGCCAGGGGAGAGCGTACACCTGCGCGTACTCTCAGACGGCACGCTGTACGTCGGTTTTTGGGGCAACGACATCCAGACGGACGACGGCGTGGTGGCGTTTGGGGACTGGACGCACGTCGTGCTCAACTACAACTATGTGGAGGACGTCTTGACGCTCTTCGTCAACGGCGAGGAGCTGCTGACCGACAGCGTGGGGCCGTTCGTGGGCCAGACGCCGCTCGTGGAGTTGGGGCGAGCCTTTGGCGGCACGGAGTACTGGAACGGGGCAATAGACGAGGTGTCGCTGGGCTGGAAGAACCTGACGGCGGAGCGCGTGGTGGCGCACTATGAGGCGCGCGATCTGTCACCGGGCGTGACGTTCCGGGCCGTTGTGCCGGGCGTGGCGGGCAATGCCTTCACGCTTGCCAAGAGCGGTACGAACCTGATCGTGTCGGGCGCGACGTTTGCGGGCGGCGCGGACTTGCCCACCAGCCCAGCCCCAACCCTCGACACAGGGCGGCGCACTTTCGAGATCGCGGCGGACGCCTGGACGCCAGCCGAAACAAACGCTTTGACGGCGCTTGACGAGGTGACGACAAGCGAATGGGGGCTGGCCTGGGCCGGGCCGGACGGCGGCTTTGTGTGGCGAAACGCCAGCTGGCTGCCGGGGCGCGTCCAGGACGCGGCAGACTTGGCGTCCAACGGTGACCTCGACTTTGAGGGCGTGCTAGACGAGGAGCGCGTATACAACCGGATCACGGTAACGAATCAGCCGCGCAGCGTCACGGACACGCCAGGCGTGGTAGCCAAAGCGTCGAGCACGATCACTGCGCCGGGGAAAAGCGGTACCAAGCGCTACGATCCGAACGAGCGGCTTGAAAACCCGGAGGGCGGCAACTTGATGGTGGCGCTGCGCTTTGGCGACGAGGCGGGCGGCAAGGCGTCTGCGAAGGACTTGGTGCTGCCGCTCGAGGCCGGCACAGACTATGAGGCCAATGACGCCCAGGACGGCAGCGGCGCGGATTATACGTACCACCCGGCGCTCAGCTTCGCGGTGGCGATCACGGCAAACGAGGCGCAGGTGAGCGTTTCGAACACGGCGCTGGGGCCGCTTTACCTGACAAAACTGCAGGTGCGCGGCAAGCTCGTCACCCATTACGACAAGGTGGACGTGGTGCGAGAAAGCTCAGCCAGTCAGGCGCTGTACGGGGTGCGGCCCCTGGACGTGGAGCTCAAGCTACCGGTAGCCACTGAGTTTTCCGAGGCGCTGGCCAACCACCTGCTCAGCCGCTTCAAGACACCCTATTTCCGGGTGGAAGCCTTTCGCACGAAAAAAGCGGAAGTGGGGGATGTCGTCACTTTGGGCATCTCTTTGGGCGATGTGATCGAGGCGAGCGAGGAGCAGACGGGGCTGAGCGGCGCGTCATTCCTGGTGCATGGCGTTCGCATGGAGATCGCCCAGGCGCTACCACCGGAGATCGAATGGCGTGTGCGGCGGCTGGACGCAGTGACGTATTGGGTGCTGGGCGATCCGACGTATAGCGTGCTGGGCCGGACAACGCGGCCCGGACTGTAAGGAAACGGGAGTGAGCATGAGACTCGATGCGATTCGGCAACTCGACATTGGCGGATATCCCTACCAGGTGGAGCTGGTGGACGGGGACATCCACGACGACGACGACGAAAACCAGAATCTGGCCGGGGAAGTGAACTATTCGGAGCTGAGAATTCGGCTCGACAGCCGGCTGCCTGAACCGCTGCGCAAGTCGGTGCTGCTGCACGAGGCTCTGCATGCGCTGTTGTACCAGGCCGGACGCACGGAGGATAACGAGCAGATCGTCATGGCGCTAGGCTACGGGATCACCATGCTGCTCCGGCACAACCGGGCTTTTGCCACCTATTTGCTGGAGGACTGAGATGGCGTGGACGACGCCTGTCACCTGGGTAGACGACGCGGTGATCGAGGCCGTTGATCTGAATGCGCAGCTGCGCGATAACATGGCGTATTGCCATTCGGGCAAGCCCGCCGTGGCCATTGCGCGCAATAACGGCTCGAATTACACGCCCGGCGCGTCGTGGGCAAACGTGGACGGGACAAACTTGAGCATTTCGCTTTCGACGACAACGGGGCGCGCCCTGGTCATGGTTTCGGTGCAGTTTGCCCCCGCCGCAAATTCGCACTGCACGCTATTCCTGGACGTGACTGTGGACGGCGTGCGGCAGGGCGGCACAGACGGACTGGCCTGCGACATTTCGTACGAGCCGCTGTTCGGGCTGGCCTTCACTCATTTGCTCACCGGTCTGTCCACCGGCAGCCACACGCTCACATTGCAGGCCAAACAGACGACAAACAACGCAAGCGGGGCGATTGTTTCGTCGTCGGCGGCCTTTGTGCACTTTTCGGCAATGGAGGTTTAGGAGACGAGACAATGGATGTGAAGCCATTTGTGACGCCGCTGGTAGCGTTGTTCAAGAGCCGGAAGTTTCTGATCGCGCTGGCCGTCGTGATCATGGCTGTGCTGGTGCATTTCGTGCCGACGCTTCAGCCTGTGGCCGATCAGCTCGGCTACGTGGTGCTTCTGGCGCTCTTCCTGATTGCCGGGATCACCGTCGAGGACAGCGCCGCGAAGTGGGCGGCGCGGCCCACCACGACGAAAGAAGCGCTGCGCGACTTGATTCTAGAAGCGCTTGAGGAGGCGTCGACCGAGCCGGACGAGCCAGAAGGGGCAGGCTGATGGCCGCGCCCGAAGACACGCGCCGCTGTCTGGCGCAGAAATATATGGAGACGCACCCAGACGTGCAGTGGGTGGCGCACCCCATGGGGACGAACGAGCCGGAGTTCCGGCTTATGCCCGCCGAGGTGCTGCACTGCCTGCCGTGCTGCGACGGGCCGGGTGAAACGACCGTCGAAAAAGTGCGCATGATCGTGAACACGGACACGCTGAACGTGCGAGTCGCGCCGGCGCTGGACGCCGAAAAAACAGCGCAGCTCAAGCGTGGTGCAGAAGTGCTGGTGGTGGCCGGGACGGACGACTGGGCGCGTCTGATCGAGCCACATGGCGGTCGCTACGTGTACCGCTCCTTGCTTCGCCCTACGTGAGCCCGCCGCCCGTCCAACCGAAGCCGCCGGTGGCGGTGGGCGCAAGCATTGGTATTCACGTGGCTTTCAGCGGCCACATTGGCGACTTGCTCGGCGTAGCGCGGCGCTGCGCCGAGTCGGGCCGCAAAATTCCTTTCGTGGTGGTGTGCAGCGATCCGGGGTTGGCGGCAGCGCTGCGCCCGTTTGTTGAGGTGCTGGTATACCGCTGGGTGGCCTCGGACGGTGATCCGTCACCCTTTGACGCCCAGGGCAACGGCGACGGCGCAGGCTGGGTGGACGAGCTGATGCGGCGGCACAGCCAGGCGCTTTCGGCGGACTTCCACCAGTTTTACAACGAGGTGTCCTTCCACGGGAATGCGCAGAGTCTGGAGTACGCGCGCAACGTTGCGCGCGTGGAAATAGACATGATGCGGCGCGCCGACGCGCGTTATGGCGTGAAGCTGGCCATGGGCAACTACATGCCCGGTGTGCCCGATCCGGCCAGGTACGGCGAGGTGCTGTCGCCGGTGTGGCACTACGCTCAGGATCACGGCCATGCCGCACTCATGCACTGGTACAGCGATCCGGCGGACGACTCGTCCATGAAGAACGGGGCGCAGTACATGGTGAAGCGCCTGCTGAATTACTGGGGCCAATGGCCGAGGCTGCCAGTGCTGATCGGGGAGCGGGGAAAGTACAATTCGCCGCGCTTTCGAGGCCGTGACGCGTTGCTCCAGGAGTGGCGCGACTGCGCCGAGGTGTACCGCCCGTACCGCCGTGAGGGGCGGCTAATCCTGGACGCCGGGTGGACGATCCGGGGCCAAGACGACATTCGCTGGCGGCTGGACGACTGGACGTCGCACCTGGACTTGTACGAAACGGAGCTGAAGGCCGGACGGCTATAGTCGAACTAACAGGCCTTTGGCATGGTACTGTTCTGGAATGGAAGCATGCCAAAGGCCTAGCGCTCCAGGCGCACGATGCGCTTTTTGAGCACGACGAAGCGCGCTTTGCCCAGCAGGGCATGCAGCGTCTGATTGATCTCCAGCTCGGGCCGCTGCCAAAAGGCAGCCAGGATTTCCTCAAACGTCTGCCCACGCTCTTCGGCGTCCCACACGTTGGCCACGGCCATAAGCTGCTCGTCGGACGAGAGCCCGAGCAACCCGTGCGCCTGAAAAATGCGCGCCACGTCGTCCGGGGTGAAGCCTGGCGGCCCGCTGCCGTTGGCGGCGAGCGCGCGCAGGTGGGTGAAGGCTTCGGCGCGCTCCTTTCGTTCGTCCGGGCTCTCCACGAGCGACTGCAGCGCGGCGCGCTCGCCGCGCACGGCGTGCAGCTGATCGGCCAGGGCGTCGATCTGTTCTGCATAGCGATCCTGCACCGACTCGGCGGCCAGCGCCTGGCGGCGGATCAGCACGTCCACCTGGTGCTCCAGGGCGACGATCTGAACGTCCAAGGCCTTGGCGCGCTCTTCGGCGGACGGCCCGGCGTCGGGGTGCGGGCTAAGGAAGGGGGCAATGTCGGCCTGCCCGGTGCGCAGCCATAAGAGCAAAAAGCGGCTGATCTGCCGTTTGGCGCGCTCGACAGAGATTGCTTTGCCGTCCGGGCAGTGGACGTGAACGCGTTTTGAGTTGCAGGTGTAGTATTCTGCGATGCGGCCGTACCAGCCGGGCGGCGAGTTGCGATGAAACGCCATGCTCAGCCCGCAGCCGCCGCAGCGGAGCAGCCGGGAAAACATGCGGGTGTAGCGTGGCCCACTTCGGCCTAGCAGCCCGCCGCGTCGGCGCAACTCGGCCCTGACGCGCTCGCCCAGCTCGCCGGTGAAGAGTACGGGTATGGGCGGATCGGGCTGCCAGTGAATCGTCGCCCCGTCGGGCGGCGGCACGTCCGGATCGAAGCACCACACACCTTGGCGGTGCTGGTAGCGCTGAGCCGTCGCGCCCCAGCAGTTGGGGTGGTAAAAGGTGCGAAAGAGGATCGTTTCGTTCAGCTTTCGCCCGGTGCGTGGATTGACGTACCCGAAGCGTCGCTGCAGTTCGGGCCCAAGCGACAACCAGGCCACGCCCTCCAGAAGAAGTGACGCGGCGGCGTGCCATATGGGCAGCCACTCGTCCACTAGCTCCATACGCTCGACGCGGCCCCGCTCGTCACGCACAAGCCGGTAGGGCAAAGGTGGCAGCCCCTGGGCGGGCAGCCCTCGCTCAAGCCGCTTCGCCATGCCAAAGGTGCGTTTGTCTTTAATGTCGTCCACTGCGCGCGCTGCCTGGTAGCCGCCCAGCGCCGTCCAAGCCCGGTAGTTTCGCCTGTCCACCCAGCCCTCACGCAGCGAATAAATACGCGCGCCGGCGTGGATCACGCTTTCTGTGACGTAGGCGTGCAGGGCCTGCGTGCGCGCGAACCTGTCGCCGTCGCGCACGACGAGCACGTCGAAACCCTTTGCCTTCCAATTCTCACGCAGCTCGTCGAAAGCATGAATGTTCTTGGCCCGGGCGTCGGCGGCAAGCTCGTTGTAGTCCAGGTAGTCGCGGCTGTGGCCGGGCACTTTCAACACGCCCACCACGCGCCAGCGCTCCCGCTCGGCGAGCTGGCGGGCTTCGCTCTCCTGGGCGGGCAAGCTGGCCTTGTCGTCCTCAGCTTGCACCTTCGTGGATACGGCGCACCAGATCAAAGCACGCAGACGATCAGAACTCACGGATCACACCACCCTCTGTAATAAGATTGTTACCCCCCCCCGCAGCGTAGCGCTTATAATGTAAGAGCGTCCGTCACTGGATGCCCTCGAACACGAGGCTCCAGCGCGTGTCGCTTTCGACTTCGAGCATGGCAGTGCAGCCCTGCGACGTGAGAAGGACTTCGAGGCCGTTCGCGGCGTTCATTTCAGAGAAGAGCAACGGGGAGAAGTAATCCGTCATGACGATATGGCCGCACTGGCCGTCGAGCGGCGTGAGATTCAGCACGAATTTGCCCGATCCTTCCGCGGTGGCCCGGTAGTAGCCTGCGGGAATGTCAATGGGGCCGAGCAGCCTGTCTCCACTTTCAACCCAGAAAAGGCCTTTACACTGCGCATCAGCGCGGAGAATGACGGCAGCGACGGTGCGAAGTAAGCCCCACACGTCGTCAGCCGGTTCGTCGAACAACTCTGACGGATCAGGCATACCCATGAGTACACCGGCGGGATCGCAGGGATCGCGGGGCTGTTGTGCATGGACGAAAGAAGGCAGTGCAAGCAGGACTATCAGCACAAGAATGGGGAGAGGTTTGGCTTTCGTAGCAAAAGTTAGCATTTGACAACTCTTCCACACGTAGATTGACTAGAACGCGCGTTCGGATATAACATTGATGTGTGGCTGTGAGGTGGCCTCCATGACGAAGAACTTTAACACCGATGAACGACGCAAACGCCAGGAGCGCATACTGGCGTTGTATGATTCATTGGACGAGCACTCGAAGAACCATGTTCTTGAGGTTTTAGAAACTGTCGCTGCGGGCTTTAGCCTCGAGCAAGCGCTCAAGAGCCTCAAGCGTGGTGTCGTCCAAGTCCGAGATCAGCTCCAGTATACGCAGAGTGCGGGGATCATGCCTCGCCGTTCTCGGCTCAATAAAACCAAGCGCCATAAGTAAGTCCTCAACGGGCCAGCGCAAAATCCGCGCAAAGACTTTGACAAAATCGGGGTCAGCGAAGCGTTCGCGCGTCGCGAGCGTTTCATGGCGCTGATAAGCCGACAATGACATAGGGTGGCCCGCCCGCGCGAGCGCACTTACCACGTCCGCCTGATTTAGCTTGAGCGCCTTTCGACGCTTCTGGATCGGGCTACTCGCCATGATTTCCGCAACAACCTGCGTGTACATATGATCCCCCTTCACACATAAATTCTATCACGACTTGTCAACGCGCGGATATAACAACCTTGACAAGCGCCTCAAAATGGGTTTAGAATTCCCGTTACATGAAAGCGAGAGGGGTGGCCTATGTTCGTTAAACAGAAACGTCCATACGAAGCGTGGTTCCCGGCAGTGAAGTGCTGGCGTGAAGAGTATGACGCGCTAAAGGCCTTTGCTGCGCAACACAAGGTGAGCATGGGGGAAGTCATCCGACAGGCGGTGGCGTTTTTTTTGCGCGAAAACTCCCGACAAACGGAAATAGAAAACGTCAATCAACGGTAATTCTGGTGCGTTTCGACTTCCGTCAAATGCAAGGAGTGGCGAGACATGACTGAGCGGGAGCGGGCGGCGGAGACGCTGCACTTCGAGGCGTTCTGTCTGGAGCGGCAGGCGGCTGTGGAGCTGTTGCTGGCGGACACGGCGACGAGCGAGGAGAGCAGCGCCTTTCACCTGGAGAACCGGCGGCTGTGCCAGGGCATGGCGGAGCAGGCGCGGGACAAGGCGGCGCGGATCATGGCGGAGTGCATACAGGAGCGAACGGGCGTATGTCCGGCGTGCGGCGCGACGACGACG
>WBZO01006474.1_pt1 | contig 11322 bp, 8 predicted proteins | sample 5204261 | NCBI WGS metagenome assembly WBZO01 (sample SAMN12412400, study PRJNA552823) | activated sludge metagenome | isolation source: activated sludge from anammox sidestream of wastewater treatment plant... | place: USA: North Carolina | collected 2017-09 | reverse complement strand
TAGTCGGCAGATTCACCGAGCCGGCCCAAAGGCTGAATTTCGCGTTGGTCGGTCAGGGACAATCCCAGGGACAGGTCCTTCCCAAAGGCTCGCGGCGCAATCACGTAGAAGAACCCGGAGTTCTTGCCTTCGTAGCGCCGGTACAGGATTCGGGGCTGGACGAAGTAGCCCAGGAAGTTCTTGTCCGCGACACCCACCGACCAGTCGATCTTGCCGTCCGTGGTGCGTAGCGACAACAAAGGCTCGATTGTCCACACCTCACGCAGCGAGAACACCAAATCGACGGAATCGCCGCGGTCCTCGACGAGCGGTTTGACACGCGAGAAAATTCCGAAACTCTCGATGCGTTGGCGATCGCGATCCAGCTGCGCCGGGTCCAGAGGGGCGCCGACGTCACTGTCGATCTCGCGCTTGAGGATGTAGCGGCGTAACTTGAATTTGCCTTCAAACCGAATGCTGGCAATCGGCTTGCCGGCACAATCAGAAGCCGGCGGCTGACCGTTGGCGGATGCAACCGCAAGCCCCGTGATCGTCAGTGCAACTAAGAAGATAGAGGTCGGAAAGCGCTGGCGCGTCATGAAGCGTACGGAATCTCTCTCATCACGAACGTCCGGGTATAACCGCAAAGAGACACTATCGTCGGGTCGGTCTAAACGGCTGATTTACAGAAATTTAACAATTCTGGACGCGAAAAGTTGTAAAATATGTGTAGGCAGGTACCGATAATTGAAAATAGGGAGGTAACAGACAATTATGCCAGCGCCCAACAACGACTCGAAAGTGCTCATCGTCGACGACTTCGGCGATACCGCCAAGATCCTTGTCGAAATGTTCGACCATCTGCGCGTTGCCACCGACAGCGCCAACACCCCCGAGCAGGCATTCAGTAAGGTTAACGAGCATCGATACCAGCTCGTGATTGCCGATTCCCGCATGCCCAAGGTGGACGGCGTCAGCCTGCTCAAACAGATTCGGCGCAGCAGCCCCGGCACCAAGGTCGCGGTGATGTCGACCTTTGATTCTGGAAATACGCACAAGATTTCGGTCGCTGACGGCATCGACTATTATCTGCCCAAGCCGATCAAGTTGAAGCATCTCCAGGAAATGCTCGACGAACTGTCGTTGAAGCTGTAGCACCGCCTGATCAACAACACACCAATACACCGCCTTCCCGTAATGGCCGAGATTGATGCCATTGGCATTGCGCCTCCACCTGCACCCGCGCCAAGGCGCCGCCTCGCCTGAAAATGGTCTTGCCGAATTGGTAAAATGATGTATACTAAGTATTGTTACCTCCGGGTCTCATTGGGAGAATACTGCAAAGAGCTTCTTGCTAACGACCGAAAAAGAAAAGTAACATCGCGAGCCGGCGCCCGGTCGTCGCGCTCCGGCGAGGTCTTAGCATGTTCGGAATCCTGCGACAGCTTTATATCTTTGGATTAGTCCTCGCGATCGGCAGCGCGGCCGTCGCGGAATCGATTACCGCTCGCATTGCGGCGCCCCGGGGCGTTGAGCCGGGAAGTCTGATCGACGTGCGGATCCTGATGTCCTCGCCGCGTCAATTGGGTGGCGTCGATTTTACGATTCGGTATAACGACAGCCTCTTCAGCTTCATTTCCGTCGAGCAGGACACGGGACTGGACAACTGGGAGCTGTTCCAGGCGGCACATGACGCTGCCAAAAACACCGTCAATATCTTCTGCATCGCCGACATTGCCAACGGTCCCATCATGCCTGACTCCGTCGATTTCTACCCCAAGGGGTCGATTGCCAAGTTCACGTTCTTCGTGGCGCCTAACTGGCTCGACAGCAGCCGGCAGGTCTTCTCGTTCTATTGGGGACTCTGCGGCGACAACGCCGTCGCCAACAAGCGCGGCGATACCTTAATTGTGCTCAACCGCGTCCGCGACGACGACGGAACCCTTTTGTGGGTTGAACCCGACAATATCAATTATCCCGAAAGCAACCGCATCCCTGACCTCGGCATGCCCGACAGTTGTCTGGTTGCCGCCGACCGCATCCTCTTTGCGGTCGATCTGCAATTCGGCGCGGCCGCGAACTATGCGATTTGCGGCGATACCAACGCCGACGATCAGATCAATATCTCCGACGCCGTGCTCCTGATCAATTACGTCTTCGCCGGTGGGGCGGAACCGAATCCGCTAACCGTCGGCGATACCGACTGCAACGGGCAAGTCTCGATTTCCGACGCCGTTTTGCTGATAAACTTCATCTTTGCCGGAGGCGCCGGGCCGTGCGCTTCGTGTCCGTGAGCGCGCGGGTCGCTATCGATAACTGAACCTGGGCGCCCATTGGTTGGCGCCACGCGCCAGTAAATCGAACAATGGCCAAACCGCGCAGAAATCGTCGCCGGGACCAAAATAGGTGTAGGCCACTCGGTAGATCTTGCCGTCAGGATTCTTGAAGAATGTCGACACGCCCGGCCAAGGCGCGCCCTGATCGCCCTCAAAGTCCAGATCCTTGCCGAAGCTGGTTCCGGCATGGGAGTAGATCGGAAACCTCCAGCGGCGGCCGCGGGCGAATTCGCGCATGACCATCGGCGGGTCGGGCGAGACGACGGCAAATGCGCAGCGATCCGCAAGGTGGGGGTACAACCCGTTGAAACCGTCGGCCCACATCGTACAGTACGGACAGCGCGTGCCCATGTTGTGAATCAGAATCAACTCATCCGATTTGCCGAACAGGCGGGAAAGCTTGATCTTCTTGCCGCCGCCCGTAGTGAATTCATAATCCGCGACCGGCCACGGCCGCAGTTGCTGCCGCAAGAGGACCAGCCGTCGTTTGTCCTTCTGAATTTGCTTCTCCAACCGGTCGACGTCGCGTTTGGTCGGCGGGGATTTCTTCGTTGCCATTGCAGAACCTCCTCATAACTCCTTTGCGTTTGCTCAGAGTATAGTCAAATCCATCTCATCGGAAAAGCGGTGCGCCGCACTAATTGAGTTGGCGAAGCCGGCAGGCTTTGCGATATTGCCGCCGGAGAATCGATGGCCCAATCCCCGATCGACGCACAAGCGCAGACTTCGTTCGGAAGCCAACTCGAACTGCTCGCGGGAGCAGTGTTGATTAGCTTCTCCGCCGTGTTTGTTCGGCTGGCGGCCGTGGGGCCTTCGGTGGCAGGGTTCTATCGCATGGCTTTCGGCGGCGTGCTGCTGCTCGCCATCGTCCTGATCAGCCGCACCAAGATCTGGCACGGCTGGCGCGACTTCAGTTTGGCCGCGCTGGCCGGGTTGTTTTTTGCCGGCGACCTAACGTTTTGGCATCGCAGCATCGGCTACGTCGGGCCGGGGCTGGCCACCATCCTTGCCAATTTCCAGGTCTTCTTCGTCACGATCTTCGCGATTGTCATTCTCAAGGAACGACCCGGCTGGCGGATCTACGTCGCTGTGCCGCTTGCTCTGATCGGCCTCTTCTTGCTGGTTGGCACCCGTTGGCAGGAGCTGGGAGAATCGTACCAACTCGGCGTGATTCTGGGATTGGTGACGGCACAATTCTACGCCGCCTATGTCCTGACCTTGCGCAAGCTCCAATCGCGCTCCGGCGGAGCTTCCTCAATGGCGAGCACCATGATCTCCTCGTTCGTTACCGCGGCCGCCACCGGCGTGATCGCGCTGATCGTTGGCGAGAGCTTCCGCGTCGCCGAGACCGACAGCCTGTTGTGGTTGATCCTCTACGGCATCTGCGGGCAGGTTCTGGGCTGGGTGCTGATTACCCGCAGCATCAAGCACATCGCCGCGGCCCGGGTATCGCTGACCTTGCTGTTGCAGCCGACGCTGTCGTTTGTCTGGGACTTAATCTTCTTCAATCGCCCGACCCGGGCAATTGAAGTCGTCGGCGCTCTGGTGGCCTTGGCCGCGATCTACCTGGGTTCGGCCAATCCGCGGCTCAAAAAAACGTGATTGACAGGTCAGCCCTGCGGATCATTAACTTGGAGTGATGATGGCTATGATCGGTCGCTGCTTTGCCACACTCTTCATCCTCATGGCGGTTACCATGCTCGCGTGTTCCGATGAAGGCACCAAGTCGAAGAACAGCCCGCCGGAACGTCCGCACGATCCGGTGCCGGCCGATGGCGCCGCCGCCCAGGCGGCCTACCTAACGTTGATGTGGCAGTGCCTCGACCCGGAGAATGATATTCTCTTTTTTGACGTCCTGATCGATACCGTAAATCCGCCGGTCAGAAAACTGCCGCAACTGCGCGAAGTTCGGGAAGTGGAGGTTGCCGTGAGTCAGGGTCGCCAGTATTTCTGGCGCGTGCTGGCTCTCGATAGCGCGGGGAACAGCGACATCTCGCCCGTGTGGGGCTTTCGTACCGGCACATTTACCGACGGCTGGTCTACCGGCGCACCGCTTCAGACCGCACGCATCGGCGCAATGGGGGCTGCGGTTGGCGGCAAGATTTTCGTCTTCGGCGGAATCGGCTTCGAAGGGTATTTGGGTTCATCCGAAGAATACAATCCATCCACGGCTTCCTGGCGCTACGTCGCCAGCCTGCCCACGGCGCGTGCCTATGGCGCGGCTGTCACGTTGGGCGGACAGATCTACGTCATCGGCGGTACACCCGCGGGATCGCTGGTTGATCGCTACGATCCCGATACCGACACGTGGGAACCGGCAGCGCCACTACCCACACCGCGCTCCCGCTTCGCTACCGACACCGCCAACGGGCGCATTTACGTCTTCGGTGGCTACGAAAACGATCTGCCGATTCTGGAGTTCGATCCATCGGCAGACCACTGGCAAGCCGTCGCCTCGCTGACATCTCCCCGCAATGGATTCTCTGCCACCACTCTTGCCGGCAAGATCTATCTGATTGGCGGTTCGTCCGCAACCCAACCGTGGCTCGATCGCTGCGATCGCTTTGATCCGGTCACGCACGGCATGGGACCGCGTGCGGCGATTCCGAGCTTTCGCCGCGACCACCGCGCGGTGACGCTTGATGATCTCATCTATGTCACTGGCGGCTTCAACGCGATCACCGTGCATAGGTTTTTTGCCTCGCTGGAAGTCTATGATCCGGTCACTGACACGTGGCGTACGAAGAGTTCGATGACATCGCCTCGACATGATCATGTCGCCGTTGCCCTGGATGGCCTGATTTACTGCATCGGCGGCCTCACCGACGCTGCCCCGGACATCTTGAATAGTGTAGAAGTTTATGACCCGGTACAGGATCCATGAAGAAACCAAGTAGAACCACAAAGCCAACCGGCGCGGGTCAGTCTCGCCCCTGGCACGCGGCTGAGCGCCATCTGGCCAGGACCGACAAGCGTCTGGCCCGGGTCATCCGCGCCATCGGACCTTGTGACCTGACTCCGTCGCGCGGCGGTTTTGAATTCCTGGCGCGCTCGATTGTGTTTCAGCAATTGTCACTCAAGGCAGCCGAGACGATCTTCCGTCGACTGAAAGATCTTCTGGGTGGTCGTGTCACTGCGAAACGGATGCTGGAATTATCGCCGGCGCAGATGCGTACCGCCGGGATTTCACGCCAGAAAGCAACTTATCTGCACGATCTGGCCCAGAAAGTGATCTCGCGCGAGCTGCCCATCACGAGGCTCCCGCGACTTTCCGATGAGCGGGTGCGTGCTGCCATCACCAGCGTGAAAGGGCTGGGTGCTTGGAGCGCCGACATGTACTTGATCTTCGTGTTGAATCGCCCCAATGTCCTGCCCACCCTCGATGTCGGCGTGCGTAACGGTGTCGAGCTGGTTTACGGCACTCGACCGGATGCTGAGCAATTCGCGGCGCTGCAGCAACTTTGGGCACCGTACTGCTCGATCGCGTGCTGGTACCTGTGGGCGGAGAAGAATCGCCGCATGTCCCGGACCCGGCAGCGCCAATGAGATCTTCGGAGACGACCCCTCCGCCGCGCGCGCTGGTTAGCGGCGCCACTTCCGGGATCGGCCGTGCCTTGACCTTGCGCTTGGCAACCGCCGGCTATCGCGTCGCCGCCATTGGCCGCCGCAGCGATCGTCTGGACGAACTCACGATCCGCTTTCCCGATGCGATTGTCACACGCGTGGTTGATCTACGTGATCACGCAGCTCTTCCCAAAATCCTCGATCAACTTGTGAGCGAATTGGGCGGGCTCGATCTGTGCGTGATCAATGCCGGCGTTGACCACCGCAATCCGGAGTTGCTGCCGGAACCGGAAATTGAAACCGTCGATGTGAATGTCAAGGCCTTTGTCATTATGGCAGTCTGGGCGGCGGATCTCTTCAAGCGGCAGCGGAGTGGTCACATCGTCGGCATGAGTTCGGTGGCCGCATTCTGGGGCAACGGCCGGACGCTGGCCTATAATGCCTCCAAGGCGTTCGAGCTGCGTTATCTCGAAGGCCTGCACAACAATCTCGCCGGCCTCGAAGTCTGGGTTACCGACGTCCGCCCCGGCTTTGTCGCAACCGAGATGACGGCCGGACGCAACGACATGTTTTGGGTATCGTCACCCGAAAAAGCCGCAGAGCAGATCTATCGCGCGATCTTGAAGCGCAAACGCGTTGTCTATGTCACGCGGCGATGGCGGTTTATTGCCTGGCTGATGCGCTTGTCGCCCTATCAACTCTACCGCCGCTTGACGGTCAAAAGCTGAACTGAATTCACAGAAGGAATAGAGAGTCTGGAGGAAAGCTCAATGGCAACCTACATCATCCTGAGCAAGCTGGGTCCGCACGCATTTGACACACCCGATGGCCTACGCGGCATCGCGACAATGGTGCGCGATAAGCTGAGGGTCGAATGCCCGAAAGCGAAATGGGTCCAAAGCTACGGCTGCATGGGCAGCTATGATGTCGTCGACATTGTGGAATCGGATGACCCCCAGCAGATTGAAAGGGCAGTGATGATTATCCGCGCCCTCGGACGATCCACCACCGAGACGCTTCTGGCAACTCCGTGGGACGAATTTCTCAAAGCACTGTAAAGCCATGAAGCACGAAGCCTGCGGACTTACGCCCGCAGGCTCGTTGGGTGAGTGGAGGGATTATGACCAAACCCGCAAAAGGGGGGTGTTCGGATAAAGGCCGTCAGCCGGCTGCGCGTTCCTTGGAGCAGATACGAAGTGAACCAACTGATCTCCTTTACATTGATACAGACGCAAGGAGGGGGATTTTGTTTAATCCTCGACCGTATAATTGCTGAGGTCGGAAGCGGCAGCATCACTGTCGCGGCTCGGCGACCAAAACCGTTGACAATTAACGATTTTGTGGTATCATTACAAGGTGTCCGCGGTTTTCGCGGCTTTTTTGTCGAGGTACAATAAGATCCCAATGTTACGAAGGCTTTTCGTTTGCGCGGTCTTGGTGCTGGCTGGCCTCTGGTCTAATTCGGCTTTGGCGGTCGGTCCCAAATCGCCGCATACTTACACCGCCACCGACGGGATTGTCGGCAAGGTCACCGAGTTCCTGGTCGTGCCGGACAACGATACCGTCGGTGCCATAACCGACTACCGGCTCAAATTCATTCTCGACGACGACTCGCTGCCGTCAGGTGCGATGCTCGAACTCGATTTCCCGGCCTATTTTGACGTCAGTGAAATCGACTCCATCGTCTGCTCGAACAACGACGGCGATAGCAGCCAGATGAGCGTCGTCAGCTACGAGTCGGAGGGCCTCCACGTATCCGTCCGGCTCGATTCCGTCGAGAACCACCCCGAGCCCGGAACTCAGATTACGCTTACAATTTACGGTCTTGTCAGCGCAACGACCGCGGATTCCTACCAGGTGCTCCTGGCAGTGGTCCGCAGCGATGGTCAATTGGTGGCGTTGCCGCGTTTGTCAGAGCCGTTTACCCTGAGGCCGGCGCCGCTCTCACAATTCGCGATTTCACCGAAGGGGCTTCAGCAGATTCATGCCGGCGAGTCGATCGTCTATTCCGTGAGCCGCAAGGATCAGTACGGGAACATCGTCCCGGGCGGGCCGGTGACCTGGGGCGTGATCGGTTCGGCGGGGACTCTCCAGGGCAACACCTTCGTCGCGCAGTTTGTCGGCGCTGCGAAAGTGTTCGCCTCTTATCAGACCTTCGCCGATACCACGGCCTACATTTATGTGCTTCCCGGCGATCTCTCCTATTTTGACCTAACCGGCGGAGCCGACAGCGCCGTTGCCGGCCAGTTCTGGAAGGCTGGCGCTGATGACATTGTGGTCACCGCTCGCGATCTCTATGGCAACGTCTGCACTGACTTCGACGGCGCCGTCTATTTCAATGCCAGCGATCCTACCGCGACTCTGCCTTACACCTCGGCGTCGCGATATACTTTCACCGTCGACGATCAAGGCGTGCGCATCTTCCCGGGCAACGGCTTTCGCTTTACGAAGGCCGGGCGGCACATGTTGTCGCTGATGATGAACGGGGAAGAGAAGAAGTTGATCTATCCGATTGCGATCATCGCGGCCGCGCCGACCAGCTATAACTTGAACGTTCCCACCTCTGCGGTTGCCGGCATTGACTTTCAGGTGCAGATCAGCGGCGCGATTGATGCGTTCGGAAACTCCGTCTCCGGGCGTACCGATATCTCGTTGCAGTCCGGTTCAGGCGCATCGCCCTCCGGCGTCTTGCCGTCTTTACCGTCGTTCTATGTGCAAAACGGCTCCGGCAACGGCACTATCCGGTTGGTCAAGACCGGAAATACCACACTCGTGATTAGTCTGAGCGGCGTCATCAGTGTTCGTACCGTCGCGGTTGCGCCGGCGGCCACGGCGCGTTTTCGCTTTGAGATGGATCCCACACAACCGATCAATCAACCCTTTGTCGGCAAAGCCCGGCTCACGGCACTCGATGCCTACGAAAACGTCGCCGTCGGCTTCAGCGCCTTCACCGACACCGTGAGGATTACATCCGACGGCGCCGGCACGATGTATAGCAACGTCCTCGGCGCACCGGATGCGTTTCTCGCCGGCATTTGCGACTTAACCCGCTTCGGAACACGTTACGACGGTCTCGAGAGTTTCGTCCGCTTCACGGCAACCTCCAAGAGTGGTATCACGGGTCAATCTCCGGAAGTCGGTCTATCGTTGCTGAAGATTACCCGCGGAGAATTTGCGCAAGAGTATCGCTATCTGGGCGAGCAATATAGCTTCAGCCTGACCATCGCCAATTTCGGTACCCAGCCGGCTACCGTGAATGCGATTCGGCTCTACGGCAACGGCACGCGGCTCCAGCCAGTCTCGATTTCGCCGCCGCTGAACCACGAGATCGCGCCCTTGACCAACGAAGTCTTCACGCTCACCGGCGCCGTTCCGAATCTGCCGAATCAGGTCTTGTCGGTGGATGCCGTGTTTGCGGCACAGTTGGGAACCGGAATCGTAAAGGACTCGGCTACGGCGCTTGACCAACTGACAATCCTGCCGGCCGAGGGCGTTTCCGTTGTTGCCGGTACGCTGACCCCGATCCAGGTAACTGCCGGACGAAGCTATGCCTTCGCGATTACCGTGCGCAACGAAAGTGACGATGACCTCCGCCTCGCGACGACAACAACGATGTCGATCCCCTTTGCCGGCGGCACCGACCTGAATCTCCAATTGCCGGCCGCAATTGTTGTCGACGGAAACGGCGGCACGACTCAGCTCACTTTCCCAATGGCGGATCTGCCCGAGCTCGATTCGCAGACCGTCGGTACGATCAGTCTCCAGATGGTCGGATCACTCGGTACGGTTGCTTTCGACCAGACTTTTCCGGTCGTCGACGAGATCATGATTCAGACACCACCGCAAATCGCCTATCGCAGCGGAACTTTGGCGCCCGAGGTGCTCTATCGCGGGACCGACGTTGCGCTCTCCCTGGGAGTTAAGAATTCCGGCACTGCAACGCTGGCAGTCGATTTGGCTGCCTCCGGCTTGACGCTGTTTGCGGGTGAACGCCAATTCGCTGCGCGCCTCGATGCGAATTCCCTGCAGCTGTTGCCGGGGGACGCCAACCTCCTGTTCAAGTCCATTACGATCCCACAAGATATCGGTTCGGAAGTTGACTCGTTCGTTATCGCCGTGAGCGGCACAGCGAACGGGCATGCTGAAAGCTCGCGCTTTACGATCCCCGGCTCGGCCGTCGCGATCCCCTTCGGCGCCGCGGTCAAGCTGATGTCGGTCAAGCTCGAAATGCGCAATCCGCCGTACGTCAACCTCGGCCAGTCGTTCAAACTTCTGGTCGATTTCCGTAATACCGGCGATGAGCCGCTGTCCGAGATCAAGCTGCGCCTGGCCAGCAATGGCAATTCGAGTTTCGTGCCGGACAAAACCATTCTTGAGCTCGGCGTCAGCCGGGACACAACCGTCGAGTATTCCATCGAAGCGGCATTTCAGTCGACGATCTCCGAGTTGTTCAGTGCGACCATTCTCGAGGCCACGGGTGCTACCTCGGGTCTTGCCGCCCTGGTCGAAAGCCCGCAGGGAAGTCCGACGGCGGTCGTAGTTATCCAGACCCCCGCCAGCCTGAATCTGGAAAGCCAGATCGCCGCGCCGGTCTCGGCCCAGGACGGCATCGTCGGCCTGGGTGAATCATTCTCGATCGCCGCCAGCGTGCTCAACGCCGGACAAGCGACCGTCGGCAGCGGCGAATTGACCCTGTCGGTGGTCGAAGGCGACTTCGTCATCAATGGTGCCGCCACACGGACGTTCTCGGTTGGCGAGCAAGTCGAGTGGATGATTTCGGCGCCGCCGGATGACGACACTGGAAAGATAGTAATTGCGATCACCGCAACTCCGGACGACGATAACCTCGGCAGCGCCGCGCGACTGCTCGATCGTGCGGATACGATTCGTGTAATCTGCTCCGAGAGCCAGGTGGCAATCGGAGTCGACTTCACCGCGCCGCCGCTGCAACTGCTGACGCCGGGGAAGAGCTATGACGTGCTCGACCTGAGCTTCGATATCGTCGGCGAGGCGGAGCAGCCCTATCTGACTTTTCTGGAATTCGAGATTCATGGCCGCGACGACGAGATCGTCGCTCCCGGCACCGTCCTGACCGGCGCTCAATTGAACTACAACCACCAGAGCAACCTGGCGGGCGTCCTCGGCGCGACTGCGGTTCGGTTTAATCTTGGCAGCGGCTACGGTATTCCGCGCTCTGGGACTCTCAGCCTCACAATTGCGGCCAACCCGGAGCTACAGGATTTCAGCCTCTATCTTGACTCCAACTCGATCGCGGCTGCCTACGTGACCGCTGCTGGTACCAAACCCGTGCCAATTTCCGCGCGGTTTGCCTCCGATCTGATGATCGAACGCCAATTTACTTTGGTCGCCCAGGCGCTCGCGCAGTCATTCTTCTGCTATCCCAATCCATTCTCGCCGATTCACGAACGCGCTGCGCTCGTTT
>WBZO01006472.1_pt1 | contig 11325 bp, 10 predicted proteins | sample 5204261 | NCBI WGS metagenome assembly WBZO01 (sample SAMN12412400, study PRJNA552823) | activated sludge metagenome | isolation source: activated sludge from anammox sidestream of wastewater treatment plant... | place: USA: North Carolina | collected 2017-09 | reverse complement strand
CTCGCCGCGGGCGAGGGGAAGAGGATGAAGAGCGCCTACGGGAAGGTGTCGCACCATCTCGGCGGGCGTCCGATCATCAGCTATGTCATCGATGCCGCGAGGTCGCTCGATCCGGAGAAGATCGTCGTCGTCGTTGGGCACGACGCCGAACGCGTGAAGAAGGCGGCGGGGGGGGATGTCGAGTTCGCGCTTCAGGAGGAACAGCGGGGGTCCGGGCACGCCGTGATGCAGGCCCGCCCGCTCTTCGATGATTTCGAGGGGGACCTGCTCGTCGCGAGCGGCGACGTGCCGCTGATAACCGGCGGGACGCTGGGTGCGCTGCTCGACGCGCATCGAGCCGCAGGCGCGGCGTGCACGCTGCTCACCGCGGTGCTCAAGGATCCGACCGGCTACGGCAGGGTCATCAGGCGGATGAAGACGGGGGCGCCGCTGAAGATCGTAGAGGAAAAGGACGCGGACCGCTTCGAGAAGGCGGTTGACGAGATTAACTCCGGGATATACCTGTTCGACGCCCCGGCCCTCATGGGCGTCATCGACAGGATCTCGCCTGGGAACAGGCAGCGCGAGTTCTATCTCACCGACGCCGTGGGAATACTGGCGGCGGAGAAGAAGAGGATCGAGGCGGTGCGCGCGGGGGACCCGGAGGAGGTGCTGGGCGTCAACAACAGGTATGAACTCGCGAGGATGGAGGGTCTCCTGCAGCAGCGCATCCAGCGGGGGCACATGCTGAACGGGGTCACGATCGTCGACCCCGGAAAGACGTATATCGAGGGGACGGTCGAGATCGGGCGCGACACGGTCATCTACCCGTTCACCGTCCTTACGGGGCCGGCGCGGATCGGGTCGGATTGCAGGGTCGGGCCGTTCAGCCACGTGCGCCCCGGGACCGTGATCGAGGACGGGGCGGAGGTTGGGAACTTCGTCGAGGTCAAGTCGTCGACGATCGGGCGCGGCACCAGGGCGAGGCACCTGAGTTATATAGGCGACGCATCGGTCGGCGCGCGCGTCAACATCGGGGCGGGTACGATCACCGCGAATTTCGACGGGAAGAGGAAGCACCGGACGGAGATCGGCGACGGGGCGTTCATCGGGAGCGGTACGACGCTCATCGCCCCGGTTCGGGTGGGCGAAGGGGCGCTCACGGGCGCGGGTTCGGTTGTGCTCAGCGGGCGCGACGTTCCGGACGGCGGGGCGGTTGTCGGCGTCCCCGCGGCGCCGTTGAGAAGGAAGGTCGTGAAGCGCGCGAGAAAGTCCAAGGGGGCCCGTTGACGGGCCGCAAGAAGGAGATCGCCAGATGGCAAGGACGCTGCTCAGGGCTCAGGTGAGGACCGAACACGGCACGAGAAACGTCAAGAGGCTGAGGCGCCGCGGAATCGTGCCCGGGGTGCTCTACGGGGACGTGAAGGAGAATATCTCGATCGGGGTGGACACAAAGGATCTGCAGAAGATCCTCCGCGGGAAGGGCGGCGACAGCGCGATCTTCGATCTCCAGGTCGAAGGGGAGGGGATGGAGACGCCGCTCAAGAAGACCGTCATCGTGAAGGAGGTCCAGCGCGATCATATCAAGGACGCCGTGATCCATGTCGACTTCGCGGCCATCTCGATGACGGAGAAACTGGTCGCCCATGTCGCGGTAGTCAGGTCCGGCGAGCCGGCCGGCGTTACGCTGGGAGGGGTCCTCGAACAGATCCTGCGCGAGGTGGAGGTGGAGTGCCTCCCGGCCGATCTCCCCGAGCAGCTTATCGTGGACGTGAGCGCGCTCGCGATCGGCGGCAGCATCAAGGTCTCCGGACTGAAGGTGCCGGAGGGGGTCAGGATCATGGACGACCCTGACCTGATCCTCTTCACCGTCTCCATGCCGAAGGAGGAGAAGGCAGAGGAGACCGCCCCTGCGGAGGGCGAGGCGGCCGAAGGCGCCCCTGCGGAGGGCGAGGCGAAGGCCGAGGGCGAGGAGAAGGAGGGCGCCAAGGAGAAGGACGGCGCCAAGCCGGAGGCCTCCGGGGGTGCGAAGGGCGAGGAGAAGGCCGGCCCCAAAGGCAAGGGGAGGGAGTAACGGCGCGCCTCCCGTCCCCGCAGGGGGCGGGGCAGGGCGTGAATCCGCGCGCCGAGCGGCGCGGCAATCGGAGAGGGTAGCGGCCGCGCTCCCGCGGCGGGCTGGGGCATGAAACTGGTCGTAGGGCTCGGGAACCCGGGCAAGGAGTACGCCCGGACGAGGCACAATATCGGCGCGGAGGTCGTCGAGCTGCTCGCCGCGCGGGCCGGATGCGCCCTCAAGCGGAAATGGCGGCTCCAGGCGAGGGCCGCCCGGGCGGTCGTCGGCGGTGAGGCGGTCACGCTCGCGAGGCCTTCGACGTTCATGAACGCGAGCGGCGCCGCGGTTGCGTCGCTCGTACGCTGGCTCAAATGCGCCCCTGGGGACCTGATCGTGGTGAGCGACGATATCGCGCTGGACCTCGGCAGGATCCGGATACGGCCGTCCGGCGGCGCGGGCGGGCACAAGGGGCTCGAGTCGGTCATCGCGAGCCTCGGGACGGACGGATTCGCCAGGGTCCGCGTGGGGATCGGGGCGCCGAGGGGGGACCAGGTGAGGCATGTCCTCGGCCGGTTCGCGGGCGGGGAACGTCCCGCGGTGGAGGAGGCGCGCGAGCGGGCGGCGCTCGCCGTGGAGGAAATAGTGAGCAAGGGGGTCGTCCCGGCGATGAACCGTTTCAACGGGCCCGAGCCGGAAGGCCCGGCCTCGCCGCAGGCCGCGCGCTGTTCGCGGGGGTGATGAGGGGAGGGGGGGCGGGGCTTTCGGAATTGCCGGGCTCCGCCCGAGTGTGATACGTTATCGTGATGCCGCCGTTCAGAAGAAGAATTAAGGAAGGAGTCGATCTTGAAATCGTACGAGGGCATCTTCATCGTTAGGGCCGATCTCCAGGAGGATAAGACCGCCAAGGTGGCCGAGGAGATCGCGGGGGAGGTGGCTAAGGCCGGCGGGACCGTGACGGAGCGCACCTTGTCGCAGAAACAGCGCCTTGCTTACAAGATCCGCAAACACGACGACGGGCACTGTCTCATCCTGCGGTTCGGGATCGAGCAGGCGGCGCTCGACGGCCTCAACAAGCGGCTGAAGATGAACCCGGGCCTGCTCCGGCACATGATCACGGTCTATACGCCGCCGCCGGCCAAGCCGCCGGCGCCCGGCGCGCCCGCCCCCGAGCCCGCGAAGGCCGTCTGACGGGGAGCGGCCGGGGGAGGCACAGCCGCGGGACGCGGCGGCGTCGGATCTCCGCCGCGGCGGAGCGGCGGAAGGGGGGGGGGCGGCCGCAAGCGGGGCGCGGTCCGCACACGGCGGCGCGAAGGAGGTTCTCATGGCCAGTCTGAACAGGGTGTTCCTTATCGGCAATCTCACGAAGGCCCCGACGCTGCGCTACACGCCCGGCGGCGCGGCCGTGGCGGACCTGAGTCTCGCCATCAACAGCATCTTCGTCAGCAAGACGGGGGAGAAGAAGGAGGAGGTCTGCTACGTGGACGTGGTGACATGGGGTCGCCAGGCTGAGACCGCCTCCGAGTATCTCACAAAGGGGTCCCCGGTCTTCGTGGAGGGGCGGCTCCAACTCGACTCGTGGGAAACTGCTGAGGGCGAGAAACGGAGCCGGCTGAGGGTGCGGGCGGCGCGCATCCAGTTCCTCGGCCGCGGCGGGGGCGGGGCGGGCGGCGGCAAGGGCGGCGCCCGGCGGCCGTCCGCCGACGCTGATCCGGACGCCCCCCCCCAGGAGCCCGAGATGCAGGCCGGGCCGCCGGACGATGGGCCCGGCGTCGGGGATGGAGCGGGAGACGGGGACGTCCCCTTCTGAACCGCGAAGGGGCGGCGCCGACTCGGCCCGCGGCCGGGCGCTCCGGGCGGCAGGGGGCGGATGCGGCGGATAGTTGCGATCAGGGGGGTTGACCGATCGGAGGTCGCACGGGATGAAAAAGGTGTTCGTCAGGAAGAAGAAGTGCAGGTTCTGTACGGATAAGGTGACCGAGATCAACTACAAGGATATCGGGATGCTGCGGAAGATGGTCACCGAGAAGGGAAAGATATTGCCCAGCCGCGTCACCGGCACGTGCGCCTCGCACCAGCGTCGCCTGGCCCGGGCGATCAAGCGGGCGCGCCAGATCGCGATGCTGCCGTTCGTGGCCGAATAGGGTCGTCGCCCTCGGACCGGATTGGAGAGCTGCTTGAGATGGAAACCGAAATCGTACTGATGAAGGACGTGCAGGGGCTCGGCGCCCAGGGGGATATCAGGAGGGTCTCACTCGGGTACGCCCGGAACTTCCTCTTCCCTAGGGCGCTCGCCGCGCCGGCGACGCCCCGCGCGATCAAGGCCCTCGAGATCGAGAAGAAGAAGAAGGAGGCGGAGGCCCGGCGCGCCCTGGAGAAGATACGCCGGGACGCCGAGGCGTTGAGCAAGGCCTCTTGCACCATCCCGATGCAGGCCGGGGAGGACGGGAAGCTGTTCGGGGCCGTCACCGCCCAGCATGTCGCCGAGGCTCTCGAGAAGGCGGGCTTCGCCGTGGAAAAGAGGCAGGTCGAGCTGCCCGAGCCGCTCAAGGAGCTGGGGGTGTTCAGCGTCACGATCCGGCTCCACCCGGAAGTCGCCTCCGTCGTGAAGGTTTGGGTCGTCGAGAAGTGACCGGCCGCGCGTCTCGCGCGCGGAGCGGTCGAGATGCTACGCACGAGGTCCGTATGGCCGCCCCGGAAGGCGTTCTCGACAAGCTGCCCCCGCAGAACCTGGACGCGGAGATGAGCGTTCTAGGCGCCATGCTCCTGGACCGGGAGGCGATCGGCCACGCCATAGAGGCGGTCAGCGCGGAGAGCTTCTACAAGGAGGCGCACGCCAAGATATACGCCGCGATCGTGGAGCTCTTCGACGCGAACCACCCGGTTGACATCATCACGCTCACCGAGCACCTGGGGAAACGGAAAGAGATCGAGGCGGTGGGCGGGGCGTCCTACATCAGCATGCTCCTCGACGCGGTCCCCTCCGCGGCGAACATCTCCCACCACCTCCGTATCGTCCGCGACAAGTTCCTCCTCCGGAGGCTCATCACCGCCGCCTCGGGCATCGTCAGCCGATGCTATGACGGCCGGGAGGACGTCAACGAGCTTCTCGACGAGGCCGAAAAGGAGGTATTCGACATCGCCCAGCGGCGCGATACCCAGGGCTTCGTAAAGATCGGGGAGCTGATCAAGCACAGCATCGAGACGGTCGAGAGCCTCTACCAGAAGAAGGAGTACGTCACCGGTGTCCCCACCGGTTACACGGACCTCGACACCAAGACCGCGGGCCTCCAGCCGTCCGACCTTATCATCATCGCGGCGAGGCCCTCGATGGGAAAGACGAGCCTGGCCCTGAATATCGCGGAGCACGCCGCGATCACCGCGAGGATACCCACCGCGATCTTCAGCCTCGAGATGGCGAGGGAGCAGCTCGTGCTGCGCATGCTCTGCTCGCACGCGCGCGTTAGCGCCCACAACGTGCGCACCGGCTTCATATCGGAGAAGCATGACTTCCCGAGGCTCGTGAACGCCGCCGGGAAGTTGGCGGCCGCCCCGATCTACATAGACGACAGCCCGTCCATCTCCGTCCTCGAGATGCGCGCGAAGGCGCGGCGGCTCTCCGCGCGGGAGCGGATCGGCCTCGTGATCGTGGACTACCTCCAGCTCATGCGCTCCTACTCGAGGAAGACGGAGAACCGGCAGCAGGAGATATCCGAGATATCGCGCTCGCTGAAGGCCCTCGCCAGGGAGTTGAACATCCCGGTGATCGTCCTCTCGCAGCTCAACCGCGAAGCCGAGCAGCGCCCGGACCACCGCCCCAAGCTCTCCGACCTGCGCGAGTCGGGCGCCATAGAGCAGGACGCGGACGTCGTCATGCTCCTCTTCCGCGAGGAGTATTACGAGCCGGACAACGACGAGGCGAAGGGGAAGGCGGAGGTCATCATCGCCAAGCAGAGGAACGGGCCGGTCGGGGTCGTAAAGCTGACGTTCCTCGAGGAGTGCACTCACTTTGAGAACTACACCGGGCGCGGGGAAGGGGACGGTGCGCTTGAGAATTGAGCGGGCGGTGCGGCGGAGGTGGCTGCCGCTCGCGGCGGCGTGCATCGCCGCCGCATGCGCCCGCGCCCCGAGGGCGGCGGCGATCCAGTGCGAGGGCGACCGGGTGGAGGCGGTCGCCGTCATGGGGAACCGAACGGTGAGCGACACCATCGTCTTCAACAAGCTCCAGACGCGCGAGAAGGGGCTCTTCAGCGAGGAGACGGTCAAGGAGGATGTCAAGCGCCTCTACGAGCTCGGTTACTTCAGCAACATCAGCGTCGACGTCGAAAGGGCCGGGGACGGGGTGAAGGTCGCGTTCGTGCTGAAGGAGAGGCCCGAGCTCAGGGAGATCGTTTTCAGGGGGAACGCCGCCATCCCGACGGAGCGCCTCCGGAAGGAGATGAAGTCGAGGACAGGAGAGGCGGTGAACGAGAGGCTGCTTGTGGAGGACGTCGACGCCCTCGCCGCGCTCTACGCCAGGGAGGGGTTCCCGGTGGCCCAGGTGCGGTACGAGGTCGCGAGCCCGGGCGGCCAGGCGTCGGCGGAGGCGATCATCACGATCGCAGAGGGGCAGCGCCAGGCGATCAGCCGCGTCCGCTTCCGGGGGAACGCCCACGTGCCGGCGCGCACGCTGACGGGGTTGATGCATACCAAGCGCCGCGCACCTTGGCCCCTCTATAAATGGCCGATGAGTTACCTCTACTCGACCGGGATGCTGCAGGAGGAGACCCTCTCGGATGACCTCGAGCGCCTCCGAGCCTACTACGCCTCCCTGGGATACGTGGATATGAAATACGCCGCCGTCGACAAGAGGCCCTCGCCGGACGGGCGCTTCGTGGAGCTCGATATCTCCGTGGAGGAGGGGGGGACGTACCTCGTGGGGGACGTCACAGTGTCGGGGAACAAGATATATGACACCGACGAGCTGCAACGCTCCCTCTCCATGGGGCCGGGGGCCACCTTCTCCCCGAACGCGCTCCAGTCCGATATCAACGCGGTCCGCGCCCTCTATTTCGCCAAGGGGTACACCGACGCGGAGATCGCGACGGAGAAGCGGCTCAACCCCGAGACCGGGAAGATCGACGTCGCCTACACGGTGAAGGAGTACGATCCTTACTACGTGGGACGCATCGATATCCGCGGGAACACCCGGACGAAGGACCACGTCATACGGCGCGAGATCGGCGTGATGCCCGGCGATGTGTTCAACGGCCTGAAGGTCCAGCGGAGCAAGGAGCGCCTGGAGAACACCGGCTACTTCGACTCGGTGAATGTCACCTCGGCCCCGGGGGAGGGAGCGGACCGAACCCAGAACCTGGCCGTGGAGGTGGAGGAGGGGAAGACCGGCCAGCTGAGCTTCGGGGCCGGGTTCAGCTCGATCGACGGCCTTGTCGGCTTCGCGGAGATCGCCCAGAGCAACTTCGACCTCATGAACTTCCCGTACTTCACGGGCGGGGGGCAGAAGATGCGGCTCAGGGCGGAGATAGGATTCCAGCGGCAGGATTTCCTGATGAGCTTCACCGAGCCGTATTTCATGGGCAAGAGGATCGCCGCGGGGTTCGATCTTTACTCCCAGAGCAGCCAGTACCTGAGCGACTATTTCAACCAGACGCGGATAGGCGGGGACGTGCGGCTCGCCAAGGCGTTCGGCGAGTTCTACCGCGGCGACGTCACGTACAAGATGGAGAACGTGAACATGGACGTCGACGACGACGCATCCGAGCAGATCAAGGAGGCCGAGGGCGACACCCTCATCAGCGCCGTAACCTTCGGCCTCACGCGTGACACCCGCGACTCGATCGTATTCCCGCACCGCGGCGCCATCTCCAGCGTGACCGCCGAGTTCGCGGGGTTGGGCGGCGACGCCGACTTCGTGAAGATCGAGGCGATGGCGAGCCAGTATTTCGTCCCGATCGAGAGCTTCCCGGACCACGTGATCAGGATCGCCGGATCGGCCGGGGTGGGGAGGGCGTACGGCAACTCATCCGACATCCCCCTCTCCGAGCGTTTCTTCCTCGGCGGCGGCGACAGCATCCGCGGCTTCGAGTACCGCGACGTCGGGCCGCGCGACTCCAACGACGAGCCGGTCGGCGGCGAGGCGTCCGTGGCGGGGAGCATCGAATACACCTTCCCGCTCGTCTCGAAGATCCGCGGCGCCGCGTTCTTCGACATGGGGAACGTCTACAAGACCCCGGGTGATTTCATGGACGGCATCGTGGCGTCGGTGGGCATGGGGGTGCGCCTGAACCTCCCCGTGGGGCCGATCAAGCTCGACTACGGCATCCCGGTGATCACCGACCAGTGGACGGAGGGGGAAACCGGGGCGTTCAGCTTCAACGTCGGGACCATCTTCTGACGGGGATGCGCGCAAGGAGGTGCGCTTGAAGAGGAGATCATGGGGTGCATGGGCGGCCGCCGCGGCGCTCCTCAGCCCCGCCGGGGCGGCCGTCGCGGCCGGCGGCAAGCTCGGGTATATCGAGGTGGAGAGGGTCTTCGAGAAGTACCAGAAGACCGTTGACCTCAACGCGAGGCTCCAGCAGGACCGCAAGGAGAAGATAGCCGAGCGGAAGACCATGGTCGAGGAGATAAACAGGCTGAAGGACGAAGCGGACCTGCTCCGCGACGAGCCGAAGAAGAAGAAGGAGACGGTAGTCGACGAGAAGGTGAAGGCCCTTTACCAGTTCGAGGAGAAGGTGAAGCGGGAGGCGATGCAGAAGCAGGCGCGCCTCCAGGAGGAGATCCTCGGGGAGATACGCGGCGCGCTTGCCGATATCGGAAAGGCGGGGGGATACGAGCTGATCCTTTCCTTCACCGCCGAGGATATCGGCTACCGGTCCGACGCCCTCAACCTCACCGACCAGGTCGTCAAGGAGCTCAACCGGAGGTACGCCGGGAAGAAGAAGTGATCCAGCGCCGCGGCGCGCGCCGTCCGGCCGCGCCGCGGATCGGAGTCGCGCGGCAATGAGAGGAGCGGCCATGAAAATAACCTTGAAGGAAATCGCCTCCCTGGTCGGCGGGGAGATCGAGGGGGACGCCGGGACGATCATCACGGGCGCCTCCGGGATCAAGGAGGCGGTGGAGGGGGATCTCACTTTCCTGGCCAACCCGAAATACGCCCCCCTGCTCCAGACGACGCGGGCGGCGGCGGTGGTGGTGGCGAAGGGGCTGAAGATCGGCTCGGCGTGCCCCATGGTAAGGGTCGACAACCCGTCGTTCGCGTTCTCGAAGCTGATCGAGATCTTCGGTCCGAAAAAGCCCGAGTTCCCGAAGGAGGTCAGCAAGCGGGCGCAGGTCGCCCCGACGGTCAAGCTGGGCAAGGGGGTCTCGGTCGGCCCGTTCACCGTCATCGAGGACGGCGCGGTTATCGGGGCCCGCACGATCGTGAGGAGCGGGGTGTATATCGGGCACGGCACCGTCGTAGGCGCGGATTGCCACATCTTTCCGAACGTCACGATCCGGGAGCGGTGCGCCATCGGGAACCGGGTGAGCATCCACAGCGGCAGCGTGATCGGGAGCGACGGCTTCGGCTACGTCGCGGTAAAGGGCGTCCACGAGAAGATTCCCCAGATCGGCACCGTCGTCATCGAGGATGACGTGGAGATCGGGTCGAACGTGACGATCGACCGCGCCCGTTTCGACAAGACGATAATCCGCAAGGGGACGAAGATCGACAACCTCGTCCAGATCGCGCACAACTGCGACATCGGCGAGAACTCCATCATCGTCGCGCAGGTCGGGATATCGGGGAGCACCTCGATCGGCAAGAACGTGATCCTGGCCGGGCAGGTCGGCGTTGTCGGGCACGTCACCATAGGGGACAACACGATCATCGGCGCGAAGGGGGGGGTCTCGAAGAACGTCCCCCCGAACTCCTACTACATCGGCATCCCTGCGATGGAGGGGAAGGCGTTCAAGAAGGTGCACGCCGCCCTCCTGCGCCTGCCCGGGCTTATCGCGAAAGTGCGGGGGCTCGATGGGAAGGCCGCCGGGCGCGGGAAGGGCGGGGCGGGCGATGCAGAAGCAGCGGACAATTAAGACGCCGGTCTGTCTCACGGGCGTCGGGGTGCACACGGGGAGCAAGACCCGGCTGGTCTTCAAGCCGGCCCCCGTGGATACGGGGGTGAAGTTCGTGCGCACCGATCTCCCCGGCTCGCCGGAGGTGGCTGCGCTGGCCTGCAACGTATCGGACATCCGCCGCGGCACGACGATCGCCCGCGGGGGGGCCGAGGTGCACACGGTGGAGCACGTCCTGTCCGCCATTCGCGGCTGCGGCCTGGACAACGTGGCCGTCGAGCTCGACGCCAACGAGCCCCCCGTCGGCGACGGGAGCGCCTTCGCCTACGTGAGAATGATCCGCTCGGCCGGTATAGAGGAGCAGGACGCCCCGCGCCGGGAACTGGTTGTACGCGAGCCGGTATGGGTGTCGAAGGACAACGCCGCCATCGCCGTCATCCCCGCCCCGCAGTTCCGTATATCCTACACGATGGATTTCAAGCATCCGACGCTCCCGGCGCAGTTCGTCAGCTTCCTGCTGGACGAGGAGACGTTCGAGCGCGAGATCGCCCCGGGACGGACCTTCTGCTTCTACCACGAGATCGAGTACCTGGTCTCCCAGGGGCTGATCAAGGGGGGGAGCCTGGAGAACGCCGTCGTCATCGGGGACGGGGTGATCTACTCCAAGGAGCGCCTCCGTTTCCCCGACGAATTCGCCCGGCACAAGGTCCTGGATATCATCGGCGACCTGTGCCTCGTGGGCAGGCACGTGCGGGCCCACGTGATCGCCATGCGGTCGGGGCACGAGTTGAACGTCGAAATCGCGCGCAAGCTCGCCGCCGTCGCGGCGCGGGACGAGCGGCGCGCCCCGGCGCGTCATACGGAGGGAACCGTGATGGACATCAACGAAATAAGGCGCATCCTCCCCCACCGTTTTCCGTTCCTGCTGGTCGACCGGATAGTGGAGGTGAAGGGGAAGGAGAAGATCGTCGGGCTGAAGAACGTCACCGCCAACGAGCCGTTCTTCAGCGGGCATTTTCCGCAGCAGCCGGTGATGCCCGGGGTGCTCATCGTCGAGGCGCTCGCGCAGACGGCCGGGGTGCTTATGATCAACACGCCGGAGAACCTCGGCAAGCTCGCCTTCTTCATGGGCATAGAGAACGCGAAGTTCCGCAAACCGGTGATCCCCGGCGACCAGCTCCGCCTCGAGGTGGAGGTGATCCGATGGAAGACCAAGACCGGGAAGGTGCGGGGCGTCGCGTACG
>WBZO01006470.1_pt1 | contig 11328 bp, 8 predicted proteins | sample 5204261 | NCBI WGS metagenome assembly WBZO01 (sample SAMN12412400, study PRJNA552823) | activated sludge metagenome | isolation source: activated sludge from anammox sidestream of wastewater treatment plant... | place: USA: North Carolina | collected 2017-09 | reverse complement strand
TCTCGGCCAGCCCCGGGATCACCGAGGTGTATTCAGTGAGCGGCCGCTATGATCTGATCGCGATGGTCCGCACAAAAAACAACGAGGCGCTTGCAGACCTGATTACAGGGAACTTGCTCAAGATTGACGGGATTCTATCGAGCGAAACGATGATCGCATTCCGCTCCTATTCCAAGCACGACCTCGAAGCGATGTTCTCGCTCGGCTCAGGCTGAGGCGCGCGCGGTGGTGTGGACGATCACTTCATCCCACCCGGCCGTCGGCACAGCGCCCGCATCGCGATTCAGTTCATCCGCCAACGCGTCCAGCGACCCGAATCGCCAACCCGATTTGCGCATCCACGCAACAAGTGCCTGCAAACATTTCAATCCGCCAAACACGCGCCCCGCCTCATAGGCCCCGCGCAGACCCAGCGGCAACTCGCGCAGCGCCGCGCTGCTGTGAAAGAGATTGTGAAGGTGCGCATCGAATATCTGATGCCCTCTCTGCGCAACGACTTGCCGAGCGAGCAAGCGCCCACCCCACCCAGCGCCCACCCAATTCAGAAATGTCATTCCAGCGGGCAGCCGCCGAGTCAACAATCCGCACGGCAACTCCAACAACTGCGAGTCCTTCCACCGAAAGGGAGCGCGTGGCGCGCGGGAAAAATCATAGCGACCGGGCCGACGGACGGGAAAAACACTCGCGTCATAGCAATAGTTGAGTCGCGCCAAGAGCGCGAGATCGTCGCGACTGATGACGCCGGACGGTGAGCGATAACCCTTGGGCGCGCGCCCGACACGGCGCCGAAACGCAGCGGTGCCGCGTTCGATCTCCTCGGTGTGCGCAGAATACATCGTTCCAAAATCAGCCGCGCGATGCCAATGGCCATGCACGCCCACATCGGCGCCAGCGTCTAGCAGGTGATCAATCGCGTCGCGCCCTTCCTCGAAGTAGCGACCCACCACAAATGCGGTTAACGGGACCGCCTCCCCGCGGAGCCACGAAAGCAGTTCGGGCAAGCGATCGAGCAACGCATGGCGATTCGTCCGCGCGTAGTCGGGTTCCACATCGAGTGTAAAATAGAACGTCGGCAGTCCTTCCGATCGATCACACCTCATTCGCCTGCTCCCGCAGATTCAGCATGGATATCTGGTCTGCCAATAGACCGATGAAAAAGAGCAGCATGGCGAACACCATTACGGTTACAGCGCCGTTGGACACGCGCGCATGGTGACTCACGACAATATCGTACACGGCAACCGATAGGCCCCAGATACCCATCACTCCCGCCGCAGGCAGGAAAATCTTCATCGGATTAAAGAGCATCACAATGCGCAGGAGTAGCATCAATGTCTTGGCTCCATCGCGCGTGGGGCGCACGTTGCTGGGCCGCCCCACGCGCGGCTTCGCCTGGATCGGAACAATTCCAATAGTGCGCCCCAAATTGATGAACGCCAGCGTCGAGGTCGTGCTGAAGGAGAATCCATTCGGCATGACGTGGAGCAAGTTTGCGATAGCTTGGCGGTCAAACGAGCGCAGGCCCGAATTGTAGTCCGGCAATTTTTGTTCGACGAGATACTCGCCGACCACCCGGATGATCCACTTTCCAAATTTCCGCGACCTCACCTGATGCGAGCCTGCGGCGCGATCTCCTATCACCATATCGTAGTGCGGCATCTGGCGAACGATGTCTTCCAGCATCTCCGCGGTGTGCTGTCCATCGCTGTCCATGATTAACACATGATCGGTCTTTGCCGCGCGAATACCCGTCTTCAACGCCGCGCCATACCCACGATTTACGCGGTGGCGAAGAAGTCGAACCGGGTAACGCCCCACCACCTCCGCCGTAGCATCTGCGGAGCCATCGTCCACCACGAGAATCTCCGCGCGCGTGTTCCACCCGGCCGCAATCAGCCCTTCCAATGTGGCGCCAATAGCGGCTTCTTCGTTGAATACGGGGATGATGATACTGACATTCACGGCACACCTTCCGTTGCGGAATATTCGGCCACGGGCGACCCCACCCGCTCGGCCGGTCCAAATACTTCAAGCTCGCTTATTCGCCATTCGTGTTTGCGCACCGGCTTAGCAATGCTGATGCGAATGGCGTCGGCCAGCACGGCGGGAAAACGGTACGTTTGAACGCTCCGCGCATAGACGGGGTGTTCATTCATCCACTCAAAGGCATCGCTTTTCGTCGCAACATCGCGCAGCAGCGATCGCCACTCGCCTGACGGTAGCCGCGCATCGAAATTCAGCGCACCCGCGCGATCCCTTCGCGACGCCGTGTCATCCAAGAGGATGCTGCTCACCCATTGCGGCTCGCTAAACGAAACTTGAACCCACATGTCCGTGCCCTGCTCCTCCGGCACGCGATAGCGCGTGTATGAATCGCCATCCAATAGGCGCGGCAACATGTCTTGCGCGTGCGTTGCGCTCAATGTCATCAGCGAAGGATCCAGTTTGCGTTCCGGCGGATAGCCACTGCGCCTGAAATCCGTATAGATCCAATAATGTCCGCGCCTCTCGCGGCGATAGCTGACACCGAGGCCTGCGCAATCGTTCTCCATCCAAACGGCGGGAAAACGGCCCGTTGTCGTCAAGATATAGGCCACATTTGTCGCTTCCATTAGCTCATCTGCATACGGGGCGCGCCAGCTCGGAAAACGCTCGTTATAGGGCTGGCCACATGAAATCTCGCCTCCGGTTGCGTAGGTGATTCGATACGCATCTTCATACGTCGCATAGGCGTGGTGAATCTCGCGCGCTTTGAGATAATCAATCGCCGGCTTTTGGTCATAGATTGCCAATCCGTCAGCAAAACCCGGGTGGCTCCACTCGCGAAGAAGCGCGTAGGTGTTGTGTGCATTGACACTCAAAAAAAACAACGCAACCACTCCCACGATCACGCGCACCGCCCGCCCAGAATAGGCATAGGCCCCTGCGAGAACCATCGGCCATGACATCACGGCCGGCAAAATGTAGCGATAGGTTCGAGAGTGCGAACGCGCGCTGAAAATAAACAAAATCAAGGACGCCCACGAAAGGGCGATGAAGACTTGATCGAACGTCAGAACCGGATGATGTGCGCGAATCCAATCTCGAATGAACCGCCAGAGCGCCCACACACTGCTCGCGCCCAGCGCGAAAAGCCACGCCCAGCCAATCCATGAGAACAAAGGCTCGTAACCTTGCACATGCTGCTCCGTATCCGGAAAAAATGGAGCGCCTAGCCCCATCGCATGCGGCAAGGCAGCTTCCAACAAAGAGTGCTCCAGCGTACGCACAGCTTTCTCAACGCTCACCGTCCCTTGCACGGCGCTGAATGCCCCCGCATATTCGCGCTCCGCCGCTCTGTGCGGAAGCAATCCCAACCACGCTGCGCCGCCAAAGCACGCAATCGCGACAACCGTGTGAATCCAGCGGCGTTGCAATAGCGACGCTGCGGCCGCACACACTAGGAAGGACAGCGACAGCATAGATCCACTGCACGCCAATGCGCTCGCAGCACCAGCGCCCGCTGTAGTAAGCGCAACCCCAGCCGTCTTTTGCGGTCGCCTCAAACTCAACCAAATGGACAGAGGGCCCAACAGAAGCATTGGCGGATACCCCGGCAACAGCGTCGCGCACTGCAACATCAGCCAATAGGCCGACGGAAACAGCACCAGCAATACACCCGGCCACACTCTGCGCCAATCGCCACCCATCCGAAGAATCTGCAAGAACACCAGCAGCGCAACCAATCCCTGCAATAGGGCAATCGTCCGAATACCCACTTCGCCGCGCGGCAAAAAGTGAGTCGTCATGGCCATCAAATAGGCATCCAGCGGAAAAATGTAGGGCGAGGCCAAAATCAGGAGTGGAAACGAGCGCCCATGCGCAATATCGTCCGCCTGAATTGCAATTTTGCACTCGTCGTCATAACCAGGAAGATGGTTCACACTGATGTAAAACCACGTGCAGCGCAAGGCGATCGCCAGCAGAATAAGTATGCCGCTCCACAGAGCCGTTTTGGACCAATTCTTTACAGAAACACCCATCATCATGGGCCCTCTCATAGCCAATAGGTTTTCTAATATTAACTCTTTCAACAACCGCAATTCGGGCGCAATTTGTCAGAGCATTTTACACATTGCAAGCAATACAGAGTGGTTTTTACAAGATAATCTCAAAATTGAGCACTCAGAAATGTTAGAGACGCCAACGGCCACACAGGTTATTGTTTCCGAGCGATTAACCACGGAGCTGATACTTTGACAGAAAATTACCTGAAACGCGCCCGCGAGGTCTTGGACGTTGAGCTGGATGGACTGCGTAAAGTGCGGGCCTCTCTCGACGGGGGTTTCACACGCTCTGTAGATCGCATTTTGGCCGCGCTCAATGGCGGGCACAAGATCGTGGTGACGGGCGTAGGGAAAAACATCCCGATCGGCCAAAAGATCGCCGCAACGCTGACGAGCACGGGGAGCCCCGCTGTTTTCCTCCACCCGTCCGATGCGATGCATGGCGAACTCGGCATTCTCGCGGATGGTGACGTCGTGATTGCGTTGAGCTACAGCGGAGAGTCGGAGGAGCTGACCAATCTCATCCCCGCCCTCCGCCGCGCCAATGTAGCGATCATCGCCCTCACCTGTTCCAATGAAAACTCCCTCGCGCGGCACAGCGATGAGGTGATTCTCGCGGCGGTGGACGCGGAGGCCTGTCCCTTCAACATGGCGCCAACCGCCAGCACCACGGCAACCCTCGCGCTGGGAGATGCCCTCGCGATGGTTCTCCTCGATGCGCGGGGCTTCCGCAAAGAGGATTATGCGAAGCTTCACCCCGCGGGCGCCATCGGGCGAACGCTACTGCTCCGCGTGGAGGACATCATGCGCACGGGCTCGCGTCTCGCAACAGTTCCGCGCGGCACGCGCATCAAGGAGGCGGTCATCGCCATGTCCGAGGCGCGTTCCGGATCCGTCGTGGTTCTGAACGAGGACCAAACCATGGCGGGCATTTTCACCGATGGCGATCTGCGGCGACACATTGACACGCCGGATCTCTCCAATCAGGTGATTGACGGCTTCATGACGACTTCGCCCATCTCGATTCGCACAAATCAACTCGCCGTGGATGTGCTCGCGATCTTCGAGAAGCACAACATTGATGACTTGGTGGTTCTGGATGATGCCGGTCGGCTCGCTGGCTCTGTGGATATCCAGGACTTGCCGAAATTCAAGATCCTCTGACGTGCGCGCCGAAGCCACCGTCCTTCAAGGATAGAGGCGCTGCCGCTCCCAGCCTGTGCCGATGCGCTCGTACACCAAGCGGTCGTGAAGGCGATAAGGACGCCCCTGCCAAAACTCAATACGCTGCGGAGCGAGTCGGAAACCGCCCCAAAACGGAGGCAGCGGCACTTCCTGCCCGAGATAGCGCGCTTCAAGTTCTCGCTCGCGCGCCATCAGCGTTTCGCGGCGATCGAGTGGCGAACTTTGTTTCGAGGCCCAAGCGCCGAGCTGGCTGCCGCGCAGGCGCGAGTGGAAATAGCGCGTGGATTCCTCAATGCTCACTTTTTCGAGCGCTCCCTCGATCCGCACTTGCCGATGCAGCTCACTCCAAAAGAACAACATCGCGCCGACAGGATTCTGGGCCAACTCTCGGCCCTTGCGGCTCTCATAATTTGTGAAGAAGACAAATCCCCGCGCATCGAATCCCTTGAGAAGGAGCATCCGCGAGGAGGGTCGCCCTTCGGCGCATGTCGAAAGAGAAAAGGCATTCGGCTGATAGATGCGCGCGCGCTTTGCCGCCGCGAACCAGCGCGCAAATTGCTCAATGGGATCCGGCGCCGCCTGCGCTTCCGACAGGCCGCGCGCGACGCCCCTCAATCCATATAGCCACGCCCAAAGGTTCATGCGCCACTCCATGCCGAGAACCGCACGCGCTGTCAAGCGCACTCGCGCGATGCGCTAACGATCGCGCGAGCCGAGCGCGCGGCTAGGCTTCCTCATCCGCAGCGGGCAGGTCGAGCTGAATCCAGATATCGCGAAGTTGACGCGCGTCCACTTTGTCCGGCGCGTTCATCATCAAGTCCATGGCCTTCTGGGTCTTCGGAAACGCCAACACGTCGCGAATGCTATCCGCGCCGACCATCAACATGACGAGGCGGTCAAGGCCGAGCGCGAGGCCGCCGTGCGGAGGCGCCCCGAACTTGAAGGCGTCAATCATGTGCCCGAACATTGTCTTGATCTTTTCATCGCTCAACCCCAGCGCGCGGAAGGCGCGGGCTTGCAACTCCGAATCGTGAATACGAATGCTGCCGCCGCCGAGCTCGACGCCGTTCAAGATCACATCATAGGCCAACGCGCGGGCCTTCAACGGCGCGGTCTCGATCAAGGGCACATCGTCCGGGTGCGGCGCGGTGAACGGGTGGTTGACGGAGGTCAAACCGCCATCGGCATTGCGCTCAAAGAGCGGGAAATCGGTGACCCAGGTGAAGGCGAAGACGCCCTCGGGGATGAGCTTGGCTTCCTCGCCCGCGAGGAGGCGCAAGCGGCCGAGCGCGAGATTGGCCACGTCCACTTTGTCCGCCGCGAATAGAATGAGGTCTCCCGGCTGCATATCGAGGCGCTCTTGCAGCCCCGCCTTTTCCGCGTCGCTGAAGAACTTTACGATGGGCGATTTCCACGAGCCGTCCGGCTGAACGCGAATATAGGCCAGCCCGCCGAGGCCCGCTTCTTTCGCGAGCGTCGTCCACGCGTCAATCGTGCCTTGCGAAGCGCCGGCGAGGGTCTTGGCGTTGATCGCCTTCACCACACCGCCCTGCCCCAACACGGTGGCGAAGACTTTGAATTGCGTTCCGGCGAAGAGGTCGCTCAGGTCGGTGAGCAGCATGCCGAAGCGCGTGTCGGGTTTGTCAGACCCGTAGCGGCCCATTGCCTCGCTGAATGGCATGCGCGGCAGCGGCAGCGCGGGGCGCGGATGGCCGGAGGCTTCCATCACATCGGCGAGGAGTCCGTCAATCAGCGAATAGATATCTTCAGCAGTGAGAAAGGACATTTCCAAGTCCACCTGCGTGAACTCGGGCTGCCGGTCGGCGCGCAAATCTTCATCGCGGAAGCAGCGCGCGATTTGGAAATAGCGATCGAGTCCTGCGACCATGCAGAGCTGCTTGTATTGCTGAGGCGATTGCGGCAGCGCATAGAAGCAGCCGGGGTTCACGCGGCTCGGCACGAGATAGTCGCGCGCGCCTTCGGGCGTGCTCTTGGTGAGAATCGGCGTCTCAACTTCGATGAAGCGCTGGCTGTCGAGATAGTTGCGGATGGCTTGCGAAATCTTGTGGCGCAACACGAGACTGCGCTGCATTTGCGCGCGCCGCAAATCGAGATAGCGATAGGTCAAGCGCAGGTCTTCCGAAACCTTCGCAGCCTTCGCATCTTCCAGCGGGAATGGCGGCGGCAACGCACGATTGAGCACTTCAATGGCGGTCCCGCGAATCTCGATTCCGCCGGTGGCGAGCTTCGAGTTGACCATCTCAGCCGGACGCGGCTGAACAACCCCCGTCACGCGCAACACAAACTCGCCGCGCGCAGCTTGGGCGGCGTCCCACGCCGCTTGGGAATCGCGTGGGTCAAACGTCACCTGCGTCAGGCCATAGCGATCGCGCAGATCAATGAAGATCAGGCCGCCGTGGTCGCGCACCGTATCCGCCCAACCGCAGAGGTTGACCGTTTGGCCCGCGTGCTCGGGTCGCAATTCGCCACAGGTATGTGTCCGCATCATTTTCTCACCACTCCATTTCCAACGATTGGAAAAACCATTCTTGTGGACTTCCAAGGCTTGGAAGTCGAAGTCGCCCCATTGGCGCGCCCGGAAGCCAGTCACACAAGGGGCCGGATAGTACGTGCCCAGAGGCGGGGTTTCAATCATTTCTGTGATGCTGCCCTCGCGCGCAGGGCGACAGGCGCTCTCGCGCATTTTCTTGCGAGAGCGCGATTGACTCGCTCACGCGCGAAAGACAGGATGGAGGCGATGTTTTATAGGCTTCTGACGATTTTTCTCCTCTTGGGAACCGCGGCGCACGCGCAGCAGGTGGATCCCGCCATGGGCATCACGAGCGAGCAAGGCGGCACGCGCGTTCGCGTGTGGGCGCCGAACGCCAAGAGCGTATCGTTGGTGGGCGATTTCAACAACTGGCACGCCATGGGCTCCGAGAAACTCGCGCCCGAGGGCAATAGCGGTATTTGGTCCACCTTTCTTAAGCGGAGCATTCCCAAAGGGAGCTATCGCTTTCTCATCAATGACTCCTTGCAACGGCGCGATCCGTATGCGCGCGCGACTACGCCGGATGGCCAGGCTTCGCTCTTTTATTCGCCGCGCGAGTTCGACTGGAAGGACGACAAGGCTCCCACATATCCCCTCAATGAACTGGTGATCTACGAAATGCACGTTGGCGCATTCTTCGATCCGGACCCGCGCGATGGAAAACTCGGCACGTTCGCCGACGCGGTCAAGCGGCTCGACCATTTGCAGGAGCTGGGGATCAACGTGGTCGAGCTGCTGCCCATCCACGAATTTGCGGGCAATCATAGCTGGGGCTATAACCCGAGCGATCCGTTTTCCGTCGAGCAGGCCTATGGCGGTCCCGAGGCGTTCAAGGCGTTCGTCCGCGAATGTCACAAGCGGGGAATCGCGGTGCATTTGGACATCGTCCACAACCACTACGACCAAGTGAAGGCTTCGCTTCTCCAATTTGATGGAACCGGACAGCCCAACTCGGGCGGCATCTATTTCTACGATCAACCCGGTCTCGATAAAACGCCGTGGGGACCGCGGCCGCGTTTCGATGAGAAAATGGTCCGCCGCTACATCCGCGACAACGCGATGATGTGGCTGGAGGAATATCGCGTGGATGGCTTCCGCTGGGACTCGACGGTCAACATCCGCGCCTACAACGACGGGCGCAACCCCATCCCTGCAGGCGCCAAGATGCTTGAGGACATCAACACGGAGATCAAGAAGCGCCACACCAACGTCTTCAGCATCGCAGAAGACTCGCTGGGCATCGGCAATTTTCACGCCTCGTGGGATTACGGCTTTCACAACACGGTGATGCCGGAACTCAAGAAGGCGGATGATCAACGCAACCTGGCTACGATCGGGCGCGCGCTCAAAGCCCAATCCTCCATGCCGCGCGTGGTCTATGTGGACAACCACGACGAAGCCGGAAAACTGAACGATCAAACGCGATTCGCGTCGGATATTGACCCCGCAAACCCCGGCAGCGCCAAGGCGCGCCAAATGAGTGGCATCGGCGCGCTCCTCACCCTGACCGCTCCCGGCATTCCCCTCCTCTTCATGGGAAATGAGTTTTTAGAAAGCGGTCCGTTCCATGAGGACCGCATCCTCGATTGGGGCAAGCGCCAGCGCTTCGCAGGTCTCGTGGCGCTCAACCGCGATCTGATCCGATTGCGCCGCAATCTCGATGGCGTGGGCAATGCGCTGACGGGCAACGGCATTGATATTCAACTGATGGATGAGACCAAGAAGGTGATGGTCTATTGGCGCTGGCACGAGCGCTCCGCGAACGAGCGCATGGTCATCGCGATCAACTTCACCGCGCAACCCCAGACCGACATCCCCATCCTCTTCCCCTCTGCTGGCCCATGGATCACGAAGATCAATACCGATTGGACCCGCTACGGGGGCGACACTCGCGAAGACGAGGGGCCCGTCGCTCTGCGCAGTGGAACCCACCGAACGACCATTTCGCTCCCGCCCTACAGCGCTCAAGTTTTCGTCCGCAAGGTGGGGCCCGGCCTGCCGCGGCCCGCGCTGGATGAGCGCCCCACCCCCGAAGCAGCACCCGCAGCCCCACCGCCGGTTGTCGAGAATGTGCATTTCGCGTCCATCCGCTTGATGGGCGAAGACGGAACAGGCAAGCCATTCGCGCAGCCGCTGAAGCAAGTCGGCCCTGTGCACTGGGAGGCCTTCCTCAATTTCACGAATGTGGATGACGGTGCCCTGCGCCTACTGGCCGACCGCGACGGCAAGGTCTTCTGGGGACAAGCCTACGACAATCTCGATCGCTTGCCTTACAAGACAACGATGGACCGAAAAGGGTCGGATGTCCAAATCGCCACGATGCTGAACGGAACCTATCGAGTCCGATTCAACGCGCAAACCCGCGAGTTCTTCTTCGAAGCGCCACCCGCGGGCACAACCGTTCCACCGGAGAGCGCTAGCGAATCGAGTGCGCCCCTGGGCCCCTTCCGCACATGGACCGATGTGCGCGGAAAAACCATTCAAGCCAAGCTCATCGCCGCCACGTCAGAAACCGTCACACTAGAATCGCCAGCGGGAAAACGTGTGGAGATCAAACTCGAGATCCTCAGCGCGGAAGATCAAGATTTCGCGCGAAAGGAAGCCTCGCGCCTCGCGCCTTGACGAGCCCCCCTCTTCGTGCGTTGATCTCCCAAACATCCATGAACTTCTCCGTCGTCATTCCCGTCTACAACGAAGAAGACAACATCCTCCCGCTGGCAGAGGAGTGTGCAGCCTTGAGCCGCAGCACGACCTCCTTTGAAGTCCTCTTTGTGGACGATGGAAGTCGCGATCAGACTTGGCAACGTATCGGAGAAGCCGCCAAACGCTTCCCTTGCATCCGCGGCATCCGCTCGGACCAAAATCGCGGGCAATCGGCTGCGATGCTGATGGGCTTGGCCGAGGCGCGGGGCGACATCTTCGTGACCATGGACGGGGACCGGCAGAACAATCCCGCTGATATTCCGCGCCTGGTCGAGCGAGTCGGTCCGGTGGATGTCGTGTGCGGATACCGCGCCAAGCGCCGCGACACGTGGTCGCGCCGGATCGGGTCAAAAATTGGAAACGCCATTCGCAATCGCGTCACGCGCGATGGACTTCGCGACACGGGCTGCAGCCTCAAAGCATTCAAACGCGAATGCCGCACAGACCTCCCTCCCATCAACGGTGTGCATCGCTTCATGGCGGCCTACTTCCACCTGCACAATCGCCGAATCGAAGAAATACCCGTGGACCACCGACCGCGCCCAGCCGGAACGTCGAAATATACCAACCTCTCGCGCTTGCCCCGAACAGCCTTCGATCTCCTCGGCTTTGTCTGGTATCGCCGTCGCCATCTCCCCTGCCTCCAAGTCTCGCGAAAAACACAGACATGATTCCTCTGCGCGCCGCGCAATCGGAAATGTTGCCGCGAAAAAGATCAGGCAAGGAAGACCCGTTCGAGGGATGAGCGGCTGCGATTGCCCCGCGCATCTTCGGCCTCGATAAAGTAGCGAATGTCCCCAACGCCAGGCGGCAACTCGCATGTGAAAAGATGGGCCGTGGCAG
>WBZO01006469.1_pt1 | contig 11328 bp, 11 predicted proteins | sample 5204261 | NCBI WGS metagenome assembly WBZO01 (sample SAMN12412400, study PRJNA552823) | activated sludge metagenome | isolation source: activated sludge from anammox sidestream of wastewater treatment plant... | place: USA: North Carolina | collected 2017-09 | reverse complement strand
GGGCCGCATCGCGGGCGCGCGCGGCGCGCCGGGCGCGCGCGTTGCGCGACGTCGGCTAGCGGGAGGTCGCGCGGTTGCGCCGCGCGAAGATCATCCGACGTGGGTCGCGAAGAACGCGAGCGTCCGCTCGCGCGCGAGCCGCGCGCTCTCCGCGTGATACGAGCCGCGCTGATCGCAGTTGAAGCCGTGTCCGGCCGGGTAGAGGTGGATCGCGAGCTCCGGGCGCGCCGACTTCATCGCCCGCACCTCGGCGACCGGAATCGCGTGGTCCGTCTCGCCGAAATGCAGCATCGCCGGGCAGTGCGGCGCGAGGTCCTTGTGCGCCAGGATGCCGCCGCCGTAGTAGGGCACCGCGCCGGCGAGCCCGTCGAGCTTCGCCGCCGACACCCACGCCACCGTGCCGCCCCAGCAGTAGCCCACGATCCCGGTCTTGCCTGCCGCGGCGATCGCCTGCATGGCCGCGGCGACGTCCCGCAGCGCGTCGTCGAGCGACACTTTCTGCATGAGCGCGCGCCCGCGGTCGATCTCCGGCTGCGAGTACCCGATGTCGAGGCCGCGCTCCACGCGGTCGAAGAGCGCCGGCGCGATCGCGACGTAGCCGTCCGCCGCGTAGCCGTCCGCGACGCCGCGAATGTGGCTGTTCACCCCGAAGATCTCCTGCACGACGACGAGGCCGCCGCGCGGCTTGCCGGGCGGGTCGGCGCGGTAGGCGGAAAACCGGTGCCCGTCCGAAGCGACGAGCTCGAGCGTGCTTGGCATGGAATGGACGCTCCCGGCGCGCACGCGCGCTGCGCCCGCGCGCGGGTCGGGTTCGGGTGGAAACGGCGGGCTAGTGGTGCGTCGTCGGCCCGAGCCTGCGCTCGAGCTGGGTAATCTGGTCCTTCAGGAACAGCTTCTTCTTCTTCAGGCGGTGCAGCTGCTCGTCCTCGAAGACCCTGCTTTCTTCCATCCTGCAGATCGCGGCGTCGAGATCGTGGTGTTCCAGTCGCAGGGTGCTGATCTTCTGCTTGAGGGACTCGATCTCCGCTTCGGTCATGGCGCCTCCTCTGAAGGAAGTGGTGGACGGGACGAATCGGCGGTGCCGCACCGCGCGGCTAGTCTACTCCTCGACCTGCGGCCCGGGGCAAGCCGGAGCGCGCCCATTTTCCCGGGGCGGGGCATGCTGCGCCGCGCACGCGTCCTGCGCGGGTCAGGCCGGCCGGCGCAACTCCGTGTCGCGGCTCGCGTTTCTCGCGCGCCGCCGGCCGAGAACCAGCGCGACCACGAGGAGGAGGCCGACGAGCGCCAGGACCGGCCCGTTGCCGGCCCGGACATACGGTGTGGCGCCGGTTCGCCCCTCCACCCGGGCCTCCAGCACCCCCTCGGTGAAGGCGGGCAGCCGCGCGGTCACCCGCCCGCGCGGGTCGACCACCGCGGTGATGCCGGTGTTGGTGGCCGTGAGCATCGTCCGGCCGGTCTCGAGCGCCCGCATGCGCCCGATGCGCAGGTGCTGCGCGGGGGCCGCCGAGTCGCCGAACCAGGCGACGTTGCTCACGTTGACGAGCAGGGTCGCCTCGGGCAGCTGGCGGATGATCTCCGGCCCGAACGCGTCCTCGTAGCAGATGTTCAGCGCGACGCGCTGGCCGGCGACCTCGAGCGGCCGCTGCGTCTCCGCGCCGCGGGAGAAATCCGAGAGCGGGACCCTGAGCACCCCGACCACCCAGCCGAAGCCCGGCGGGACGAACTCGCCGAACGGGACGAGGTGCGACTTCGCGTACGCCTGCAGCGGCTGGGCGCCGAGGCTCACGACCGCGTTGTAGTACCGGCGGTCGGGATCGAGGATCGGCACGCCGATCAGCACGTCGCCCGCGCGCGCCGCGAGCAGGCGCTTCAGCCGGTCGAGGTACTCGCGCGGGATCTCGTGCAGGAACCGCGGGAGCGCCGTCTCGGGAAGCACGACCAGCCGACCGCCGGCGCGCTCCACCAGTCGGGCGTAGGTCGCGAGGGTGGCGTCGAAGCGGCCCTCGGCGAACTTGAGCGCCTGCGGAACGTTGCCCTGCACGAGGCTCACCGCGACCGGCTCGCCCGCGGGCGTCGTCCACGTCGCCCGCTCCAGTCCCCAGCCGGCGGCCGCGAGCACGACGAGCGCGCCGGCCGCCGCGAGGCGCGTCCGGCGTGCGACCCCGCCGGCCGCCAGCGCCACCACCGCCCCGGCCGCGACGGCCGCGAGAAACGACAGCCCGAGCACGCCGAGCACCGGTGCGAACCCCGCCAGCGGACCGTCGATCTGCGAGTAGCCGAGCGCGAGCCACGGAAACCCGGTGAAGAGCCAGGAGCGCACCCACTCGGCTGCCGTCCACAGCGCCGGGATCACGAGCAGGAGCCGCACCGGCGGGACGGCCGGGATGCGCGCCTGCAGGAAGCCGACTGCGGCCGGAAAGAGCGCGAGGTAGAGGCAGAAGAGCAGGGTCGCGGCCGCCGCGAGCGGCGCCGGCATCAGGCCGAAGTCGTGCAGGCTCACGTAGACCCAGCTCACGCCGCCGAGGAAGAGGCCGGCGCCGAACGCGAACCCGAGCGCGGCGGCGGCGAGCGGCGTCGCCGCGCGCGTCCACGCGCGCAAGAGGAACGCGAGCGCCACCAGCGCGAGCGGGTACAGGTTCCAGTCGCCGAACGCGGCCGCCGACGCCCCGCCGGCGAGCGCGGCCGCCGCCAGCGCGCGCGCGCGCGCGCCGCGGACGCTCACGCCCCTTCCTCGGCGGCCCTCTCGACCTGGAGCGAGTACAGGCGCCGGCTGTCGGCGCGCAGCACGGTGAGCCTGAGCCCGTCGATCGCCACCGACTCGCCGCGCTTCGGCAGGCGGCCGAAGCGGTGGATGACCAGCCCGCCGACGGTGTCGAACTCGTCGTCCGGCAGCGAGGTGCCGAACACCTGGTTGAAGTCGGCGATCTCGGTCTGCGCCTTGACGCGCCAGCGCCCGACCTTCTCGCGCAGCACGTTGTCCTCGAGCTCGTCGAAGTCGTACTCGTCCTCGATGTCGCCGACGATCTGCTCCAGCACGTCCTCGATCGTCACCAGCCCGGCGACGCCGCCGTACTCGTCCACCACGATCGCCATGTGGTTGCGGTTCTTGCGGAACTCGTGCAGCAGGACGTTGAGGCGCTTCGACTCGGGCACGAACACCGCGGGGCGCAGCATCTGGCGCACGTTGAACTCCTCCTCGCCCGCGTAGTAGCGCAGCAGGTCCTTGGCGAGCAGGACGCCGATCACGTGGTCGCGGTCGCGGTCGATCACCGGGAAGCGCGAGTGCCCGGTGCCGATCACCGAGGGGATGAAGCGGTCGGGCGTCTCGTTGATGTCGATCACGTCCATCTGGGCGCGCGGGATCATGACGTCGCGCACCCTCATCTCGGAGACCTGCAGGGCGCCCTCGATCATCGACAGCGCCTCGCCGTCGAGCAGGTTGCGCCCGTGGGCCGAGCGCAGCAGCTCGACGAGGTGCTCGCGGTCCTCGGGCTCGCGCATGATGAGCGCGCCCAGGCGGTCGAGCCACGACGGCTTGCGGCTACCCGGCGCGTCGTCCATGGGGATCGGGGAATCCGAGGCGCGCGAGGATCCTGCGCTCGCGCGCCTCCATGCGCGCGGCGTCCGCCGCGCGCTCGTGGTCGTAGCCCTGCAGGTGCAGCGCGCCGTGCACCGCGAGGTGCGCGAAGCGCGCCCGCGGCGCCTGCCCCTGCGCGCGCGCCTCGCGCGCCACCACCGGTGCGCACAGCACGATGTCGCCCTCGAGCGCGCCGCCGCGCGCGGCGCCGTAGGCGAAGGTCAGCACGTTGGTCGCGTAGTCGCGGCCGCGGTAGTCGCGGTTGAGCCGCCGCCCCTCCGCGGCGCCGACGAAGCGCACCGTGACGCGGGCGGCGCGTCCGAGCGCGGCGCCGAGCCACCGCGCGAGGCTGCCGCGCGCGGGCAGGCCCGCGCGCGGCGCGGCATACTGGACCGCGAGCGCGAGCCGCGCGCGCGCATCAGGCCTCGCCACGGTCGCCCGGCGCGCGCGCGGCGCTCGCGCGCGAGTGCGCCTCGTAGGCGTTGACGATGCGCGCCACCAGCGGGTGCCGCACCACGTCCTCGGAGCCGAACTCGGTGAACGCGATGCCGCGCACCGCGCCGAGGATGCGCCGCGCCTCGACCAGCCCGCTGCGCTGGCCGCGCGCGAGGTCGATCTGGGTGACGTCGCCGGTGACCACCGCCTTGGTGCCGAAGCCGATGCGGGTGAGGAACATCTTCATCTGCTCGGGCGTGGTGTTCTGCGCCTCGTCGAGGATGATGAACGAGTGGTTCAGCGTCCGCCCGCGCATGTAGGCGAGCGGCGCGATCTCGATCGCTCCGCGCTCGAACATGCGCTGCACCTTGTCGAACCCCATCAGGTCGTAGAGCGCGTCGTAGAGCGGCCGCAGGTACGGGTCCACCTTCTGCGCGAGGTCGCCGGGCAGGAAGCCGAGCCGCTCGCCCGCTTCCACCGCCGGGCGCACCAGCACGATGCGCTTGACCGCGTCGCGCTCCAGCGCGTCCACCGCGCAGGCGACCGCGAGGTAGGTCTTGCCGGTGCCCGCGGGGCCCACCCCGAACGTCACGTCGTGGGCGAAGATGTTGCGCAGGTACTCGCGCTGGTGCGGCGTGCGGCCGTGCAGATCGGCGCGCCGCGTCTGCAGCACCGGCTGGTCCGGCTCGTCGCGTCCGCGCGGGCCCTGCGCCTCGACCAGCCCGAGCTGGATGTCGTCGACGCTGAGCCCGCGCCCGGCGCCGGCGTAGAAGCGCTCGAGCAGCGCGGCGGCGCGGGCGGCGCGGTCGGCGTCGCCGCGCACGGTGAAGCGCTCGCCGCGGCGCGCGATGGTCACCTCGAGCGCGGTCTCGATCTGGCGCAGGTTCTCGTCCAGCGCGCCGCACAGGTTCGCGAGGCGCAGGTTGTCGGCGGGCGCGAGCGTCAGCTCGACGGTCTTGGGCTTCAGCGCGGGCCGGGGAGGTCGGGGATCGCCCATGCGAGGACGCTAGGATGCCACCGCGGCGCGCGGCGCGTGCTCGGGCCCCCGCAGCGTGCCGCGCAGGCTGTGCGGCAGCGCGCGCTCCACGACGAGTTCGACGAACTGTCCGACGAGGTGCGGCGGCCCGGCGAAGTTGACCACGCGGTTGTTCCCGGTGCGCCCGGCGAGCTCGTCCGGGTGCCGCTTCGAGGGGCCCTCGACGAGCACGCGCTGCACCGTGCCGACCATCGCCGCGCTGATGGCGCGCGCCTGCGCCTCGAGGCGCGCCTGGAGACGCTGCAGCCGCGCGAGCTTGGCCGCCGCCGGCGTGTCGTCGGCGAGGTCGGCCGCGGGGGTGCCCGGCCGGCGGCTGTACAGGAACGAGAACGAGGCGTCGAAGCCGACCTCCGCGACGAGCGCGAGCGTCTGCTCGAAATCGGCCGCGGACTCGCCCGGAAACCCGACGATGAAGTCCGACGAGATCGACACGTCCGGGCGCGCGGCGCGCAGCCGCCGCACGATCGACTTGTACTGGAGCGCGGTGTACCCGCGCTTCATCGCGGCGAGCACGCGGTCGGCGCCCGACTGCAGCGGCAGGTGGACGTGCGGCGCGAGCTTGGGCAGGCGCGCATGGGCGTCGATCAGGCGCTGCGTGAACTCCTTCGGGTGCGAGGTGGTGTAGCGGATGCGCTCGATGCCGGGGAACTCCGCGACGTACTCGAGGAGGAGCGCGAAGTCCGCGACCTCGCCGTCGCTCATCGCCCCGCGGTAGGCGTTCACGTTCTGGCCGAGCAGCGTGATCTCCCTGACGCCGCGGTCGGCGAGGTCGGCGACCTCGGTGAGGACGTCGTCGAAGGGACGCGAGATTTCCTCGCCGCGGGTGTACGGCACGACGCAGAAGCTGCAGTACTTGCTGCAGCCCTCCATGACGGAGACGAACGCGGCCGGGCCCGCGACGCGCGCCGGCGGCAGGGCGTCGAATTTCTCGATCTCGGGGAAGGACACGTCCACCTGCGCCGACCCCGAACGCCGTCGCGCCGCGATCAGCTCCGGGAGCCGGTGCAGGGTCTGCGGCCCGAACACGAGATCGACGAACGGCGCGCGCGCGACGATCGCGCTGCCCTCCTGGCTCGCGACGCAGCCGCCCACGCCGATGAGGAGGTCGGGCCGCGCGCGCTTGAGGTGACGCACCGTGCCCAGGTCGCTGAAGACCTTCTCCTGCGCCTTCTCGCGCACCGAGCAGGTGTTGAAGAGGATCAGGTCCGCCTCCTCGGGGGCCGCGACCCGCTCGTAGCCGTCCGTCGCCGCGAGCACGTCGGCCATCCGGGCCGAGTCGTACTCGTTCATCTGGCAGCCGAACGTGCGGATGTAGACGCGGCGCGGCATCGCGCTCTCGTGCGGGCGGGGCAGCCGATTACGGGTTGGTGGACTGGCCCGGTCCGGGCGGGATCGTCGTGTCGCGCGGCGGGTCGCCCGGCCGCAGGCCGATGCGGCTCGGCGGCGGCGTGCCCAGGACCTGGTCCATGGGCCGGCCCTGCTCGGGCGAGGTGCTCCACGGCAAGGTCGGGGCGGCGTACTTGTCCGGCTTCTTCGCCTCGTCCGCGGTCAGGATCCAGGCGCGGAAGAGGTTCCCGCCGCCGTCGAGCTGGTACTTCACGAGCGCGTTGCGCGGCAGCTGCGCGGGCAGCACGAGCAGGTTGTTCGCGCCGCGAATCTGGCCGCCGGGCGCGATCTTGATCTCCTTGCCGTCGAGGGACACGACGTTCTCCCGCACGAAGGAAAGGTAGCCGCGGCGGGCGTCTTCCGGGAGCGTCCGGACCGCCACCTGCCCGACCCCGGCCAGCGCCCACAGCGCGAGGGCCAGCGCGATCACCAACCGGGCGGAACGCAGGCGTGAAGACATGGGCGGAATCCTTTGATCGGAGGCCATTTTAGGCGGTTTGCGCCCGGTTCGCGGCGAACGCGGCGGCGCGCCGCGGCGAATGCCACGCAAACGCGTGCAAAACCCCGGGCAAGGCGAGAAAAATGGTGGCGAGTCAGGGATTTGAACCCCGGACCAACGGATTATGATTCCGCTGCTCTAACCGCTGAGCTAACTCGCCAGGGAAGGGGCGCGATTATCCGGGGCGGGGTGGAGCGGGTCAAGCGACCGACCCGCCGCGGGACGCCCATCGGCTTGCTCGGAATAACATCTGTCCGTCCACACGTAACGCGTCTGTACGCCCATGTGCTCCACGAAGACCGTCCACCTCGATGACGCAGTGAAGGAGCGCGTCGATCCGCTCGCCGTGGCGATCCGGCGCAAATGGTAGGCCATCCTCGAGACGCCGCGCCGTTCGACGTCGTGGTCGTCGGCGCCGGGCTCGTCGGGGCGAGTGTCGCCGCGGCGCTGGCCGGCAGCGGCCTGCGCGCCGCCGTGGTCGAGCCGACGCCCCCTCCGCGGCCTGGCGACGACTGGGACAGCAGGATCTATGCGATCAGCCCCGCCTCGGCCGCGTTCCTGGCCGAGGTCGGCGCGTGGGAGCGGCTCGACCGCGCGCGCGTCCAGCCGGTCGCCGCCATGTGCGTCTCCGGCGACGCGCCGGGCGCGCGCCTGGAATTCTCCGCCTACGAGACGGGGGTCGCGGCGCTCGCGCACGTCGTCGAGAGCGCGCGCCTCCAGCAGGCGCTCTGGCAGGTGCTCGAAGCGAGCGGCGCGCGCCTGTTCGCGCCGGCGCAGTGCGCGGGCCTCGACGTCGGCGAGCGCGCCGCGACGCTGACGCTCGCCGACGGCACGGCGCTCTCCGCCCGACTGGTCGTCGGCGCGGACGGGGCGCAATCGTGGGTGCGGCGAAACGCGCGGCTCACCGCCCGCGCGCAGCCCTACGGCCAGCTCGGCGTGGTCGCGAACTTCGCGCTCGCGCAGGCACACCGCGGCGTGGCGTATCAGTGGTTCCGGCCCGACGGCGTGCTCGCGTACCTCCCGCTCGCCGGCGACCGGATGTCGATGGTGTGGTCCACGCCCGCGGCGCATGGGCGCGAGCTCGTTGCGCTCGAACAGGCGGAGCTGTGCCGGCGCGTCGCGGCCGCCGGGCAGGGCGCTCTGGGCGCGCTCGCGCTGCTCACGGCCGCACGGGCGTTCCCGCTGCAGCGCCTGACCGCGCAGTCGATGATCGCGCCGCGCGTCGCGCTCGTGGGCGACGCGGCGCACGTCGTTCACCCGCTCGCGGGGCAGGGCGTGAACCTCGGCTTCGGCGACGCGCGAGTGCTCGCGCGCGTGCTGCGCGCGCGCGGTCCGGCCGATCCCGGGGACCGGGCGGTGCTCCGGCGTTACGAGCGCGCGCGGGCGGAAGCTATACTCGCGATGCGCGCCGTCACCCACGGACTGGTCGGACTCTTCGGTCAGGCAGGGACGATTCCGTCACGGCTCCGCAACGCCGGATTGAACCTGACCGACCGGTTGCCGGTCGTAAAGAACCTGCTCGTCCGCCATGCCGTCGGCTGACCGGACGGCGACCCACGGAAGGATTCCAATGCTGAAACGCCTGCTCCCCCTGCTCGTTCTCGCGACGGCGCTCGCCGGCGGGACCGCGGTCGCCCGCGACGAAGCCACCGTCCGCAAGGCCGCGGAGGCGTTTCTCGGCGCGGACATGAAGGTCGAGGGCATCGCCCGCGCGGGGTTCCTCGGCCTGTGGGAGGTGCGCGTCGCAACGCCGGAGGGCACGCGCCTGCTCTACACCAACGACGAGGCGACGCACTTCTTCCTCGGCACGGTGTACGAGGGCAAGACGCAGACCGACCTCACCGAGCTGCGGATGCGCAAGCTGAACACGGTGCGCTTCGCCGACCTGCCGCTCAACCAGGCGTTCAAGATCGTGCGCGGCAAGGGCACGCGGCAGTTCGCCTACTTCTCCGACCCGCGCTGCCCCTACTGCAAGAAATTCGACAACGAGCTGGTGAAGATGGACGACGTCACCGTGCACGTCTTCATGCTGCCGATCATCTCGCCGGAGTCGGGGCCGCTCTCGCGCGCGATCTGGTGCTCGCCGGACCGGGCGAAGGCCTGGCAGGACCTCATGCTCAAGGACATCAAGCCGACCGCGAACGGGAACTGTCCCAACCCGATCGACCGCAATCTCGAGCTCGGCAGGAAGTTCCGCGTGAACGGCACCCCGACGCTGATCTTCGTCGACGGGCAGCGCCTGTCGGGCTGGCGCCCCGCGGCGCAGCTGAGCCAGCTGCTCGACCAGGCGCAGGCGAACAAGCAGTGACGCGCGGCTAGCGCGCAGGGCAGCCCGCCTCGGGCGCGAGCGCAATTGCGCGCGCGGCGGCGGCGACGCAGCAGGCAGAACCCGGCGCGAGGCGCCTCAGCGACGGTTGTCCGCGGCCGGAACCGGGTAGCCGCGCGGCAGCAGCACCCACATGCGGCCCTGCTGGCGCATGCGCCCGGCCAGCAGGCCGGCGTCCGGGCCGGTGCCCCAGAAGAAGTCCGCGCGCACCGCGCCGCGGATCGCGCCGCCCGTGTCCTGCGCGACGACCAGCCGCTCCAGCGGCACGCTCGAATTGGGGTGCGTCGTCGCGAGGACGACCGGCGCGCCGAGCGGGACGAAGCGGGGATCGACGGCGATCGAGCGCTCGGCGGTGAGCGGCACGCCGAGCGCGCCGGGCGGACCGTTCGGACCGGGCTCGAGCACGCGGAAGAACACGAAACTGGGATTCTGGTTGAGCAGCTCCGCGACCCGCGTCGGGTGCGCGCGCGCCCAGGCCTGGATGCCCTGCATGCTCGCCTGACCGAGCTCGAGCTCGCCCCGCTCGACCAGCCAGCGCCCGATCGAGTGGTACGGATGCCCGTTCTGGTCCGCGTAGCCGAGGCGCAGCTCCTCGCCGCTCTCCAGGCGCACCCGCCCCGACCCCTGGATCTGCAGGAAGAACGCCTCGATCGCGTCGTCGACGTAGACGAGCTCCTTCCCGCCGACCGGCGCCTTGCCGTCCTCGATCTCGGCGCGCGACCAGTACGGCACGACCCGGCGGCCGTCGAGGCGCCCGCGCAGGCGCATGTTGCGCGTGTCGGGCGCGACCGCCGCGAGGTCGATGACGAGCAGGTCGTCGGGCGGCGCGTAGAGCGGGTGCACGAACGGCGCCCGCCGCTCGCGGCTGCCGCGCAGCAGCGGCTCGTAGTAGCCGGTCACGAGCCCGGTCGTCGTGCCGTCGGCGTTGGCGACGCGATACGGCGCGAAGTTCGCCTCGAAGTACGCGCGCACCGCCGCGGCGTCCGGAGTGGCGAGCGACTCCGCGCGCGCGCAGGCTTCGCGCCAGGCCGCGCGGAAGCGCAGCGCGCGGCAGCTCGCGCGAAACGCCGGCCACGCCGCGGCGAGATCGTCGCTCGTCCATCCCGGCAGCTCGGCGAACGACGCCGGCGCGAGCGTCGGGACCTTGGGCGGCTCCGGCGCGGGGCACACCGGGCACGCGGGGCAGGGCTGCGGCGCGGGGCAAGCCTGCGCGCCGGGCGGCGCCGGCGGCTGCGTCGCGCACGCAGCGAGAACCAGCGCGGCGACCGCGGCGAGCCGGCGCGCTAAGATCGCGCGCCGCCCGCGTCCGACCCGGAATTCGGCGGCACCCACCACGCGCCGAGTATAGCCACCCATGCAGGGCCTCTGGATCTTCCTCGTCGAGGCGGCGGCCGCGCTCGCCCTGCTCGCGTTCATCGTCTGGTGGACGATGAAGAAGTAGCCGGCGCGCGCCGCACCAGCGCGATCGAGCGGAACCATCCGCCGGCGAGCACCGGCAGGTCGGATTCCACCGCGAGCAGCGGCGCCGCGGCGAGCGCGTCCTCGAACACCACGTCGAGCCGCGTCGCGACGTGGCGCGACAGCGCGTTCAGCGCGCGGCGCAGCGGCGCGCGCTCGCCCGGGCGCAGGAACTTGTCGAGCACGAAGGCGCGCCCCCCGGGCCTCAGGACGCGCGCGGTCTCGGCGAGGCAGCGCGCAGGCTCCGGCACGACCGCGACGATCAGGTGCAGCACGACGAAGTCGAACGCGCGGTCGGCGAACGGCAGCCGCAGCGCGTCGCCGCGCACGAGCGCGAGGCGCTCCCGGCGCGGCACGCGCGCGAGCATCGCGGCGGTCAGGTCGATGCCGACGTAGTCGTTGCCGGGCGGCAGGTGGGGCACGTCGAGCCCGGTGCCGATCCCGGCGACGAGCACGCGCGCACCGGCGTGCGCCGGCAGCCGGGCGAGGCTCGCCGCCCGGGCGGCGCGGCTCGCGCGGCGCACGGCGAGGTCGTAGACCGGCGCGAGCAGCCGGTAGCTGCGGTGCAGGGACACGGGACGGCGCGTGCTAGTGCAGCACGCGCGGGATCG
>WBZO01006468.1_pt1 | contig 11330 bp, 10 predicted proteins | sample 5204261 | NCBI WGS metagenome assembly WBZO01 (sample SAMN12412400, study PRJNA552823) | activated sludge metagenome | isolation source: activated sludge from anammox sidestream of wastewater treatment plant... | place: USA: North Carolina | collected 2017-09 | reverse complement strand
AATTCTTCAGCACGACGCGCAGATTCTTCATCATCAGTCATGATGTCAATACGCCATCCGGTTAGAATCGAAGCCAGGCGCACGTTCTGTCCGCGGCGGCCGATTGCGAGGCTCAGCTGATCATCCGGCACCACAACTTCGATACGGTTATTATCTTCATCGATAACAACTTTGCTCACCTCTGCAGATGAAAGCGCATTAACCACGAAAGTGGCAGGATCCGGAGACCATTCCACGATATCAACCTTCTCGCCCTGCAATTCGCTGACGACAGCCTGTACGCGCGAACCACGCACGCCAACGCAGGCAAGAATCGGGTTTACGCTAGGATCAGTGGTGTAAACAGCAATTTTTGCGCGCGAGCCAGGATCGCGAGCCACAGCTTTGATATCAATCAGGCCATCATAGATTTCAGGTACTTCCTGCTTGAACAGTTTTGCCATAAATTCCGGCGCAACGCGGGAGAGAAAAATCTGCGGACCGGATTTCTCGCGACGTACATCGGCGATGTATGCTCGAATGCGATCGCCAGCGCGGAAAGTTTCACGCGGCAGCAGCTGCTCGCGGCGAATAACCGCTTCAGTACGGCCGAAATCGACAATCGCATTGCCATATTCCATGCGCTTTACAACACCACTGGCAATTTCACCGATTTTATCTTTGAACTCAGTGAATTGAACTTCACGCTCAGCGTCGCGAACCTTTTGAACAATAACTTGTTTTGCACTCTGGGCAGCAATGCGTCCGAAATCGATCGGCGGCAGTTCTTCTTTCAGCTCACTCCCCACTTCGAGCGATGAATCCTGCTTTTTAGCGTCTGACAGTTTGAGTTTCGTGTGCTCATCCATCTCCTCATCGGCAATATCATCGGGCACGACAGTAATTACTTTATATAATTGCACCTCTCCGGTCTTCTGGCTCATGACGGCGCGGATATCATGCTCAAAACCGTATTTACGGCGTGCAGCCACTTGAATGGCATTTTCCATTGCTTCAATAACTGCGCCACGCTGAATGCCTTTCTCACGGGCTACCGCATCTGCGATCTGTACTAATTCTGTGCTTCCGAAACTCATAATTGCCTCTTTAATCTTAGGTTATTCGTTTATTTCCATTTCCTGCCCTTGTGTAAGAGAGGATGAATCTGTTTGCTTTTTCAGCGCTTTTTTCATCAGCGCATCTGTTAACACCAGTTTTGCAGACTGCATCTCGGCATAAGGCAGGGAATATTCCGTGCCATCCACCAAAACCTTCACCAATTCGCCTTCTGTGCCTGAAAGAGTGCCACGAAAACGCTTACGCCCAGCTTGCGGGACAGCCATTTCGATTTTTGCCTCTTCCCCGGCATATTCCTTAAAATGTTCCATTTTAGTCAGCGGGCGGTCAATCCCGGGGGAACTTACCTCCAGATTATAGGCCGCATCGATAGGATCTTCCACATCCAGCAATGCCGATACAGTGTGGCTTACCTCAGTGCAGTCCTCTACAGCGATTTCCCGTCCATCCCGGCGCTCAATCATAATCTGCAGTGACCTTGTGGCGCCATCCTGCCACTGCACGCGCACAAGCGAATATCCCATGGCCTCTATGGAAGGCTCAATGATAGGTATAATTTTCTGTGCCATGGCAGATAGCTGCATTGTAAAATCCCCAAAAGAAAAGGCGGGCACTGCCCACCTTCTTTTCTTGTCACTCCCTTAGCCCTTTTTAAGATTTATGGCAAGAATTAATTAGTGCTGATTTTATTTGCTCAATTGAACCCTATCCTCTAAGCATCTCTTGTTTCAAACACACTTAAAGGAGAAACTAATGAATAAAACTGCATTGCTCGTAATCGCCATTCTGGCGGCTTTCGCTATTATCGGCATGAACGCCATGAAAGGCAAACAGGAACCCGCAACCACCGCCGCTACCGAGCAGGCCGCTGAAGCCGCTACCGATGCTGCTGCACAAGCTGAAAATGCTGCTGATAACGCTGCTGAAGCTGCCGGTGATGCTATGGACGCTGCTGGCGATGCTGCCAACGCTGCTGCTGATAACGCTGCAGAAGCGGCAGGTGATGCTGCTGACGCTGCTGCAGAAGCCGCTGGCGACGCGAAAGATGCTGCAGCTGATGCTGCTGAATCTGCAAAAGATGCAGCTACCGATGCTGCAGACGCTGCTAAAGATGCTACAGCTCCGGCAGCTGAAGCTCCCGCTACCGAAGAAGCTCCTGCAACAGCTCAATAAGTAGCAATACATATTTTAAAAGGGCCGGTGCAAACCGGCCCTTTTCTATTGGCGGATAAATTTAAGGTAAACTGGCTGTCTTCCCTGTTTCCCGGTTTTTGCTTCATAACGCGTTTGAGTCCAGTTCTGTGGTGGCAAATGCCAATCACGGAAAGAGTCAGCCTGCCATTTAAAATCCATCCGCTGCAATAACTGCTCAAACATCCAGACTGAATAATCATAGTGATCTGTTGCAAGCTGTAACACACCGCCCTGTGGCAACAACCTTGCTACATTGTCCAGGAAGGCCTGTGTCACTATTCGACGCTTGTAATGCCTTTGCTTTGGCCATGGATCAGGAAATAAAAGATATATGCGCTGCAGCGAGTGATCTGGCAACGCATCCATCACCGGCCGCACATCATCTGGAACAAGGCGTATATTTTTAATTCCCTCGCGCTCAATCTTTCCCAGAAGTTTTACAACCCCGTTGAGATAAGGTTCGGCTCCAATCATGGCAACATCAGGATATTCCTTTGCCAGCGCGGCAAGGTGTTCCCCGCCACCAAAACCAATTTCCAGCCAGATTTCTCGAGCCCCAGGCACAATACAAGCGGTATTAAGCTTACCCGGTTCTGGCGCTTTCAAGACTAGCTGAGGCAGAAATTCATCCAGCAACCACTGCTTATGCGGGGTTAATTTCCTTCCCAGCCTTCTTCCGAAAGACGGGAGATGCTCAGGCCGTGTTGCGGGCTTTTGCATCGGCACCGAAATGTCTGCGCAATTCATCTACCAGATCCAGCTTCTCCCAGGAAAAGCCACCGTCTTTTTCTGCTTCGCGGCCAAAATGGCCATAGGCCGCCGTGCGCAGATAAATGGGTCGGTTCAGGCCAAGGTGCTTACGGATACCGCGCGGTGAAAGATTCATCAGTTCCGGCAGTAATTTTTCCAGCGCACGATCATCTACCTGCCCTGTTCCCTGAGTCGTGACATAGAATGAAATCGGGTGCGACACGCCGATAGCATAGGAAATTTGCAACGTGCAGCGCTCCGCCAGACCTGCAGCAACCACATTCTTGGCAAGATAACGTGCTGCATATGCCGCCGAGCGATCCACTTTCGTAGGATCTTTGCCTGAAAATGCACCACCGCCATGAGGTGCCGCGCCGCCATAAGTATCAACAATAATCTTACGGCCAGTAAGGCCTGCGTCACCGTCTGGACCGCCGATAATAAACTGGCCGGTCGGATTGGTATAAAATTCTTTTTCCTTAGGCATCCAACCTGCAGGCAGCACTTTCGTTGCATATTTGCGAATAATCTCGCGCAGTTCTTCCTGCGATGCTTCTTCCGCATGCTGGGTGGAAACCACTACGGAACTTGCCCCAACCGGTTTGCCATCCACATAATGCAGGCTCACCTGGCTTTTAGCATCCGGACGCAGCAACGGCTCAGCACCCGATCGGCGTGCCTGTGACATGGCATGCAGTATGCGGTGCGAATAATGAATCGGTGCGGGCATGAAGGTTTCGGTTTCCGCGCAGGCAAAACCAAACATGATGCCCTGGTCCCCTGCACCTTCATCCTTGCCTTCGTCACTATCCACGCCGCGAGATATATCCGCCGATTGCTGGTGCAACAGCACTTCAATATTCACTTTGCGCCAGTCGAAACCGTCCTGCTCATAACCAATTTCTTTTATCAGGTTACGAACAATTTCTACCTGTTCTTCCTTTTTAACGCTTACATCGCGTATCTCACCCGCAACGACAACGCGGTTGGTCGTCGCAAGAGTTTCCACAGCAACACGTGCTTCCGGGTTATCCGTCAAAAAGCGATCAAGCAGCGCATCCGAAATCTGATCGCATATTTTATCGGGATGTCCTTCCGAAACTGATTCGCTGGTGAAGATAAAATCTTTTCTTCCAAAATGCTGTGCCATGGTGCCCCAAAACCTTGTCGTTTATTTTACATCGTAACGAGGGCACAAATGTGCGCACTTAGACCATTTTTTTTAAGGTGGCGGCAAGCGGCTGCAAATCTCCACCGTTACGAAAACAGAGCCATCATAAATCGCAGTTAACAAGATTCAAGTTATTCTTCAACGACTGCATTTCCATCGGCAAGAGAACGAATCAGATCATTCACGGCTTTGCGTGTTTTAGGATCACGCAGTCGCTGATAAGCCCGGATGAATTCCAACGATTCCCGCCCTGCATTAATGGGTTCATGTTCAAAAGCGATGCTTTCCTCGGCCATACCGGAAACAGCATGGCCCGCATTGCCAGACTGGCTTTTTTCAAAGCCTTCGAAAAAATAACCGATAGGTACGCTCAATACTCTCGCAAATTCGTATAACCGGCTTGCCCCCATACGGTTGCTGCCGCGCTCATATTTTTGAACCTGCTGAAAAGTGATACCTACAGCATTAGCAAGACTATCCTGGCTCAATCCAGCTGCAACACGACACTGCTTTAACCGCTTGCCAACATATGCATCCACAGGATGTGTCATGATTGTAACCCCTTCGCCTTGGATACTACTTCAGGTTGTCCAAAAAGGAAATAACTTTTAACTTTTTCGCCGCCAAAACAATAGCGACGCTGCCGCAATAAAAATCAGGCTGTAGATGAGATTATCGCCATATCTAGCATAAACTGTCTGAGGCAAGGGCTGCGGCAGATTTGTTACAGCAGTACCCACTACGTCCAGGGGAATTTGTGTTAAGATTCTACCCGTTCCATCGATTACAGCAGAAATGCCATTATTAGCAACTCGTACTAGCGGCAACCCCTGCTCTACCGCTCGCATCACCGACATACTAAAATGCTGATAAGGACCACTACTTATTCCAAACCAGCTATCGTTCGTTACATTCAGCAGCCATTCTGGGCGAGTTGCAGAGCGCGACAGTTCAGGAAAAACAACTTCATAACAGATAAGGGGCAGGAAGGGCGGCACTCCCTCCACCTTAATTGGCTCTGCGGGATTGCCTGCAGAGAAATCCTTCATTCCGGGTGCGATTTTATCAATCGGCAACAGCCAGCGCAGTGGCGCATATTCTCCAAACGGCACAAGTTTGAACTTATCATAGTGGGCCGATAACCCACCGTCTTTTTGTAACACGACTAAACTGTTAAAAATGTTCTCCGTGCTGCGATCAAAGATATCCGCGCCCATTATCAAGTGGGATTTCGGGCCCAGCGCTTCTTTCACGATGTAACTAACTGGAGGCGAATAAGGCTCCAGGAAAAAGGGGTAAGAGGATTCGGACCACAGCAAAATATCAGCTACCGGTTCTCCAGGTTGCTGCTTGCTTAGCGCTACGTGCGTTTCAATACGCGCCACACGCTGTTGTGGCTGCATCTTCATTACTTGAGGAATGCTTGGCTGAACCAGTTTTAGTACTGTTTGGGTATAGCGGATTGGATTTTTTTGCAGGCGCAGGTATCCATAACCGAATGGCAGCATAATCATCGTAAAACACAGACAAAGCGCAATAGTGGTGGTGCGGTGCTGGCGCTGTTCAACAGGCCAGAGAGCCACTGCAGGCAATGCCGCCATTAGCACTGTCCACCAGCTGTAGCCATAGCTTCCCAGCAGGCTCAGCGGCTGCAGCATGGGCAATGATACAGTCCAGCTTTCTGCAATCAGGTTCCAGGGAAAGCCAGTGAATAGATATCCCCGCAGCAGCTCCATCGTCAGCCACACAGAGGCAAAAAGGAACACACATATTATGGGATGGCGCCGCTGCAGCATCAGCTGCCGGAATATGAAGCCGGCCATGGCAGAATATATTGCCAGGACCGAAGGCAGCCCGAAAACTGCGAACGGGATCATCCAGGCGAATCGCTCCGCCTCAATTAATAATGGATAGGCAAACCAGTATAAACCGCTGGCAAAATATCCCAAGCCAAACCACCAACCGTTCCAGAAGGCACGCCACTTATCTTTTGAATAAACCAGCAACAGAATGAGTCCGCTAAAAGCGGGAATCAGCAATGGAAAAAAATGTACAGGAGGCAATGTCAGCGTGGCTAGCACACCGCATAATACAGCCAGTATGAACTCGCACCATTTTGACTTATTACGGAACCTCTCCAGCCTGCCTAACCACATTGCTAAACGGCAATCTTCTTGGCGTTTGACGTCTCCTGAACTCTTACAAGACGCACCCTCTTGATACTGCGGGTATCTGCATCCAGGATGTCAATTCGTAATCCGGATGGGTGATGTGTGGATTCACCTTTTGCAGGCACGCGGCCGAGTTGCGAGAATATCAGGCCCGCAAGGGTGTCATAATCCTCTTCCTCGTCATCTCCCAGCTTCAGGCCCAATTGCTCTTCCAGATCCTCAATACGAATTTTGGCATCTACAACGAGGCTGTTACGGTTATCCCAACGCAAATGATTTTCGTTCTCGTCGTCATGCTCATCCTGAATATCGCCCACAATTTCTTCAAATAAGTCCTCAAGCGTAACCAGGCCAATCGTGCCACCATATTCATCAACCACAATCGCAATATGCACGCCTGACATTCGCATTTTAACCAGCAGGCTCGCAAGCTTCATGCCCGGCGGTACAAACAGAATCTGCCGCATAACCTTGCGTATCTCGAAATTCCCTTCGCCCATGCCAAACATGGGAATAAGGTCCTTCACGTGAATGAATCCCTGAATAGAGTCCAGTGTTCCTTCATATACCGGTAACCTGGTATGCTGCTCTTTCACCATTACATCCCGCAATTGCAGCAAATTCGCAGTGATCTCTACCGCAATGATATCCGTTTGCGGCGTCATGATATCGCTCACCTCAAGCTCACCAAAATCAATCAGGTTGCTTAAGATCCGGCCTTCTTCCGGTGAATGTCGCCCCAGCTCCTCAGCGTGCTCTTCCAACACCTCCTGTAATGCTTCCTTATAGGAGCCTTCACAGTCTTTCAGGCCAAGCACGCGCTTAAGGGCGCACCAAAAACGGTGAAAGAATGGCTTTTGATAACTTGAGGAATGGTCACCGATACTTCGCGGCGGGGTATTAGATCCGGGGTCGCCTTCTTCAGGCACAACAGCCTCCTGCATGATTAATGTTGCCTAACCTAGTATTTTTCATAAGGGTTTTCAATACCCAGTGTTTTAAGAATATTAATTTCCTTTTGTTCCATTACTTTGGCTTCGCTTTCTTTTTCGTTGTCATAACCCAGAAGATGCAGTAACCCGTGCACCAGCAGATGGCTGGTGTGATCCGCCAGCGTTTTCCCCTGAACAATTGCTTCTTTTACAATTGTTTCCCACGCCAGAACCATATCCCCAAGATATATTTCAGGTAATTTTTTTAAAGCCGGTTGAATGATTTTCCTGCTCTCATACTCAGCAAAAGAGAGAATATTAGTTGGCTTATTCTTGCCGCGATAGGTGGCATTCAGATCCTGCACAAACGCATTATCAGCCCAGACGACAGAAACCTGGATGACAGGTGTCGAAATCTCTTCTGAGTCTAAAACTGTATTCAGTGCCCTTTTGGTCAGAGAACGAATTTTGGGCAGCTTCTTTTCCCATTCTGGGGACTTGAATAATAATGTCAGCTCCAGCTTTGGCATTATTCTTCGTCGGTAAAGCCGCGCTTCTGGCGCTCTTTTTTCTTTTTGTCCCACTCCTCGTAGGCCTGAACAATTTTCGCCGCCAGATCATGGCGCACTACATCGGCCTCACCGAATCGCACCACATCGATACCATCAATATTCTCAAGTTTGCGTACCGCATCAGCCAGACCGGATTTCACGTCACGCGGCAAATCAATCTGCGAAAGATCGCCCGTAATGACCATACGTGAATTTTCGCCGAGACGCGTGAGGAACATTTTCATCTGGGTTGCGGTAGAGTTCTGCGCCTCATCCAGAATAATATAGGCATTACTGAGAGTTCTGCCGCGCATGAATGCAAGCGGCGCCACTTCGATTTCGCCGGTTTCCATTGCTTTAGTCACCCGCTCGGCAGGCATCATATCAAACAGCGCGTCGTATAATGGGCGCAGATAGGGATCGATTTTCTCTTTCAGATCGCCTGGCAAAAAGCCAAGCTTCTCGCCTGCTTCAACCGCCGGGCGAGATAAAATAATTCTATCCACTTTGCGGTTAACGAAATCATGGACCGCCATTGCCACGGCGATATAGGTTTTGCCGGTGCCTGCAGGGCCCAGGGCGAAGACCATATCCTTATTCATTAAAGACTGAATATACCCCGCCTGGCTATTGGAATAGGGCCGCACATCTTTGCGTAAAGTGCGGATTGTCAAGTCAGAGACACCAGCCGCCTTGCCGTTTGCCTGCACCTTGCGGGTTTTCGGATCAATAGCCATGCGGATCGCTGCATCCACCTGCGAATTGCCAATATCCTCACCTTTTTCAAGCTGCGAATACAAATTTTCCATTATCAGCTTGCCGGATTGAACCGCTTGCGCGGGACCGCTGATTGCCAGAATATTACCGCGGGAATGCACTTCCACCCCCAGTGATTTTTCTAACTTGTGCAATGTCGCATCCTGTTCCCCAAACAACATAGGTAACAAGTGGTTATTTTCAAAAACCAGGGTTACTGATTCCTGTAATAAGGGCATTTCAGAGGTGGTATTGGTGGGTTTTATCATGCAGCTTCCCTATTCCCTTGTTGAATTATTTTTCCCGCGAGACTGTTATCAAAAGCATCCGTGATTTCTACGAGGCACAGCTTTCCCATCATATTCTCCGCTGATCTCACATGCACTGATTGCAAATAGGGGCTTTTACCTAAATATTGCCCCGCAAGCTTGCCGGGTTTTTCAAACAGCACTTCCATTCTTTGCCCTACACTTACGCGATTGAAAGCAACCTGCTGCTTACGCAACAAATCCTGCAGCTCAGCCAGTCGCTCAGCTTTGACCTCTTCTGACACCTGTGAATGATTTTCCGCAGCTGGCGTACCCGGGCGAGGACTGTATTTAAATGAAAAAGCCTGCGCATATCCCACGGTCTCAACCAATCGCATAGTCTCCTTAAAATCATCTTCTGTTTCCCCAGGAAACCCAACGATGAAATCTGATGACAAGGCAATATCAGGCCGCGCACTGCGCAGCCTGTCAACAATCAACAAGTAATCTGCGGCTTTATGCTTACGATTCATTTTCTTTAGAATTGAATCAGAGCCCGACTGAATAGGAAGATGCAAAAACGGCATCAACTGCGGCACCTGCCCGTGCGCAGTGATCAAATCATCATCCATATCGCGGGGGTGTGAGGTCATGTAACGGATACGCTTTATTCCCTCGATTTCCGCCAATTCACGAATCAGCCTGCCCAGCCCCCATTCCTTCCCGTCACCACCTTCACCGTGATAGGCATTCACATTCTGACCGAGCAATGTGATTTCGCAGACCCCCTCCCTGGCCAGATCCCGGCTCTCACGTAAAACATCGGCAGCAGGGCGGGAGAATTCAGATCCGCGCGTATAAGGAACCACACAAAAAGTGCAGAATTTATCGCAACCCTCCTGCACAGATACAAATGCTGCACCGCCTTTCGGTGCAGAGGGTTGCGGCAGTTGATCAAATTTTGCTATCTCGGGAAAATCAAGCTCTACGACTTTTTGCTTCAATTCCGCTTTGCGCAGCATCTCGGGTAACTGCTGATAGCTCTGCGGCCCGAAGACCATATCCACATATGGTGCGCGGGTTAAAATTTCCTCGCCAATTGCTTGCCCCACGCAACCGCCGACAGCAATCATGGTTTGCTTGCCGTTGCGGCTCGCATTATTTTTATGCCGACGATACCGCCCCAGATCGGAAAACACCTTATCTTCAGCTTTTTCCCGTATATGGCAGGTATTAAGGATAATCAAATCGGCTTCTTCAGCCTGCTGCGTAGACTCATAGCCAAGGGGCGCTAACACGTCTGCCATACGATCTGAATCGTAGACATTCATCTGACAGCCGTAAGTTTTGATAAAAACGCGCTTATTCACTCCTCTTAATACAATTGATTTATCATAGTTTCGCAAGCAAAACCTTGCTAAGGAACCATTTCACCCTAACGAATTCGATATTTTGCAATTTAGATTGTAAATCACCCCTCCCCCCTCTACTTCTGGGATAATGCTGGATAGATTGAAAAAAAATTTTGCATTTGATGGAGGAAACGCCACCTCTCGCAATCTCGCTTTCTTCCTTTCTATTCTGACGCTTATAGCAGGTTGCGCCACATTTCTGACCCATCTCGGCCAACCGCCGATGCTGTTCTGGGATGAGAATTATCACCTCACCTCTGCCCATAAATATGTTGAAGGCGTCATGTTTATGGAGCTTCACCCCCCACTGGGTAAGCTACTCATTGCTTTGTCAGAATGGGCTTTTGGCAGCAATCTGAATTTGCCCCGGGATACCTTTCTGACCTCGGAATATGTGAGCAACATCCCCTTGGGTTATAATTTCTTCCCTGGCCGGTTTCCTGCAGCACTGCTGATGACTTTGGGGGCCGCTGTTTTTTACTGGATTATTTACACGATTACGGAGCGGCCCTGGGTTTCGCTTATTTTCAGCTCGCTTTATATTTTTGATAACACGCTGTTGCTGCACTCCCGCGCCGCGCATCTGGATGGAATCCAGATATTTTTTATGCTGCTGACACTGCTGCTGTTCGCCAGAGGCCTGAAGCGGCAGGATCAATTATGCATGCGCGACTACTTATTGCTGTCTCTTACCATAGGCTTGACTATAGCCACTAAAATTAATGGTGCCGTGCTTTTGCTGTGCCCCTTGATGTGGTGGTGCGGCCAGCATCGTGCACAATTGCAGGCTCTTCTCGGTCATCGCAGCTTATCGCAAATTACAAGCTTGCTTCGATCGGCGTTTACCACCGGACTTTCATCACTCGGTGTTATGGCAGTCGTAATAGGCCTGGTATATTACGTTCATTGTGGGCTCGGCAAAAGAATCGCCGGAGATCACCTTTACTCTGCATCTGAGGAATACAAGGCAATTATTGATAAAGGCGACACTTGGAATCCGCTGAATTTTCCTGTCATGCTCCGCGATAATCTGCGCCATGCAGCGCTGGTTAACAGCGGTGTACCTTACCTGCGACCTTATATGCCTGA
>WBZO01006466.1_pt1 | contig 11331 bp, 6 predicted proteins | sample 5204261 | NCBI WGS metagenome assembly WBZO01 (sample SAMN12412400, study PRJNA552823) | activated sludge metagenome | isolation source: activated sludge from anammox sidestream of wastewater treatment plant... | place: USA: North Carolina | collected 2017-09 | reverse complement strand
GGGCCACCTACACGGGCCTCGAGCCGCGGGAGCTCGACCAGGCCCAGCACGACTCGGCGCGCGACGCCTTCTACGTGTCGAGCACCGCCGTGCTGGTCCGGGCCGACCTGTTCGCCGAGCTCGGGGGTTTCGACCCCGAGGCGTTCCCCGGCAGCGAGGACCTCGACCTCTGCTGGCGGGCCCGGCTCCTGGGCGCGCGGATCGTGGTGGCCCCCGACGCCCGGGTCGGGCACCACCGGGCGGGCGGCGCGAAGCCGGAGCCGGAGCGGGAGACCGAGGTCCTGGTGCGGCGCAACCGGCTCCGCGCCCTGCTGAAGAGCTACTCCGCGCCGTCGCTCGTGTGGATCGTCCCGCTGGCCGCCCTGATCTCGGCGGCCGAGGCCCTGGCCTACCTGGTCACCGGGCGCTTCCAGCGGGCCCGTGCGGTCGCCGCCGCCTGGTACTGGAACGTCACCCACCTCCGCGCGCTGCGCGGGGCCCGCCGTGAGGTGCAGCGGAACCGCACCGTCTCCGACGCCGAGCTCGCCGCCCTCCAGGTGCGGGGGAGCGCGCGGCTCAAGGCCCTCCTGGCCGAGCGGTGGCACGCCGACGACCACCTGCGGTCCGTAGCCGACAAGGGAAGGGGGGTCATGGAGGGGGCGGGCGCCGCGGCGCGCACGACGGCCGGCGTGGGGGCCCTGGTCTTCCTGGCGCTGGTCCTCATCGGGTCCCGCGGGCTCATCCTGGGCTCGGTCCCGGGAGCCGGCTCCTTCCTCGACTGGCCCTCGTTCGGGCGGCTGGCGTCGACCTTCGGCGGGGCCTGGCGCGACGCCTGGCTCGGGAGCGCGGCGCCGGCCTCGCCGGCCTTCGGGGTGATGGCCGCGGTCTCGGCGTTGCTCCTCGGCTCCTCCGGCCTGGCCCAGACGCTCCTGGTGGTCGGCGCGGTACCACTCGGTGTGCTGGGGGTGTTCCGCCTGGCCCGGCCCTTCGCCCCGAGCGGGACCCCCGCCCTCGTCGCCGGGCTCGCCTACGGCGTGAACCCCCTCGCCCGCAACATGGTCGCGGGTGGTCGCCTCGGCCCCCTGGTCTTCTTCGCGCTCTTGCCCTTCGTGCTGGCGGCGCTGGCCCGGGCGGTGGGGTTGCTTCCCGGTGCCCGCCGCCCGCGGCACCCGGCCCGGTCGGTCCTCCTCCTGGCCGTCCTCACCGGGATCGCGGCGGCGTTCTGGCCCCCGGCGCTCGCCGTGGTGCCCGCCGTGGGCCTGCTGCTGCTCGCGGTGTCGCCCGTCGCCGGTGAGGTTCGCAGCTCGGTGCGGCTCCTGGGCTTCGCCGCGGCCGGCGCCGCCGGGGCGGTGGTCCTCCTCTTCCCGTGGCCGATGGCGCTGGTGGGGTCGGGCCGGGCCCGGGCCTTCGACCTCTCGGCCCCGGTGCCGTTCCCGCTCGGCGACGTGCTGAGCTTCCGGACCGGTCCGGCAGGTGCCGGTCCGGCCGGGTTCGTGCTGCTGGCGGCGGCCGTGGCGGTGCTGCTCGTGGGGCGCGGGACGCGGTTCGCCTGGGGGGTGCGGGCCTGGGCGCTGGTGGTGGGGGGCTGCGCCGCGGCCTGGCTGCCCGGTCGCCTCTCCGACTCCGTGGCGGTTCCGGCGCCCGACGGGCTGCTGGCCGTGGCCGCGCTCGGCGCGGCGCTGGCCGTCGGCCTGGGGGTGGGGTTGTTCGAGGACGAGCTCCAGCGGGCCCGGTTCGGCTGGCGCCAGGCGGCCGCTTCGGCCGCGGTGGTCGTGCTGGCGATACCCGCGGTCGGCTTCGCGGCCGACGCCGGGGGTGGACGGTGGGGGCTGCCGGGCCGGGACTGGGCGTCGACCCTGTCGTGGATGCGCGACGACCCCGGGGGGGAGTTCCGAGTGCTGTGGGTCGGCGACCGCCGGGTGGTGCCGGGGGCGGCGACCGTGTCCGCGTCCGGGGCGGCGTTCGCGCTGACCGGTCCGGGGGTCGGCACCGCCGTCGACCTGTGGCCCGGGCCGACCGCCGACGGCGACCGCGCCCTCGCCGGGATCCTCGAGACCGCCGCCTCCGGGTCGACCAGCCGGGTCGGCCGGCTGCTGGCCCCGATGGCCGTCCGGTACATCGCCGTCCCGACCCGGTCGGGTCCGGGGGCCGGCGGACGGCACGCGGTGCCCGGCCGCCTCGAGCCGGCCCTGCGCAACCAGCTCGACCTCTCGATCCTCGCCACCGAGCCCGGGCTGCTCCTGTTCGAGAACGAGGCCTGGATGCCGACCACGGCGGTGGTCACCGGGGACGCGGGCCGGGAGCTGGTGGCGTCGTCCGGCGGTCCGGCCACCGCCCTCGAGCTCGATACGGGGGCCGCCCGTCCGGTCGACGGCGACGGTGGGCGGGCGCCGGCCGGCACGCTCGTCGTCAGCCGGTCCCACGATCGGTCCTGGACGGCCCGCGTCGACGGTCGCCGGCTCCGCCCCGTCCGGGTGTTCGGCTGGGCCAACGGGTTCGTGGTCCCCCGCGCCGGGACGCTCCGGGTGGCCTTCGGGGGCCAGACCGGACGCAACCTGCTCCTGGTGCTCCAGGGCCTGATCCTCGCGGCGGCCGTGGTGCTCTGGCGCCGGACGGGCGCGCCGCGTGACGGTGTGGTCGACCTCCGGGCCCCGGAAGGCGACGACGGGACCGCGCCCGACGCCCCGCCGGAGGCCCCGGACGCGCCCGGGGAGGGCGCACCCGAGGGGACCCGCTCCGAGGGGACCGCGGCGGACGGGAGCGCGGCGGAGCCGCACCCGACCGCGGCACCCGGAGGTCCGGCCCGATGACGGCGCCGGAGTCGCGGGTCGAGCGCCGCACCCTCCGCCGCGGGTTGCGCTCGCGGCGCGTGGCCGTCCTGGCCGCCGTCGGCGTGCTGCTCGTCGCGGCCGCCGCGGCCGGCGACCGCAGCGCGGCGACCGGCACCGGCGCCGGCGCCGGCGCCGGCGCGGCCGGGCCGTCCGGACCCGAGGTCCCGAGCGCCCGGTCGATGCCGTCGGCGTGGTACTGCGTGGCCGGCACGGCGTCGCCGGAGGGCCGGAGCCCCGAGACGCTGGTCATGGCGAACCTGGGCGCCCGGCCGGCACGCGTCGAGGTGACCGTGATGCCGGGCGGCGACGCCCGCCCGGTCTCGGTGGAGCTCTCGATCGCCGGCCGCACGCAGCGGCGGCTCGCCGTCGCCGACGTCGCGCCCGTCGAGAACCCGGGCGTGGTCGTCGAGGCGTTCGGCGGTCCGGTCGTCGTCGAACACCGGCTCGCGGCGGGGAACGACCGGGCCACCGGGCCCTGCGCCCGCGACGCCGGGACCACGTGGTACACGTCGGGGGGCACGACCGTCGAGGGCGCGTCGCTGTGGCTCGAGGTCTTCAACCCGTTCCCCGACGACGCCCTCGTCGACATCGCGCTCTACACCGCCGACGGGGTGAAGGAGCGTGACGACCTCTCGGGGCTGAGCGTGCCGGCGAGGTCCCGGATCACGGTCCCGGTCCACGAGAAGGCCCTCGACTCCGACCGGGTCGGCGCCGTGGTCCGGGCCCGCCTCGGCCGGGTGGTCGTGGAGCAGGTGCTCAGGACCGCCGCGCCCTACCCCCGCTCCGGGCTGACCCTCTCGCTCGGCCTCGAAGGTCCCTCGACGCGGTGGTACCTGCCGGCGGGGTCCGGCGGACGGGACGACTCCGAGACCCTCGTCGTGCTCAACCCGTCCGACACCGAGGTGCCGGTGCGGATCACGACCCACCTCGACTCGGGCCAGTTCCTCCAGCCCGACGAAGTGACCGTCGACGGGCGCTCCCTGGCTCTCGTCGACCTCCGGTCCCGCGTCCCCGCGGGCATCGGGTTCTGGGTCACGGTCGACTCCCGGCGGCCCGTGGTCGTGGAGTCCGTCCTCGGACGGGCCGGCGCCGCCGGGACGGCCGGCCTGGCGGCCATGCCCGGTCTCGCCCGCCCGGCCGACCGTTGGGTGGTCGTGGGCGGCCGGACCCGCGAGGAGTCGGGCGACCGGCTCTCGGTGGCGAACCCCGGACGGCGGGCCGTGAGGCTGACCCTACGGGTCGTGGGGGAGGGGCGCAGCCGGCTCATCGGGGGGTCCGGGAGGCCCCTGTCCGTCGGGCCGGGGAGGCGCGTGGTCGTCGACCTCGTCGCGGCGAAGGTGCCCGTGGCCGCCGCGGTGGTCGTCGAGGCCACCGGCCCCGTGGTGGTCGGTCACGGCGCGGGCACCGCCCCCGGGGTGACGCGCCAGGGTGCCGTGCCGTTCCCGCCCCGACCGGGCTGACGGACCGCACCTCCGGCCTCCCCACCTGCCCCGACCCGCGACCGCCGGTCCCGCATCGAGGCCCCGCCGGGGCAGCCGGTACCCTCGGCCCGTGACCACGAGGCTGCTGCTCGCCGCCGGGTTCGTGGCCGTCGCCCTCGTGGTCGCGCTGGTCCTCGACCGCCGCCGGCCCGAACCCCCGTCGCGCGGCTCGTACCCCGTGCCGGCCCAGATCGATCGGGCCGACTTCCCCGGGAACGACCGGCCGTGGCTGGTGGCGCTGTTCTCGTCGCGCACCTGCGACTCCTGCACCACGATGGCGGCCAAGGTGGCGGTGCTGGAGTCGACCGACGTGGCCGTCTGCGACGTCGCGTTCCAGGACGCCCCCGACCTGCACGAGCGCTACGACATCGCCGGGGTGCCGCTGGTCGTGGTGGCCGACGCCGAGGGGGTCGTCAGGGCGAGCTTCGTGGGTCCGGCGACGGCCACCGACCTGTGGGCCGCGGTCGCCGAGGCGCGGGTGCCGGGCTCCCGGCCCGCGCCGGAGTGCGGATCACGCGCCTGACGGCACCCGCCCGGCGCCGCGCCGGGTCAGCCGGGGGAGCCGGGGGAGCCTGAGGAGCCGTGACCGCCCGGCCGGCGCCAGCCGCCGGGGGGGCTCCCGGCGTGGCCCGGCTCGGGGTCGCCCGGACTCACGCCCCCGGTGCCGTTCGGCCCGCCCGGTCGACCTCCGACCGGTGTGGTGACCTCGTCGCCGCCGGGGCCCGGGGCCACGGTGGGGGGCGTGGCGGGCTCGCCCGCCTCGGCCTCACCCCCGGTGGCGGTGCGCACGCGGCGTGGACCCCCGGCGCGGTGCCCGACGGCCTCGTCGACGAGCCGCTCGACCTCGATCCCGTCGATGGTCTCGTGCTCGAGCAGCGCGCGGGCCACCGCGTCGAGGCCGGGGCGCACCTTCACGAGGAGCTCGCGGGTCCGGTCCTCCTGGGCCCTCAGGATCCGCTCGACCTCCTCGTCGATGACCCGGGCCGTCTCGTCGGAGTAGTCGCGGGTGTGGACCAGGTCCTCGCCGAGGAAGACCGCGCCCTGAGAACCCCACGCCATCGGCCCGATCCGCTCCGACATCCCCCACTCGCGGACCATCCGCCGGGCGATCTCGGTGGCCCGCACGAGGTCGTTCTGCGCGCCCGTCGACTGGCTGTCGAAGACGACCTCCTCCGCGACCCGCCCGGCGAGCATCACGCCGAGCATGTCGAGGATGAAGTCGCGGTCGTGGGAGTACCGCTCCTCCTCCGGTAGCTGCTGGGTCATGCCCAGCGCCATGCCGGTCGGGAGGATCGTGACCTTGTGCACCGGGTCGGCGTGCTCGAGCACGTAGGCCGCGACGGCGTGACCGCCCTCGTGGTACGCCGTGTGCTCCTTCTCCTCCTCGTTCATCATGATCGAGGGGCGCTTCAGGCCCATCAGCACGCGGTCGCGGGCGTCCTCGAAGTCGAGGGCGTGGATCTCGCTCTCGCCCCGGCGCACCGCGAACAGCGCCGCCTCGTTGACGAGGTTGGCGAGGTCGGCTCCGCTCATGCCGGGGGTTCCCCGGGCCACGACGCCGATGTCGACGTCGGCGGCGATCTTCTTGTCCTTGAAGTGGACCTTGAGGATGTCGACCCGCTCCTCCTGGGTCGGCAGCGGGACCATGATCTGGCGGTCGAAGCGCCCGGGGCGCAGGAGCGCCGGATCGAGCACGTCGGGCCGGTTGGTGGCCGCCATCATGACGATCCCCTCGGTGGCCTCGAAGCCGTCCATCTCGGCCAGCATCTGGTTGAGGGTCTGCTCGCGCTCGTCGTGCCCGCCGCCGAGGCCGGCCCCGCGCTTGCGGCCGATGGAGTCGATCTCGTCGATGAAGATGATCGCCGGGGCCTGCTTGCGGGCCGTCTGGAAGAGGTCACGGACCCGGGCCGCGCCCACGCCGACGAACATCTCCATGAAGTCGGAGCCGGTCACCGAGACGAAGGGCACGCCGGCTTCGCCGGCCACCGCCCGGGCGATGAGCGTCTTGCCGGTGCCGGGGGGGCCGACCAGCAGGACTCCCTTGGGGATGCGGGCCCCGATCTGGCGGAACTTGCCGGGGCTCTTGAGGAAGTCGACGACCTCGGTGATCTCCTCCTTGACGGCCGTGTAGCCGGCCACGTCGGCGAAGGTGGTCTTCGGCTTCTCGGTCGCGTACACCTTGGCCCGGCTCCGGCCGATGTTCATCACCGCTCCCATCTGGCCCTGGGCGCGCCGGTTCATCCACAGGAAGAACCCGATGATCAGCGCGAAGGGCAGCACCCAGACGAGGATCGTGCCGAGCAGGTTGGAGCTCTCCGAGGTGTACTTGACCGTGCCCCCGTGCTCGCCGATCTCGTCGATCACGCTCTGCGGTAGGCCGGTCTCCGGCCCCTTCGAGGTGAACTCCTTGTGCCCGTCGACGGGCTTCTTGAAGGACCCCGAGATGTTGCCGCTCGACTGGCGCACCTCGACGCTCTTGACGTTGCCGTCCTTGACGACCCCCAGGAACTGCGAGTACGAGAGGCTGGCCTTGTCGGTGGTGGTCGGCCGCAGGTTGGCCAGCAGGAACGCCCCGCCGATGAACACGAGGATCACCCACGGGAGCCACTTCGGCCAGGGCGGCGACGGGCGCGAACCGGGGCCGGAGCCCTGCGACGGACGCTGCTGCTCACCCGGGCGCCGGTTGCTGAAGGGATCACCGCCGCTCGGCATCCACTCCATGGTAGGGCGCCGGGGCGGGTCGGCTTCCCTCGCGCGTCCCCGGCGGTGCCGCTCCGAGGGTCGCGGGGACCACCGCTACGCTGCGCCGCCGTGAGCGCCTGGCCCGCTCCCGGTCCCGAGGGAGGCCTCCCACCGCTTCCGCCGCTCGCCCGCGGGGGCCGTTCCGCCCCCGTCCGATGGGGTCTCCCCGACTTCGTCCTGGTCTTCCTCGCCGGCCTCGTGACGAGTGTGATCGTGGCGTCGGTCTACATCTCCGCGGCCGGGGTGCCCGCCGCCGACGCCGCCAAGGACCCGGCCACGACCGTCGCGGCCCTGGTCGGGCAGTTCGCCGGCTTCCTGGCCGCGCTGTGGGCGATCAGCCGGGCCAAGGGGCGCGGGTCGCTGCGCGTCGACTTCGGGTGGTCGGTGCGGCCGCGCGACGCCGGCTGGGTGCTGGTCGGCCTCGTCCTGGCGGTCGTGTTCGCGCAGGTCACGCGCCCGATCGCCGACCTCGCCCACTTCGACGGCCAGGAGGTGGTCCGCACCTTCGAGCGATCGAGCGGTGCGGCCATGGTCCTCTACAGCCTCGGCGTCCTGGTCGTCGCGCCGGTCAGCGAGGAGCTCGTCTTCCGGGGCATCCTCCTGCGGTCGCTGCTGCGCCGCATGCCCGCGGCGCCGGCGATCTTCGTCGGGGGCGCGGTGTTCGGCGCCGCGCACGTCGTCGGCGACCCGGGCTCGTACCCGGTGTTCCCGATCCTGCTGGCGCTGGGCACCTGTTCGGGGTACCTGGCGGTCACGTCGCGGTCGCTGTCGCGCTCGGTGTTCCTGCACGCCGGCTTCAACCTCCTGGCGACCCTCTCGATCCTCGCCTCGCGCTGAGGCGGCGGCCTCCCGCAACGACCCGGGTGCCCCCGGCGCCGTCTCATACCCGGATCATCCTCAATGGGCCCGCGCCGCCTGCCGATAGGCCGTTCGAGGCGGACGGCTGGAGGAGGAACCAATGCAGTGTCCACGGTGTGCCCACGACGGGATGGTCGAGATCCGCATGCAGCTGCGCGGCGAGGACGTGGCGTTCCGGCGCTGCGGCCGCTGCGAGCACCAGCGGTGGAGCACCGCGGAGGGCGACCTGGCCCTCGGTGGCGTCCTGCAGCTCGCACGCGCCCGCTGACCCGCACCGATCGGCCCGCCCCCTGGCGACGCCGGTCGCGTGGGGCGGTCTGGCATCCTGTCCGGGATGCCCGCCGGACCGCCCGCTGATACCGGCGCGCCGGCCGTGGGCGGCGGGAGCCCACCCGCGGGGGAGGGCCGACCGCACCACCCTGGCCCGGCGCCGGGGACGGCACCCGGCCCGGAACCGTTCCCGGACCCCGGCTCGGAACCCGGCGCCGCCGCCCCGGGCGGCGATCGACCGGGCGGGGTGTGGACCCGGCGCATCGCCCGCTGGGCGCCGCTGCTGGTGGTCGCCGCCTGCGCCGCCTACGTGCTGGTGCAGCAGTCGCCGGCCCTGCTGCTGCGCGACACCACCGCCAACGGGGGCGACATGGGCGCCCACGTCTGGTTCCCGGCGTACCTGCGCGACCACCTGCTCCCGCACGGGCGCATCGCCGGTTGGGCGCCCGACTGGTACGCGGGCTTCCCGGCCGGGCAGTTCTACTTCCCCCTGCCGGCGCTGCTCGTCGTCGTGCTCGACGTGGTGCTGCCCTACGACGTGGCGTTCAAGCTCGTCACCGCGCTCGGGCCGGTGCTGGTGCCGGTCGGGGCGTACGTGCTCGGGCGGGGCCTGCGGGCCCCCCGCCCCTCTCCCGAGCTCATGGCGGCGGGATCGGTCGCCTTCCTCTTCTTCAAGGGCGATCCGGGCACTAGCGAGGCGGCCCGGGCGATCGTCTTCAACCAGCACATCATGGGCGGAACCCTCACCAGCAACCTGGCGGGGGAGTTCTCCTTCACCCTCGCCCTGGCCCTCGCCTTCGCCTTCCTGGGGGTGCTCGCGGTGGCGCTGCGCGACGGTCGCGGCCGCGCCGTCGCGGCCGCGCTGCTCGCCGCCGTCGTTCTCTCGCACCTCGTCGTGGCGATCTTCGCCGCGGTCGGCGCCGTCGTCGTGTGGGCCGCGCACCGGCCTCGACGGACGCTGGGCCGGGCGGCCGCGATCGGTGGGGTGGCCGCACTGCTCACCGCGGTCTGGACGCTCCCCCTGCTCGCCACCTTCTCGTACACGGTGAGCATGAACTACGAGAAGATCCGCGACTATCGGGCCTACCTGCTGCCGGGCTACTTCTGGCCCCTCTACCTGCTCGGCGGCGTGGCCCTGGCCGTCGGCGTCGCGGGCCGGCGCCGGTCGACGATCGTGATCGCGGTGATCACCGCCGCCTTCGCCGCGGTGTTCGTGGTGTGGCCGCAGTCCCACGCGTGGAACCTGCGGTTCCTGCCCTTCTGGTACGTGGGCCTGTACCTCCTCGCGGCGGTGGGAGCGGCCGAGGTCCTGCGGGGCGCCGCGATGGTGGTCGCCTCGGTGGGCGCGGGCGGCGCCCGGGCCGCGGGGCACCTACCGGCGAGGCGGGCCGTCGCCGCGGTGCTCGCGGCCGTCCTGGCCGCCGTGGTGCTCTACGGCGTGCACTCGAGCCGCGGCTACCTCACCTTCTGGGTGAACTGGAACTACAGCGGCTACCAGGACGCCACCGGGACCAAGCCCAAGCCGTGGGACGAGTTCCGGGCCCTCGTGGCCGCCGTCGACCGGCTGCCTCCCGGCCGGGCGCTCTGGGAGGGCGGCCAGGCGATCGACGCCTACGGCACGTCGCTCGCGCTCGAGCTCCTGCCCCACTTCACCGACGGCCGGATCGACTCGATGGAGGGCCTCTACTTCGAGTCGTCGGCCACCACGCCGTACCACTTCCTCACCGCCGCGACCCTCGAGGGGCCGGGCAACGCCTCCAACCCCGTTCGCGGACTGCACTACCGGACCATCGCCGACTTCTCGCTCGGGGTCCGGTACATGCAGCTCCTCGGGGTCCGGTACTACCTCGCCCACTCGACCGAGGCGCGCGCCGCGGCCTCGGCCGACGGGCGCCTTCGGAAGGTGGCGACCGTCGCCGACCGCGACGGGCAGGCGCCGCTCGGCTGGGAGGTCTACCGGGTGCCCGACGCCGGCCTCGTCGAGCCGCTGACCCGGACGCCCGTGGTCGTGACCGGGGCCCGGGCCGAGCCGGCCGAGGTGTGCTACGGCGCGTCGCGAGGCGCCTCGGCGTCCGCCGGCGGGCCGGTGCTGAACGCCTGGGAGTGCGTGGCCGTGCGCTGGTTCGACGAGCCCTCGGCACTGGCCCGGCCGCTGGCCGCCGGGGGGCCGCGTTCGTGGCCGCGGGTCACGGCCGGCGAGGTGCGAGAGGGTCGCTTCGCCCCGCGGGCCGAGTCCCGGCCCCTGGCGCCGGTCGAGGTGAGGCGCGTCCGCGTCACCGACGACCGCATCAGCTTCGACGTGTCGCGCCCGGGCGTGCCGGTGCTGGTGAAGGTCTCGGCCTTCCCCAACTGGAAGGCACGGGGTGCCGACGGACCGTGGCGGGCCACGCCCAACTTCATGGTCGTGGTGCCCACGTCGCGCCACGTGGAGATCGTCTACTCGCGCACGCCGGCCGAGTGGCTGGGCCTCCTCGGGACGCTCGCCGGCCTCGCCGGCCTGGGCGCCCTGATGGTCGGCGACCGGCGCCGCCGCACCGACGGCGGGGCCGACGACCCGGAGGCGGAACCGGCGGTCGTCGACCCGGCCGGGTACGCGGCCGCGGACGCGGGCGTGGACCCGGTTCGAGCGGCGGCCGCGCCCCGCCCGGAGGCGCCCGGCGTGACTCCGGTCGATGCGCACCACCCGGGTGCCGAGCCGGACGGCGACTAGCATGACGAGCCGCCCGCTCCCCCGTAGAGCGGCGCGCTCCGGGCCCCGGCCCGCCGTCGTCAGGGCTCGACCAGCCCCCGCTCCTCGGTCAGATTCCGATGCCCAGCAGGTCCCCCGAGAAGATCTTCAAGGCCTACGACATCCGCGGCATCTACCCGGACGAGATCGACGAGGACGTCGCTCACCGGGTCGGCAACGCGTTCGTGCGCTTCACCGGCGCCGAGCGGGTGGTGGTCGGGCGCGACATGCGCGAGTCGTCGGCCCCGCTCGCCGCGGCCTTCATCGAGGGCGTGACGCTGGCCGGATCGGACGCCGTCGACATCGGCCTGGCCTCCACTGACATGACCTACTTCGCGTCGGGCCGGCTCGACTCCCCGGCCGCGATGTTCACGGCCAGCCACAACCCGGCCCGGTACAACGGCATCAAGTTGTGCCGGGCGGCGGCGGCGCCCGTCGGCGA
>WBZO01006465.1_pt1 | contig 11335 bp, 10 predicted proteins | sample 5204261 | NCBI WGS metagenome assembly WBZO01 (sample SAMN12412400, study PRJNA552823) | activated sludge metagenome | isolation source: activated sludge from anammox sidestream of wastewater treatment plant... | place: USA: North Carolina | collected 2017-09 | reverse complement strand
ATTCCTGCTGAAGGGGATGCCGGGCCAGAACGGTGATCGAATTGGTGTGACCGAGCATGCGAATAGCCGCCAGTACCAGCAGTCCGATCGTCCCGCTGCCGATAATCAGCACCTTATCGTTTTGGCGAGGTGGATTTGCCAGCACCGCGTGTACCGCGACACTAAACGGCTCCACAACGGCAGCGGTGCGGTCATCGATCGCATCCGGTACCGCCACGATCTGCGATCGATGGGCGATGATGTCATGAGACCAGCCGCCCGGCAGATCCTTGCAGAATCCGGTCAACATGCCGGCAGACAACGCACCATCCGTCGTTTTCATGCAGAGACCCGGCATTCCAGAAGCGCAGGAACGGCACGGTTCGAGGTTGCGCATCTGACAGGAAATGACGGGATTGAGCACCACCCGCTGTCCCAGCGCCAATCCGGCCACGCCGGGACCGAGCTCCGAGACTCTGGCCACCACCTCATGGCCCGGGACCAGCGGGAACGAGACAAACGGCATGAGTGATGGTCCCGACCGATTGGTCAGCATCGAGATATCGCTGCCGCAGATTCCCGTGTACAGCGGTTCGAGTCGCAACCAGTCATCACCGGGCAACGCTTTCGGCGCCTGGTCGATCAGATCGAGACCAGGGATTTTGCCGGAATCAAGCGTGCGTAACGGCAGTCGGTCCGCCGCCCGAACTCTCAGATAGTTCGGTATGGAGAATGAGTACTGCAGTGCACGCTTGCTCACGGGCGACATCCTCAATGCTTCGTCGTCACGACGTCTACGCCCTTAGCGGAGCGCTTTCCGTCACTTTCAGCCCGGCGCCACGCTTCAGACCATGGGTACCTGCCGAATCACCTGATCCTTCACCCGGTCGAAGATCTCGTCGAGACTCTCACCGGTGATTGTCAACCCATGGTTGCGCAATCCAATCACGGCGTGACCCGGGTCCGGCGCCTGTCGGACGAGATCAGCCACGGAGGTGGCCAGTTCAATGGTCCCGCAGGGGAAGTTGATATGCGTCGATGCGATATCTGGCATCCAGGCGTGAATGTGCAGGATGGCTCCGACTGAGGGGTGCTCCCGGTAGATCATGTAGTGCTCGATCGCGTCGACGGAAACGCGGCGCGGCGTGACATTGGGCGGCACGCTAAGTCGCATCGCTTTTCGTTCCGGAATGAATTCGGTGACCATCAGAATCTCGGTGCCCACCTCTTCCAGGCTGCTCTTGTCGACACCGCTGGCGCTCATCCAGAAGCGGAGAGCATCCTTGCGCGCGCTGACATTTCCGTAGCTGAGCCCGCCGATATTGAACATCTGCTTGAGATGTCGCAGGTCGGCTTCCGGCAGATAGGCGTCGATCGGGAATGGAGAAGGCAGCAAATCGAGTTCGTCGAGCATCTTCCCGGCTCGGGTGATGGACGCAGTGATCTCATCGCCATTCCAGAGTTCGGGTTCGAGGTCGGTGACGAACTCGTTTTCGATGATCAGCGTTGATGTCGCCAGCGGTGCCAGTCGATCTGCGACGCGATTGAAAAACTCGTCATCATCTCCGGCGTAGCGAAATGAATAGGACCCCTGCTCCAGCGTGGAAACAAAGGCTTCAGGCTTGCCGTCGTGGCCCTCCGGGACGACGAGTATGAAGATATTGCCCAGTGAGCGAAGCTGTAACGGATAAAGAGTGGCCAGGGGCACCTCAGGTACCACTGTTCCTTCTCCAATGCCGACGACAAACACCGCCCGGTTGCGCCGCCGGAAACTCTTCGGTGCATTGACATCGACCGGATGCAGCGCGATACCGCCCCGTTCAGCGGGTTGTTCGCCTTCCACCACGGGGTGACCCTTTTCCAGAAGCTTGCTGCGCAGGCCATTGGTGAACCAGTCGCGCAGGGGAAATTCCGCCTGCTGCGTGTCTGTGGAATTCGATGTGTCTGACATATTTCCTCCGAAACGACGGCGTCGATGCCGTGCGAGCTACGACGTCAGGAGCGCATAGCGTCGCTATTGTCCGTCACCAGGTTCGAAATGTCCGCCAATGACCAAATAGCGAAGGGTCTTTGCTCTTCACACACCCATTATCGGGTGCAAGACGCGCTGCCGGCGATTATCCGACATTTTCCGAAACAGAGGCATTCTGGCTACGGTATGATGCCATTGTGCGCTTCGGCTAGACCTGAGTATCGGCAGGAGTCCCGTCCAATGAGCGACTTTACCGGAATCGGCCCCCAGCAGCTCCCTGTAGCAATTTGCCAATTGAACTCCCTGGATGACAAACCGGCCAATGTTGCCGTGGCGCTTGACCTGATCGATCGGGCGGCAGCCGGCGGGGCCAGACTCGTGGCGCTGCCGGAGATCTGGCCGTTTTTTGGGGATGACAGCAGCAGCCGGGAGAACGCCGAAACGATCCCGGGGCCCCTGACCGACGTTCTTGCCGATCGCGCTGTGCGCCACGGTATCTATCTCCACGCCGGAACCTGGCAGGAAGCCCGGCCAGGCGACCCACGGATGTACAACACCGCCGTCGTTTTCTCTCCATCAGGAGAGATCATCGGCAAGTACAGCAAGATCCACATGTTCGACGTCGAAATCGACGGGGTGGCTTCGTACCGTGAATCGGCGACGATTGCTCCGGGTGATGAGATCGTGACGGTGGATATCGATGGCATCACCGTGGGTTTGGCTATCTGCTACGACCTGCGGTTTCCAGAGCTCTTTCGCATTCTCGCTCTGCGAGGCGCGGAAGTGATCATTCTGCCGGCGGCATTCACCATGGCGACGGGCCGCGATCACTGGGAAGTTCTCATTCGAGCCCGAGCCATCGAAAATGGTCTGTTCATGGTTGCCCCTGGTCAATGGGGTCCCGGCTATGACGGAAAGTGGTGTTATGGTCGATCGATGATTGTCGATCCGTGGGGAACGCCGCTGGCCATCGCGCCGGATCAGACCACCGTGATCCATGCCCAACTCGACCGTGAGCATCTGGCCAAGGTCCGCCGGCAGGTGCCGTCTCTGGCAAACCGGATGCCCGATCGGTATGTCTGGCCGGAAGCGAGCGCTCGCGTCCGCTGAGGTTCGACAGCACTCTGGACGTTACTGAGTGTTAAACACACCAATAATTGCGAGAATCGGATCGTTCGTCATTGTGGCAATCACCGTACTGACGGTCCTGGTGGGCTGTTCGATCGGCGGCGGCGACAACGGCGCGCGCGGAAACTCGACAGCCACGATCGACGAAGTGATGCGCATCGTCACCTTGACGCCAGTTCCCTCTGCCACCGTGCGGACCGAACTTATCGACTACGTCGTGAGTGACGGAGACACGCTGAGCGCGATCGCCGACGAATTCGGCGTCAGTCAGCAATCGATCATCGACGCGAACGGGCTGCCTAACCCTGACGCCATTTTCGTCGGACAGACACTCAGCATCCCCGCCCCATCAGGCGGTACACCGGCACCCTAATCCTGATCAGATCCACGAAGCGTCGCGGCCACACGGCGCAGCCTCGCGGTCGCTTCTGCCGCCACGCCAGCGATCGCGTCGCTTTCCAGACCGGTGGTGAGCATGAACTCGGGGTTGACGATGCTCACGGTCGAGCGGCCATTCTCCTCGGAGATCGTCACATTGCACGGCAGAAGCAACCCGACACGAGGGTCAGCCTGCAGGGCTCGGTGCGCCAGAGAAGGATTGCAGGCGCCGAGAATGACGTACGGGGCGAAATCGACGTCGATCTTCTCTTTGAGCGTGGCCCGAACATCGATCGTGGTCAGTACGCCGAAACCCTCCGCTTTGAGCGCGGCCGTGACCCGCTCCTGGGCCGCGCTGAGTGGTAGGTTGAGTTCGGCTGTGAAACCCATTTCGACAGTTGGTTGTACCGTTGTAGACATGTGAGTCTCCTCGTTAGTTTGATAGTCGCCAGTCTGCTAGCGAACGAGCGATCGACCGCTTTCCGCCCACCCGATCAACCCCCCGGCCAGACTCTTTGCATCCTGAAACCCTGCGTTGGTCAGCAGTTCCGCAGCCACCAGACTGCGATTGCCGGATCGGCAGACGATGATCACTGGCCGCGTCCGGTCGAGTTCTCCGATACGTATTTCCATCTCGCCCAGCGGCATCAGGGTCGTGCCATTGAGATGCGCCTGGTCCCATTCCTCCTGCTCCCGACAGTCCACAATCTGAACGTCAGGATCGGTCAGGGCGATCTCCACGCCGGGAATATCGATCTCCAGCGGATGGAGGGCCCCGTTATCGCTCGTGCCAAAGGTCATCCGTTTCACCTTTCTCGTTCAGATGGTCATCGACGCCATGAACTTCTGCGACCGAATCTTTTTCACCCTCGCCAGACTGGCGAGGAACGGGAACCATTCAGGTGCTGACTCCCGCACGGGGCAGAATAACGGCCTGCAGTAACCACCACAGTCCGAGTACGATCACTATGGGCAGGAGTCCTGCCAGCGAGTCCATCAGGCAGCCTCCATTGGATAACCCAGCGCCCGCCAGGCTTCCATACCACCGGCAACTTGCACGATGTTGTCCACGCCGCTGGCCTGCAGGTGACTGGCCGCAACCCGCGATCGATAGCCGGTGGTGCAGGTCAGAGCAATCGAGCCGCCCCAATAGTGTGGTTCGGCAGCGCCTGTAACAATGTCGCCGGCGAAGGTATTGGTTGATCCCGGAATATGCCCCTCCAGCCACTCTCCCTGAGTGCGAACGTCGACAATCATCACCGGATCACCAGCAGTCAGCGATGCCTGCAGCTGCTCCGGGGTGATCTCTGCCAGTGACTCGACCGGGTTGCCATCTTCGATCCAGGAGCGCATGCCGCCGCGCAGGTATCCCGCCACCGAGTCCAGCCCGATTCTGCGGAGGTCTGCGACCATCTCGTCGAACCGGGAATCGTCGTCGAGCACCAGGACAATCGGCCGGTCGAAGGGAGCCAACCATCCAGCCCAGTTGACGAAATCGGCGGTATTGCCGGCGTAGAACGCACCGGGGATGTGCGCAGCGTCAAATGCAGCCGCCGATCGCGCATCGATCAGCGCGGCACCTTCCTCGATGAGCCCTGCCACAGCATCAGCATCCAGGGTTGCCCCCGACTGCAGGTGAGCAAGGAGCTGCGGGCCGACTTTGTTCACGATCTTCATTCGAGGGTAGTACGCCGGCGGCGTCGGCATCGCTTCCAGAATGGCCTGCACAAACGCGTCACGTTCGCTGAACTGCAACGCATAATTACCAATCCGCTCGTTTCCCATTGTCGTATGCGGCGCCTCGCCGATTTTGCGACCGCAAGACGAACCGGCGGTATGTCCCGGATAAACCACCACATCATCGGGCAAATGATCGAGACGGCTGGTCAGAGTCTCAAAGAGCTGGTTGGCCAGGTCGCTCGTATGGGCCGCTCCGAGCAAATCCGGTCGACCCACTTCGCCCACGAACAGGAGATCGCCGGAAAAGAGCGCCAGCGGCTCCGGGCGAACCGTCGCATCGAGCAGTTCGAAGGCCATGTGCTCGGGGGTGTGTCCAGGAGTCCAAAGTGCCCGGAGCGTGACGGATCCCAACGTGATCCGGTCGCCGTTGTCCAGTCCGATGTGGGAAAACTCCTGGTTTCCCAGGCGACTGGCGTAGATCGGGGCGCCGGTGCGGTTGTGCAGTTCGAAAGCGCCCGAGACAAAGTCGGCATGAACATGGGTTTCCAGAATGGCTTCAATGCGGTAACCTCGCCGCGCGGACCACTCCAGATAGGCATCGACGTCTCGCCGAGGGTCGATAACAGCCACGCGGCCTGACCCCTCGTCGGCCACCAGATAGGCTACCTGGGCCAGTCCTGGGGTGAATATCCGATCAACAATCATCTGGTGCTCGCTCCTTTATTCATGGCGAGTCTTGCTATCGGCCCGCTCTGACCAACGCTTTGACGGCCTCCTCGACCGCGGTTTGGGGGGAGGCGAACTCGTCCGGATGCTGCATACATCGCACCAGATACGCTTCCAAAAGTTCTCCGCTCAGACCTGTGACGGCAGCCTTGATGGCGGACAACTGATTGAGGATGTCAACACATTCTCGCCCTTCATCGACCATCTTCTGGATGCCTCTGGCCTGGCCCTCGATCCGCTTGAGGCGCGCCTGAATGTCATCGAGTTCCGATTTCGGTAAATTGGCAACGCTTGGCATGCAGTCCATTCCCACCCGTCCGGAGTCGCTCGGCACTCCGCGATTCAGTGCCCGAATGATACTATAGGGGGGTACCCTATATCAACCGAAGGTGTGCCGCGAACCGGACCGAGCAGAAAGCGTGCCGGTCTAGCGGCGAATGGCGTTCTTGGCGAAGAACAGAACGTTTGCCGGTCGCTCAGCCAGTCGTCTCATCAGATAGAAGTACCACTCCGGTCCATGCGGAGCAGCAACAAGCACCTGGTATCCGCGAGCCAGCAAGTCTCGCTGCAACTGACTGCGGATGCCATACAGCATCTGGAACTCGAAATGGTGACTGGGGATGCCCTGCCGATCCGCATAGTTGATCACGTGATCGATGATGCGCTCGTCATGCGTCGCGACGCCCGTATAACTGCATTCCTGCAGCATTCGCTCGGTCAGCACCACATAGTTGCGGTCGACATCAGCCTTATCCTGATAGGCGACCGAAGCCGGTTCCAGATACGCTCCCTTGACGATCCGCAGATTCGGCTTGAGGGGCGAGAGGCGAGTCAGATCGTCACCTGTCCGGTAATGCATGGACTGCAGCACAGTGCCGGTGTTGTCGTGGCCAGCCGCCCGCAGTCGCTCGTAGATACGTAGGGTTACCTCGATTCGCGGCGAGTCCTCCATATCCATGCGAATGAAGTTCTTCAACGATGCGGCGTGAACGACCAGGGTTTCGACGTTTCTATAGGCCACCTCTTCGCCCAGATCGAGACCCAGGTGGGTCAGCTTGAGGGCGATATTGCACACAAGCCCTTCGGCGGCGATCCGGTCGAGGATCGCTTTGTACTCACCCACGACCCATGCCGCTTTGGCTTCGTCGGCGACGCCTTCGCCGAGAAGTGTGGTGTTGGTGCGGAACCCCTCCCGATTGAGTCCTCGCAGGACGGTCACGCACTCGTCGAAGTTTTCTCCGGCCACAAAGCGAGCCGCTCCCAGACGCATCCCGTACTTTCGCACGGGTCCTGAGACGAATGATCGATTGGTCGCCGCCAGAATGGCTTTGCGAAAAAAGGGATTTGCCGACGGGAGATGTCCGTCCGATTCGGGTGAGAAATCACGCTCCGCGCTCATGGCAGCCTCTCATGCAACAGGCTAACGCCCACCTCAATGGCGCCCTCCGGCGTCGTGGTCAATCGTACCAGCGACATCCCCTGACACGAGGCGTTTTGCCGGACTCTGGTAAGTGATATGCACATTGACGTATTCGCGGCGACCATCGGGGAATGCGCCACCTGTCAGATGTCCTTCCCACGACACGGCCCGTACTCTCAATTTGCGCATTGGTGCGCAAACAGGTCAATAGCGGTTCATAAGGAGAAACGCTAATGGTTACGGCAGAAGTTGGTTTGGGCGCGGAAAAGGGAATAAGAATCGTAGAGGAACTTCGGAGTTCGCTGCGAGGGAGTGTCCTGACCAGGGTCGATCCAGGGTATGAGGAAACCCGATCACTGTGGAACGGAATGATCGATGTGTGGCCCGCGGTGGTGGTCGTACCGGTCGACGAGGCCGATGTTCAGACAGCGGTACGGGTAGCCGCAAGCTCCGGTCTGCCATTGTCAATCAAAGGGGGCGGCCATAACGTGGCTGGCAAGGCGCTCAGCGAAAACGGCATCGTCATCGACATGCGTGAAATGCGTGCGGTTCGCGTCGACCCGGAGTACCGGCGAGCCTATGTGCAGGGTGGTGCTCTCTGGTCGGACGTCGATGCCGCCACTGCCCGGTTTGGATTGGCGACAACCGGTGGGGTGATTTCTTCGACTGGTGTTGCCGGTCTGACGCTGGGCGGAGGCATTGGCTGGCTTGTCGGCAAGCACGGCATGTCGATCGACAATCTGGTCTCCGTGACGGTTGTCACAGCCGACGGCGAACTTGTCCAGGCAAGCGCTCAGAGCAACGCCGATCTGTTCTGGGCGTTGCGAGGTGGCGGCGGCAATTTCGGCGTCGTTACCGAACTCGAGTTCGCGCTGCATGAACGGGGAGACGTGCTGGGCGGTCTGCTCGTCTATCCCGTTGAGTCGGCTCCGGAGGTTCTCGAGGTCTACCGCGAGTTCACCAGAACTGCACCGGAAGAACTTGGACTGTACGCCGAGCCGACCGTCGATCCCGAGTCGGGACAACCAGTATTCGTGCTGGTGTTTTTCTGGCCGGGCGCCGAGGCCACGGGACGCGAGATTCTGGCAGAGCTAACTTCCCTGGCCACACCGCTCGCGAACCTGGTGGAAATGGTCCCCTATCCTGCGTTTCAACAGATGTTCGACCCGGTTTTCCCGCACGGCACGCGGTATTACTGGAAGGGTACGCTGGTGTCGTCTCTTGAACCTGAACTGGTCGAGGTCATCGCCCGCAATATTGCGGAGCTACCCTCGCCGAACAGCACGTGCGTCATCGAGTGGTACAGAGGCGCGATGAACAGGGTCGAATCGAGCGCGACAGCATTTGCCAATCGCGAAGCGCAGTACCAGATCCTGATCATTGGATCATGGCAATCGGCCGACGACGATGCCGCTGTGGTGGACTGGGTTCGCCGGTTCCAGGCCGAAGTGGCGCCATTTGGTCTCGGTCAGGGGTTCCTCAATTTCAACAGCGTCGAGTCAGCCGATTCGAATGCGGTCATTCGTCAGAGTTTCGGAGCCAATTGGGACCGACTCGTCGCCATCAAACGGCAGATCGACCCGAACAATATGTTCCGGGGCAACCACAATATCTTGCCGAACTAGACTCCCGGAATACCCTCAGAGCAATTTGATGCGCCGTCCTCCGACACAGGGGGGCGGCGTTCCTTTTCGGATTACCCCCGGATTGAAGCGTGCGGCATCGATGGATCGTGTCTTCTGATCCAACCATCGCTGGCATTCGACTCCCGGCGCGTTGATGAGGCTTCAGTATGCGTGAATCACGACGGGGAAATGTGGGGACGCTTTCTGCGGACTGTTGCGGTGCGTCATCACTTTGGTTGACAGCAGTACCGCCCCACGAGTAACGCAGAGCGAGATGACCTGGACATCCTTCCCTTCACGCCGCAGGTACTCGTACCGGCGCTGAATGGGGCCGCCGCTGGGGAAACTCCGGACACCCCCGTGTCAATTTTTCTTTTTCACCATACACTAACGCACGGTGGCGACAATCGAGCTGCCCTCTGTCCTGCCGGGTCAGGGGGCTGGGCTCTGGGTGAAAAGTGGTTGGGGACATCGCTGTGTCGCGTATGAGGGTTTCTCGAGGCAATGCCGTTCTGATCGTCATTGCGGTCTTGCTGCTTCTACCGGTAGTGCTGGCGGCGATTGCGCCGCTTCTGGCGCCGATCCCTGCCCAGGCAACCAGCTGGACCGCTCCGCCCCTTCCTGACCGGGAAGAGTCGCTGCCCGGATTCCAGCATCTGCTCGAACCGCTGCCGATCGTGGTTCGCGATCTGCCGGACGCCGAATCGCGAGACGTGGTGTCCATCTATGACGCCGCGACGCTCACCGACAACGCGGCTGCGTGGGCGATGGTCGAGGCAGCCAACAAGGCAATCCCGGTTCCCCCTGCGCAGAGGACCGATTGGGACTACTGGGTGCAGTCTGGACAGGGCGACTCACCGCCTCGGACCATTCTGGCGTCGCTGCAGGGTGACCCCCAGAACGGCGATCGGCTGAACAACCTCGCCGTCGCGATCTACTTCAGCGCGAAGACCAGAAATTCGGAAGGCGGGTATAGCACCAACCGCCAGTCCTGGAGGCTCCTCCAGGCGACGCTGGAAGTCTTCCCTGAAACCCGCAGCGCATTCCTCAACAACGCGTTTCTCAGTGACGACTACCTTGTCAGCGGTCACTCACCAAACGACCCGCCGGTCGATTTCGCTGGATGGTTGAACGAGCACCAGGAGGATCCGACAGCGCTGACTCTCGCTGTCGAGATCGTCGTGAATCACGCCCGTGGATTCAATCTCGATGCAGCGACACTTTCGGAATACGCAACCACCCTTTCGCTGAGTTCGGACGCGGCTCACGCCGCCCTCGGCCATGCGCTCCTGGGCGACTTGCAAATGGCCGAATTCAGGTTCGGCAATCCAGCCCCATCCAGCGAAGTGGCGCCTTACGAGTTTCAACGCGCGGCACACCTCGCGCTGGAGCACTACGACTCCGCCCTTCAACTCTCGGATGACCCGTCACTGTACGCAGCACGGGCCCTGATGCTGTCGATCATTGGTGATATCCCCGCAGCCATCCGCTCTCAGCAGCGGGCCGTCGATCTCCAGCCTGATTCGTTGCCGCTGGCGTTACAGTTAGCCTCCCACTTTCTCGACCTTCGCGGCAGTGTGGACGACATGCGTCGATCGGTTGCCAGCGCCAGAGAGATCGAGCGCGAAGCGGTGGCCCGCACTTTGGGCAGAGAGGGAATACCGTTAGCCGACGTTCGATTCCTTGCAGATAGTCGTCACCTGATACCGCTGGCGGCAAATCGACCGGCGACCTTCTTCGCAATCTATCTGCCTGGCATGGCTGGAGCTGGATATGGGATTTCCTTCACCGAGATTCCACTTTACAGTCGCCGGCCAGAGGGGTCATTTGGAAACAATCCGCTTACCAGAGCGGTCGGAGGGATTGTTGCGAAATCGCAGGCACTCGGCGACGTTGACAGCATAGACGACGACGTCGCTGCCTATCTGGCCGTCATCAGTGGCTCGAACAGTATCGTCTTCCCGGCGTACATCGTTCCGGATTCTGGTGAGGAAGCCGTCGCGACGGCGCGACTGGTGGCGGATGGCGAATCCGCATCGAGCGCGGATCTGGCTATTGGCGACGTTGATATGGCAGCAGAATGGCTCAGATTCATGGGAGACAACGAAAAGGCCATGAAACTCTGTCAACACGCAAACACTCAGGCGGAGGAAGGTTCCGGCCTGCAGTTCAACATGTTGCGGTGCACCGGTGACAACGCGTATCTGGTGGGAGATTATGAGACGGCGCAGCAGGCATTCGAAGCGCTCGGAGACCAGTTCATGGCCGGTTATGTGGCACACCGGCGGGGCGACCTCGGCGAAGCCGAGCGATTGCTGAAAGCGGCTCGCGAGAGTCAACCTCAGCATCAGTACGACGCTCTTCAGCGGTTGGGGGACATTTTTCTCGAATCCGGCCAACCGAGCAGGGCCGTGCAGAGCTACGATG
>WBZO01006464.1_pt1 | contig 11336 bp, 13 predicted proteins | sample 5204261 | NCBI WGS metagenome assembly WBZO01 (sample SAMN12412400, study PRJNA552823) | activated sludge metagenome | isolation source: activated sludge from anammox sidestream of wastewater treatment plant... | place: USA: North Carolina | collected 2017-09 | reverse complement strand
GCGAAGACATCGCGCGCATTTGCCGTCTGCGCGGCGATATTGCCGCCAAGGTCGGTGGCGATACGCACTTCCGCTCGGCCCATCAGCCGATCCGCGTCGCAGGCTCGGTCTATTACAAGAACGGTCTCAAGACGCGGGTCCAGATTGTCGAGCTGAACGCGACCATCGAGCGCGATCTCGAAGAGTTCATTGAGGCGGTAACCGACATGCCTCCTGCGCCCGGCATCTCGCTCCAGCCGGACTTTTCCACGCCTGGCAAGCCCGCGGTCGCCGATGTGCTGGTGACACCGGTGCGCGAAGGCGCGCAGGATGACTGGTCACGCTTCGAGGGGGCATCGGCGGCCATCGGCCACTACATTCGCATGGTGCATGACGGCCGCCTCTCGAAGGATGAAGGCTGGCAGGCGATCTGCGAGTACAACGCCGCCATGCTGCGCCCAGCCTGGCCGGTGGAGCGGCTGAAGCGCGAATCCGAGCGGCTCTGGGCCATCCATGTCGAAAAGCATGGGCCTCCGCTGATCCGCCTCGACAGCGCGGCGCCCGCGCCGAACGAGCTCCCCACCTTCACCCTTGGCGCGCTGCTCGACGACACCAGCCCCATGCCGGCCGATATCATCGCGCCACGCGTGCTGACGCCAGGCGGCCTGCTCGTGCTCGGCGGGGCGCCGAAGGTCGGCAAGAGCGACCTCTTGATCACCTGGCTCGTGCACATGGCGGCGGGCGTGCCCTTCCTCGGCTTCACTCCGCCACGACCGCTGCGGATCTTCTATTTGCAGGCCGAGATCCAGTACCATTATCTGCGGGAGCGCGTGCAGCAGATTGGCCTGCCGCCCGACATGCTTGCCGCCGCGCACGACAATCTTGTCACCACACCAAAGCTGCAGATGCTGCTCGATGCCGAGGGCAGCGTCCGTGTTGCCGCAGCGATCCGGCGCGCATTTCCGGTCGAACCCGTCGACATCATCTGTATCGACCCGATCCGCAACATCTTCGACGGCGGCCCGGATGGCGGCGGCGAGAATGACAACGCCGCCATGATGTTCTTCCTGAAGGAGCGGGTCGAGGTCCTGCGCGACCACATCAATCCCGACTGCGGCGTCATCCTCGTCCACCACACGAAGAAACTGTCGAAGCACCAGGTGAAGGACGATCCCTTCCTGGCACTCTCCGGCGCCAGCGCCCTGCGAGGCTTTTACACCACCGGCCTCATTCTGCACCGGCCTGACGAGGAGATTTCCCAACGCCGCCTCGAGATCGAGCTCCGGAACGGCCCGGCTCTGCCTGCCAAGCTCGTCGACAAAGTGGGCGGCCGATGGGTCGAGATCAACCCGATGAACGAGCGCCTGGTCCGTGCGGAAGTCGGCGCCAGGCATGATGCCGAGCGCGTGCGCAAGGGCGATGTGATCCTGCAACTCCTCTTCGATGAGGCGGAAAACGGGCACCTCTACACAGCGCTGCAATTCGCCGAGGCCTTCGAGAACAAGGCTGGGCTCGGCGGGAAGGACACGATCCGTGAGCGGATCAGCGTGCTTGCGACCAAGGGCTTCGTAAAATTCGTCCGTGATGGCGCACCGTTCGGCCTGCCCATTTCCAGATCGAAGTTCGGCTACCTCTGCGTCGAAGGCATGAGGTTCCCGACCGGCGAAGACAAGGCCGATGGCGAGACGGGCGAGATCGTGCCCGTTCTGATCCCAGTGCTGCCGAGCACCTACAAATGTCCGCAAAGCGGCGCGGCGCTCCCAGTCGAGAACCCGACCGTATGGGTCTATCCGGAGGATGCCGAATGATCATCTGGCACGATGTCATGCCTTGCGCAGCGCTGCGCAGCTTCAAGTTGGGGAAGTTGGGAAATCTGGTTCCAACTACCTGCGCTGTGGCACGTTCGGCCTTGCAGGATCGCGCGCCAGCAAGTTGGGAAGGCCTTTCCCAACTACCTTTGATCCTGCGCGCACCGTTACGCTGTAGCTCGCAGTTTCAAGTTGGGAAGGACGAGTATCTCCCTGACGCCCACAACTTGAATTTCACAAGTTATCACAAGTGGTTAGCCATCAGATCAAGTTGTGGGGGTGAAACCCACCCCCTTCGGGGGTGGGGGAGAACCGCGCCGAGCGGGTTCTCCCACTCCCACCCCCAGGGGGTTCGCGCGCGTGGCCAGTCTCGCCCCGAATATCCCGATCCGACGACGGCGGCCCTGTACCGCCAAGCACCAGACCGCCGTCGTCTTCCACCAAGGCAGCCAATCCCGAAGGAGACCACACATGGCTGAATCGACTCTGCGCATTGCACGGCACAGCGCAATCCCCGTGCCGCCCGTCGCGATGACACACCACCGCCCCATCCTCGCGCTCGACCTCGGCACCACCACCGGCTGGGCGCTACGTGATGCAGATGGCCTGATCACCAGCGGCACCGTCTCGCTTCGTCCCGGCCGCTTCGATGGAGGTGGCATGCGCTATCTGCGTTTCACCAGCTGGCTGACCGAAATCGACCGGCTGTCGGGGCCAATTGCCGCGATCTGGTTCGAGGAGGTCCGCCGCCATGCCGGAACTGACGCCGCCCATGTCTATGGCGGGCTGATGGCGACGCTCACCGCATGGGCCGAACTGCGCGGCGTGCCCTACGAGGGCGTCCCGGTCGGCACGATCAAGCGCCACGCCTCGGGCAAGGGCAATGCCGACAAGGCCGCCATGATCGCCGCCGTCCGCGCCCGCGGCTTCCAGCCCGCTGACGACAACGAGGCCGACGCCATCGCCATCCTGCTCTGGGCGATCGATACGAATGGAGGCCTGGCATGACCCGGTCCGCAATCCTCGACCGTGCGGCACAGGTGCTGGACGCCCGCGCCGAAACCTACGGCCCGGCTGCGGCGTCCTTCACCGCCGTCGCCGCGCGCTGGTCGCTCACCCTTGGCCGCACCATCACGCCGGCCGAGGTCGTGCTGTGCATGATCGACCTGAAGATGGTCCGGCTCGCGCACGATCCCCACCATCGTGACAGCCTTGTCGACGTCATCGGCTATGCCGCGCTGTTGCCGGAGGTGCAGTCATGAAGACCATGAAGTTCACACCCCGCGGCTACGGTGGGCACCGCCGTGACGTCGATGAGGTCAAGCGCGACGGTTGGCGCGATCAGGGTTTGCTCGCGGTATCAGTCGACGATCATCGGCTCACCTGGCCCGAGCGCGAGCTGGTCCGGCAACTGGGCGAGCGGCTCTACGGCGCACGCCCCTTGCAGCACGAGGTGCGCAAATGACCGAGTGGACACCCAGTCTCGTCGAGGCGCGTCTCTCTGAAGCCGCATCTGTATTGAAGCGCCTGCCGGAGCCGCGCCGGCAGGGCTATTTCAACACCTGGCCGGACTATTTCTACGAGTTCGCCGATCTGGTGGGACAGGAGCCGCAGCCGATGCGTCTCGTCCCGTCACCTGCTGCCATCAGCCGGATGGAGGAAACGCTCTCCTGGACGGTCGGCCTCGAGCCGACCGACGGCAAGATCATCTGGCTGCGTGCCCATGGCGAGCGCTGGAAGACCATCTGCTGGACCGTCGGGTTGCAGCGCACCGCCGCCCACGAACACTGGCTTTACGCGCTCTGCGTCATTGCCTTCAGGCTTAACGGGCGGCGGTTGGGACGCAACCTGTCGAAGCGCAAGGTGATCGAACTGGCTAGATCGGCGCAGCCCTGAGCAGTGCCGAGGAAAGTGTTCGGCGAACACTTTTCGAACGGACAAAAACGGCGGATCGGGGTAGGTTTCGGGCTATCCTCAGGCGAGGCGCACGCGGCCGCTTCCAGATGGGTTTCCGGGTCCTTCCTGGCGAAATTCCTATGCTGGCGGGCGAAGCGCGGCGCATCGCCAGCGACAGGCCGAAATTTTTGGGAAGCCACCTCGGCTGGAAGCCGCGCCGACATCTCGAAATAATCACGCAGTAACAAACCCTTGGCTGGTGGACTCCGGGGTGGATACCCTGGACTCCAGAATCCAGCCGGGAGCCGGTGAACTCCGCCAGACGGAATCCACTGCGTCAACATCACCGATCGCCACCACCACCATCGACAGGATCGTTCATGACCCTCGCCTTCGCTCCCGAGCGGATCGAGACCTGGCCGCTTGCGCGCCTGCAGCCCTATGCGAAGAACGCCAAGCTGCACGGTGTCGACCAGGTCGCGAAGATCGCCGCCAGCATGGCCGAGTTCGGCTGGACCGTGCCGTGCCTCGTCGGCGAGGATGGCGAGTTGATCGCCGGCCATGGTCGTGTGCTGGCCGCGACGCAGCTCGGGTTGACCGAGGCGCCGGTCATCGTGCTCGGGCATCTGACCGAGGCGCAGCGGCGGGCCTACCGCATCGCCGACAACAAGCTGACCGAGCTCGGTAGCTGGGACGAGGCATTGCTGTCGGCCGAACTGAACGACCTGCTGGCAGAAGATTTCGATCTGTCGCTGGTCGGGTTTTCCGATGGCGAGCTGGACAAGCTGCTGGCCTTCGTACCGGAAGGCGACGGTGAAGATGGTAACGGCGCCGGCGCACCACCCGTCACCATCCCCGAACCGCCTCGCAATCCTGTCTCGCGCACGGGCGACCTCTGGATCCTCGGCGATCATCGGCTGCTGTGCGGAGATTCCACGAACCATGACGATGTACGCCGCCTGATGAACGGTGAACGCGCGATCCTGTTCGCCACCGATCCGCCATACCTCGTCGATTACGACGGTACCAACCATCCGACCCAGAACAAGGACTGGTCGCTGTCCTACGGCACCACTTGGGACGACAGCTCGCAGGGCGCCGAGCTTTACGACAACTTCATCGCGGCCGCAGTGGCAGGGGCGATTGCGGAGGACGCCGCATGGTATTGCTGGCACGCCTCGCGTCGTCAGGCGATGCTGGAAGCCTGCTGGGAAAAGGCCAGCGCCTTCGTCCATCAGCAGATCATCTGGGTGAAAGACCGCGGCGTCCTGACCCGATCGCACTATCTCTGGAAGCACGAGCCCTGTTTCATGGGTTGGATCAAGGGCAAACGTCCGCCCAAGGTGGCAGAAGAAACACTGCCATCGACTTGGCTGCTGCCCAGTTTTGCGAAGGACGAGCGCCCCGACCACCCGACACCGAAGCCGCTCGACGCCTTCGGGATCCCGATGCGCCAGCATGTTGCGCGCGGCGGGCTGTGCTACGAGCCGTTCTCCGGCTCCGGTTCGCAGATCATGGCGGGCGAGGCCAATGGCCGCCGTGTCTTCGCCATGGAAATCAGCCCGGCCTATGTCGATGTCGCCGTCGAACGCTGGCAGGCGGGCACCGGCCGCGAGGCGATCCTCGACGGTGACGGGCGGACCTTCGCGCAGGTGAAAGCCGAACGGCGGGGCGACGATGCCGACACTTTGTCCGATACGCCGGACATGGACACCGCCCCCGAACCTGCTCGAAAGCGCAAGACCGCCGCGTGACATGCATGACCTGGCTTTACCTTCCTCCGGACGCACTTCCGGAGCCGGAGGCGCATGCCTGTTCGGCCTCTCCCTCTGCTCCGGCGCAGGCGGACTCGATCTCGGGCTCACCATCGCCGTCCCCGGATATCGTGCTGTGGGTTACGTCGAGCGGGACGCCTTCGCCGCGTCCATCCTCGTGGCGCGGATGGAGGACGCGTCCCTGGATGGCGCACCTGTCTGGGACGACGTTGCCAGTTTCGACGGCTGCCCGTGGCGCGGCACGGTGGATTTCGTCACTGCGGGCTACCCGTGCCAGCCGTTCTCCGTCGCGGGAAAGCGCCGGGGTGCGGACGACCCGCGCCACCTCTGGCCGCATGTCGCCCGCATCGTCGGCGAAATCAAACCGCCCTTTGTCTTTCTCGAGAATGTCGCCCATCATCTCCGCCTCGGCTTCCCCGAAGTCGCCTGCGGACTGGTCGGCATGGGCTACAAGCTTGCGGCAGGCCTCTTCACGGCGGCGGAAGTCGGCGCGCCCCACAAGCGTGAGCGGCTCTTCATTCTCGCCATCCGTGAGGGCGACGAGCTGGCCGACCCCGCGCGCCTGCTCCGGGACCCGCTCGAGCGGTGGCAACCGCACCGAGATGATGCGACTGTGGCCGACGCCGCAGACCGACAGTTTCCGCAGCCGTGGCGGCGAGCGGAAACAGGAGAAGGGTTTGGACGGTATGGCCCGAGACTGGCCGACGCCCATGGCCAACGACGGGTGCAAGCCGAGTGCGGGAAACCGGAAAACTGCCGATCTGACCCATGCAGCCGGAATGTGGATGACGCCGACCGCACGCGATCACAAGGATGGAGCGACGAACCTCGCCAACACGCCGGTGAACGGCCTGCTTGGCCGCCAGGTCCTCATGACGTCGATGGCTGGCAACGGTTCTTGCGAGCAGCGCCGGACCTTGAACCCGCTGTTTGTCGAGGCGCTGATGGGCTGGCCCACCGGGTGGACCGGCTTCGCCTCGGCGGCAACGGCGTGGTCCCTCTGGTTGCCGCGCATGCGCTACGAACTCTGGCGATTGAACTGCTGACCGATTGCTGAAAGCGGCATGACGTACAGCGGTTCGGTCTACCTGACGGCTACGACCGGTCGGATCTTTCTGGCGATTTCATTGAGCGTTGCCATAAGGCGATTGCTCTCGGAAAGCGTCGTGGAGAGTTCAGGACCATAACGAGAGATCAGGTATTCTCGAGTCTCAGTCATCTTGGCAAGATGTGCGAATGTGAGCTTCCGCAAGACGAGCCCTCTTTCGACGGCGCGTTCGGCTCTCTCCGCAAGGTTATGGAAATGTGCTCGAATGCGTTCAGGAGGATCGCCAGTCGCCAGAAGAAATGCGTTGAGATACAGCTCGATCGCATGGATGGCGCAAAGCCGAGCAGGTGCTCGTGAGATGGGCTCCCGGGGGCGCCCCTTCAGCAAGAGGGCATCCGCTGCCGAGTGATATTCGGCGGCAAGCGCAAATATCTCGGCCGGACAAGCATTCGCACCGGGATAGGATTTGGTTGGATCATCCTTCATGGAGCATCTTCTGGTAAACTGAAGCTACTCGCCACGGTCAGTCGCGCCAGTAATTGTTGGCGGCTGCGACAGTTTGGAAATGGATGGCGATCACCTGCGATGATGCGATCAGCTGGGTGCTGTCCTGCTCATAGGCGGCTCGCAGCTTGTCGCGGATTTCAGCAGAGGGCTGGGTCACCTTGACGCCGACACGCGCTAGCTTGGTGGCAAGCTCGAAGCCTTCCTGCGGCGTGGCGGTCTTGAGTGAGGGAAGCCAAGTATCAGCCATGATCTATTCCTTTCGACTTGCAGCAATAACCACCAGCTTATCGCAGGAACACGTTCCGGCAATCCATCGAGAGCAGAAAACGCCGCCCGACATTGCGGACGGCGTTTGGGATGCTTCGAGCGATCAGCCTTGAATGGTGTAGACGCGGCCGCGCCCTTCGATCTTCTCGGACGCGACTTCGAGCCCGAGCTTCTTCTTGAGCGCTCCCGCTATCGCGCCGCGCACCGTGTGCGGCTGCCAGCCTGTCACGGCAACGATCTCGGCAATGGTCGCTCCGTCCAGCGCGCGCAGCATGGTGATGAGCGTCGCCTGCTTGGTGCCCTCGCGCGGCGTCCGCACCGGCGCGTCTATGGCCGCCGTGGGCGCGACTGTGGCTACGTTGGCGTCATGGTCCGCACCGTGGATAGACGCGCCCGTGTCGCCGCCTGTGGCGGAGCGTGGCGCATCCGGTTCCGGCAGTTCGTCCGGCTCGATGCCGATGGCGGCGAGGCCGGCATCGGTGATGACCAGCGTGGTGCCGTTTCCATCGCCGGTCTCTCGCCAGATCGGGTCGCTCAGATGCGGCTGGAAGGCGATGCGCCGCGCCTCGACCTCTTCGAGCAGGCCCTTGGCAACCATGGTCTCGACCACTTTGGTGGCGGCACCGCCTTTCAGGTTGGCTGGCAGTGGCAGGGCGATGCGGTCGGCGCGCTGGGCGGCGGCGCTGAGAATGATTGCTTGCGTGTCGGAAAGTTTGGTCATCGGGAAGCTCCCTTCTCCTGCGAAAGAAACGGAGCCGTCCTCAAGATCGGCCGTGGGTCGGCGCCCACCAGTTCGCATGCCATGGCGAGCGACGGGCAGTTGCGCGGATCACCAGACCGCGTGAGGCCGTAAACAACGAAGCTCCAGACCGGTCCGTGGCCATGGTCCTCACGGCAGGCCCATATCTGTGTCCGGGAATTGATGGCATCGTAGATCAGGAACATCGTTTCCGTTTCCATCAATGGGCGCGCGGAATGCGGACCCTTCTACGAGGCCAAGCCCGCCAGTCGGCGGGCGGAACCTGAACGCATTGGCGCTATTCGGCGTATTCGCCTTCATGAAAGGCGCTGTCGCAGATCTCGCGCAGTTTCGCGCGGTAGTGATCGAGCGTTCCGACATCGGCCCAGTTGATTGCGTCGGGGTTGGTATTGAAGTGGTCGTCGCTCAGTGCCTTGAGGCGGGAGAGCATGTCATCGATCTCGAACTTGGTAGCAATGAAGGCGTCGATGGCTTTTTGGGCATTCGTCATGGCGTGGTCCTTTCTGCTCACGCTGACAGTGATGCTCTGATCTGGCGCTTCATCAACTGAATAAGACGATCATTTCATTGCTGTTTTCGTGTTGATGGTGAGCCGGAGAAGGAATTCGCATGCAGGGCATGAGCGAGCGCCAGTATGCCGCCCATGCCGGCCTGTCACGCGGCGCCATCCAGAAGGCGAAAACGGCCGGGCGGCTGATTCTTTATCCGGATGGCAGCATCGATGCGGCGGCTTCCGACCGGCGTCGGGCGGAAACGACCGACCCGTCGAAGACCAGGAAGGCTCCCGCCCCGAACCTGAAACCCGTCCCCGAGGCGGCGGTGACCGCCGTCGGCGACACGTTGCGCGAGCAGGGTCTCGCCGCGTCGATGGTTGGCGGCGGCACGACCTTTCTGCAGGCCAGGACCGCCAACGAGGTGCTGAAGGCGCAGGAGCGGCGGCTGAAGCTCCAGCAGCTCAAGGGAGAACTGATCGACCGCAGCCGGGCCACCCTGCTCGTGTTCCGGCTGGCACGAGAGGAACGGGACGCATGGGTGAACTGGCCGGCACGGGTAGCGGCACTGATGGCGGCGGAACTGGGGCTGGAGCCGGTCGCAATGCAGAAGGTCCTGGAGAAACATGTACGCGCCCACCTCGACGAACTCGCCGAGGTCCGGCCCGACTTCCGGTGATGACGATGCCCTGACCGTCTTCGACGGCGCGGGCGAGATCCTGCGCGCCTGGGGCAGCGGGCTGCGGCCCGACCCAGACCTGACCGTCTCGGAATGGGCGGACCGGCACCGGATGCTCTCGGGCCGCGCCTCGGCCGAGCCCGGGCGATACCGCACGGTGCGCACGCCCTACATGCGCGAGATCATGGACCGGCTGTCGCCCGGCGATCCCACGCAGCGGGTCGTGTTCATGAAGGCCGCGCAGGTTGGCGCGACCGAGGCGGGGAACAACTGGATCGGCTTTGCGATCCACCAGGCGCCGGGGCCGATGCTGGCGGTCCAGCCCACGGTCGAACTGGCCAAGCGCAACTCGCGCCAGCGGATCGACCCGCTGATCGACGAGAGCCCCGAGCTGCGGGAGCGGGTGAAGCCCGCGCGATCCCGCGACGCGGGCAACACGATGCTGTCCAAGGAGTTCGCGGGCGGCATCCTGATCATGACCGGCGCGAACTCGGCGGTGGGGCTGCGGTCCACGCCGGCGCGCTACATCTTCCTCGACGAGGTCGACGCCTATCCGGCTTCGGCCGACGAGGAAGGCGATCCGGTGACGCTGGCGGAAGCCCGGTCGCTGACCTTCGCCCATCGGCGCAAGGTGCTGCTGGTCTCGACGCCCACCATCCGGGGGCTGAGCCGGATCGAGCGCGAGTACGAGGCCAGCGACCAGCGCCGGTTTTTCGTGCCGTGCCCGCATTGCGGCGCGATGCAGTGGCTGAAGTTCGACCGCCTGCGCTGGCAGAAGGGCAAGCCGGAGACGGCGGAATATCACTGCGAGGGCTGCGACGCGGCAATCGCGGAACACCACAAGACGGCGATGCTGGAGGTTGGCGAATGGCGGGCGACCGCCACGGCCGCCGATCCAACCACGGTCGGGTATCACCTCTCGGCGCTCTATTCGCCGATCGGCTGGCTGAGCTGGGAGCGGATCGTGCGGGCCTGGGACGCGGCGCAGGGGTCGGACGAGGCGATCAAGGCATTTCGGAACACGATCCTCGGCGAAACCTGGGACGAGACCGGCGAAGCCCCCGACTGGCAGCGGCTCTACGACCGGCGCGAGCGCTGGACATCCGGCACGGTGCCCGCGGGCGGGCTGTTCCTGACCGCCGGGGCCGACGTGCAGAAGGACCGGATCGAGGTCGATGTCTGGGCCTGGGGCCGCGGTCTGGAAAGCTGGCTCGTCGATCACGTCGTGATCGAGGGCGGGCCGGACCGGCATGACGCGTGGTCGGAGCTGACCGCGCTGCTCGACCGATCCTGGCCGCATGAGCGCGGCGCGCATCTTCGGATCGCGCGGCTCGCCATCGACACGGGCTACGAGGCCCCGGCGGTCTATTCCTGGTCGCGGGCGCAGGGGTTCGCGCAAGTGTCGCCCGTGAAGGGTGTCGAGGGGTTCAACCGCTCGAGCCCGGTCTCCGGCCCGACCTTTGTTGACGCGACCGAGGGCGGCAAACGGCTGCGGCGCGGGGCGCGGCTCTGGACCGTCGCGGTGTCGACCTTCAAGGCGGAGACCTACCGCTTCCTGCGGCTGGCGCGCCCGACCGAGGAGGAGATGGCCGACGGGGCGGCGTTCCCGCCCGGGTCGGTGCATCTGCCGCACTGGGTCGAGAACGAATGGCTGAAGCAGTTCGTGGCCGAGCAACTGGTGACGGTGCGCACCAAGCGCGGCTTCGCCCGGCTGGAATGGCAGAAGCTCAGAGAGCGCAACGAGGCGCTGGATTGCAGGGTCTATGCCCGCGCCGCCGCCTGGATCGCGGGCGCGGACCGCTGGCCCGACGAGAAATGGCGTGACCTTGAGGATCAGCTCGGGGCCGCACCCACCGACGACGATCCCGCGGGGCAGATCAACCGACCGGGACAGGTCCCACAGCGCAAACGCCGCTCCGACTGGCTCGGGCGGCGCGAAGGATGGTTTTGAGCAAGAGGCGTGGAGGGCCAATGGCCCGACAGGGAAACAGGCAATGACCGACTGGACGGAAACCGAGCTCTCGGCGCTGCGCCGGGCCTATGCCAGCGGCACGACCCGCGTCAGCTATGACGGCAAGTCGGTGGACTATGGCTCGGCCGAGGATCTGCTTGCCCGCATCCGGACC
>WBZO01002934.1_pt3 | contig 11337 bp, 11 predicted proteins | sample 5204261 | NCBI WGS metagenome assembly WBZO01 (sample SAMN12412400, study PRJNA552823) | activated sludge metagenome | isolation source: activated sludge from anammox sidestream of wastewater treatment plant... | place: USA: North Carolina | collected 2017-09 | reverse complement strand
CGCGAGCAACCGGGGGAGCGTTCCGGAAATTACGGGTCCCGCAATCAGTGCGGATCCAGGAAATATCCCGGAACTGGCGCGGGCGATACGACAATCGGTAACACTGTCACCGAAAGAGCGAAAGCAATTGGTAAAAAACGAGATAGAATGGGCAAAACAATTTACCTGGAAGCGGGTGGCCCAGGAAACGGCACGCGTGTATGCGTTACTTCATTAACCTATGAAAAAGCTTTCGATCATCATTCCGACCTATAACGAGGCGGCAACCATCGAGTCGGTGCTTAGCCGAGTATTTGTACAACAGGTGCCCGGATGGACAAAGGAAGTCATCGTCGTTGATGACGGGTCATCTGACGGTACGCCGCAACTGCTCAAGAATTGGCAAAAGAAGATCCGTCTTATCGTCATGCCGAAAAACGGGGGAAAGGGGTCTGCCGTCTCCCGGGGAATACGGGAAGCGACCGGAGACGTCATCCTCATTCAGGACGCCGATTTGGAATACAGTCCCGCGGACTATCCTACCCTTCTTGCCCCGTTTGAAAATGAGCGGGTTCATGTGGTGTACGGCTCACGGTTTTTGGGAGCGCATCTTTCGACCATGTTTGTGTACGAGCTCGGCAATAAGTTTGTCACCTTGCTCACCAATATTTTCTACAACACCAACATTACGGATATGGAAACAGGCTACAAGGCGTTCCGCAGGAGCGCGCTTGCAAATATACCCATTCATGCGAAACGGTTTGAATTTGAACCGGAGGTAACGGCAAAACTTTTGCGGAGCGGACATCAGATTTATGAGGTGCCGATTTCATACTTCGGAAGAAAATTTGAAGAAGGGAAAAAACTGACTTGGTGGGACGGGGTCATTGCCCTGCTCACGCTTGTTCGGTATCGCTTCTGGCGTCCATGAACACGGTTACTTCCATGTTTCGGCGTATTGCCGCCCATCCCCTTGCACGAGGAAGCGCCATAGTGCTTGTGGGTTCGACGCTTGCCAACATCGGGGCGTATGCGTATCACCTGGTGGTGGGAAGAATGTTGGGGCCGGTTTCGTACGGCGAGCTCGCTTCGCTCTTTTCGTTTTCGTATCTTTTAAACGTTCCGTCACTGGTTCTCCAAACCGTGCTCACCAAATATATTGCGGGTTTTCGTGCAAGAAATGAAGTGGGGAAGGCAAAAAGTCTGAGTATGGAAACGATGAAGGTACTGGCGGTCATTGCCGTCGGGGGTACCGCCGTCATTTTACCGCTTACGGGATTGCTTGCCGATTTTTTGCACATTTCACATCCTATCTCCGTCCTTTTCATGTATCTGACTTCGGCCTTGTGGATCGTGACGGTTGTTCAGACAAGCCTGCTTCAAGGGTTTCAGCTTTTTTTTGCCGCCATGGTGATGACCAACGTTATTACGGTTTTGCGACTTATCGGAGGCATCATCGGCGGGGCGATGGGTGTGGTTGAAACGGTGATTGCGGGGTTTGTGACGGGACTTCTCGGTTTTGCGGCGTATTTCCTGCCGCTTCGTTTCGTGTACGGAGCCAAAGCGGAAAAGAGCGGGATCTCAAAGAAAGAATTCGTTTCGTATTCGGCGCCGTCGCTTATTACCATGCTCGGTATCACGTCACTCTATAGTACGGATATCTTGCTTGCCAAACATTTTTTGCCGCCGCTTGAAGCGGGATATTATGCGGCTCTTTCGGTCATGGGCAAAATCGTTTATTTTGCTTCAAGCAGTGTGTCCTATGTGCTGTTTCCCGTCGTGGCGGAACGCGCAAAACAGCAAACGGGATCACGAAATCTCGTGATGATGGCCTTACTTGCGGTATGCGCCGTTTCTTTCGGGATTACCGCCGGATACTTTTTGTTCCCCCGTATCGCCTTGGGGTTACTGTTTGGCGCGTCGTATTATCCCGCGGCTCCGTATGTGGGATGGATGGGAATATTTTTATCGTTTTACTCGCTGTGCTATGTGCTCATCATGACCCTGCTTGGACGGGGAAAAACGGGAGTATGGGCATTTGTCGCCGTTGCTTCCGTGGTACAGATCGGGGCTATCGCGCTGTATCATGAGCATATACTTTCAATCATTGCCGCAAATACCGCGGTTGCCGTAGGGTTATTTATCGGTCTTTTGCTATACTATCGCCAACAGCGATAAGCCTATGAAACTCTTAAGCCTCATCATACCCGTCTATCACCAGGAAAAGACGATTCGCAGACAGTTGCAGAATATTTTAGCGGAACTCGAGCTGTTGAAAGTCCCGACCGAAGTGATTGTCGTTATTGACGGCATGGATGACAAAAGCTTTGAAGAGGCAAAAAAAGTCCGTTCCGCAAAAGTGACGGTAACCGGCTACAAAACCAATCACGGCAAAGGATATGCCGTGCGGTTCGGTATGGGGAAATGCCACGGTGACGTCATCGGGTTTCTCGATGCCGGGGGAGATTTAAGCGAGCTCGGACTTTCCATGATGCTTGAGCATTTCAAATGGTATAACGCCGACATCATCGTGGGGAGCAAACGGCATCCGGTATCGAAAGTCGTGTACCCCTTGGAACGAAAAATTCTTTCCTGGGGATATCAGCAGTTAGTGCGACTCCTTTTCGGTTTGAATGTTCGGGATACTCAGGTAGGGATGAAGCTGTATCGGCGAACGGTGCTCGAAGACGTGCTCCCGCGACTGGTGGTGAAAAAGTTCGCCTTCGATATCGAAATACTTGCCGTTGCCAAATACTTGGGTTATACCCGTATCTACGAGGCTCCGGTGGAACTCGATTTTACGGGTGCTTCCAGTATCACCTCATATAGCGTTTGGAATACTATCCTCAATATGCTTTGGGACACGGTCGCCGTGTTTTATCGGTTACGTATTCTTCGTTATTATGATAACTTAAACAAGCGAAAATGGCGGTTTGATGATGAATTAAACTTTAAGGTATCTGTCCCGTAAAGGAGGATTGTTATGCGCATCGTTATCACCGGAGGTGCGGGGTTTATCGGCAGTAATGCCGCGGCGTATTATCTTTCAAAAAACGCCGAAGTCATAATTTTTGATAATCTTTCGCGGAAAAACACCGATAAAAATCTCGCCTGGCTCAAGAGCTTGGGCGGCAAACTTACCTTTATCAAAGGTGATCTCCGGAAAACTACCGAGGTGGGGAAGCTCATGGGTTTTTTGAAAAATGCCGATGCCGTATTGCACCTGGCCGCGCAGGTGGCGGTGACCACATCCGTATTAAATCCACGGGAAGATTTTGAAATAAACGCGCTCGGTACGTTTAACCTCCTTGAAGCAATGCGGGCAAGTTCCAGCCGGGCCAAATTCATTTACGCGTCGACCAATAAAGTATACGGGGGCATGGAAGAAGTATCCGTCGTGGAAAAAGACGGCCGGTATGCGTATGAAAAGCTTTTACACGGCGTCAGCGAATCCGCTCCCTTGGATTTTCATTCTCCGTACGGTTGTTCCAAGGGAACCGCCGATCAATACGTGCATGATTACGGAAGAATTTACGGATTGGATACCGTCGTATTTCGGCAGTCCTGCATTTACGGACCCCGGCAATTCGGGGTAGAAGATCAGGGGTGGGTAGCATGGTTTATCATCGCCACCACCATCGGGAAAAAACTTTCGATTTACGGCGACGGGAAACAGGTACGCGACCTCCTGTACGTCGATGATCTGATACGGGCCTATGATATGGCGATTGCCGCAGGGGAGAAAACGAATGGCGGCATCTATAACATCGGAGGCGGTCCCGAAAATACGTTATCGGTGTGGCATGAATTCGGTCCGCTCCTTGAAAAATTATTCAAAAAAACCATCCGCGTCAGCCGGCAGGACTGGCGCCCCGGAGATCAAAAAATATTTGTTGCTGACGTAAGAAAAGCGAAAAAAGAATTCGATTGGGAACCGACAACCGGTGTCACCGAGGGTATCACAAAACTTTATGAATGGGTGCGGGAGAATGCCTCGCTCTTTTCCTGATACGAGGCATGTATGACGGCAAAAAAATCCCCTGCAAGTGATTATCCGAAAGATGCATATGCGCTTCTTATCGACCGCGAAGAACGGCATTTTTGGTTTCGCGGCAGAAACCACGCGATCCGGTCCATTATCACGAAATATTTTCCCAAACCCTCGGGGAAACGGTTTCTTGAAGTCGGATGCGGTACGGGATATGTCCTTCGTGAACTCGCCGCGATGGGGTTTCGGGTGACCGGCCTGGATATGCACGGTGACGGCATCAAATACGCCAAAAAACGCGTGCCTTCCGCAACGTTTGTTGTCGGCGATCTCTTTGGTTTTAAACCGGCCAAAAAATTTGATGCTGTCGGCATCTTTGACGTTATTGAGCATATTGCCGATGCAACAAAAGCGCTCGAGAGATGTCGGTCTTTGCTCAACCCCGGAGGCATGTTGTTTGTGACGGTTCCCGCACGATCGGAGCTGTGGAGTGTGTATGACACGATATCGGGGCATAAACGGCGCTATACCAAGGCATCGCTTACCCGAGCACTCGAGCAAAGCGGATATACCGTGCGATTCGTCGGATACCTCGGGTTTTTTCAGTATCTGCCGCATCTTTTGGTGAAAAAATTTATGATATCGAATTTACATGCAAACGATACGATGGCGGTGCTGGAGGACGTGCTTCGTATGCCCGTAGCTCCGCTTAACCGATTACTGTTGCTTTCTATGTGGCTCGATACCTCCCTTACCCGGCGAGTTTCGCTACCGTTCGGGACGTCGCTCATTGCCTGCGCGCAAAAAGCGGTATAATCATGCCTATCTATGGATATCCTGATCCTCAATTGGAAAGATATAAAAAACCCCGATGTCGGAGGAGCGGAAGTTATCCTCTATGAACTCTCCAAGCGGTTGGTGCGCGACGGACATACCGTGACGTGGTTTTCCCGAACCTACAACGGCGGAAAAAAGGATGAGACGATTGACGGCATCCGCATCATCCGCCGCGGCAACCGATTTACGGTCTATTGGGAAGCATTTCAATACTACCGCTCGCTCACAAAAAAACCCGATAAGGTAATTGATTGCGTCAACACCATTTGCTGGCAAACACCCTTATATGTGCCAAGGGAGAAACGAATAGCCTACGTAAATCAACTGGCAAAGGAAGTGCTTTTTTACGAACTGCCTCCCGTGATTTCGCATATTGCGTATCTTTTAGAACCGCTCGAATACCTTACTTATAAAACGACGCGGTTTGTATGCTATTCGGAAAGCGTCAAAAAGGATATTGCTTCGTTCGGCATCCCGCTTTCCCATATCAGCACGTTTCCCATAGGGATTGACCACGATCGCTATAAACCGGGGAAGAAGTCAAAGACGCCGCTCTTTGTTTTTGTGGCGCGGCTTACCGCCATGAAACGGCCGGACATGTGTGTTGCGGCCATGCGAATCGTCGTCAAATCCGTCCCTGACGCGAAGCTTGCCATCGTCGGTTACGGACCGATGGAACAACGGCTCCAAGAAATGATTAACGAGTACGGACTGCAAAAAAATGTTTTTCTGGTCAACAAAGACCATCTGTTTTTTGATAAACACCCCAAAGATCAGAAGGTAAAGCTCATGCAGGAGGCGTGGGCGCTTCTGCTTCCGTCGGTAAAGGAAGGATGGGGGATGGTGGTAACCGAAGCCGCCGCCTGCGGGACGCCGAGCATTGTGACTGATGTGACCGGGCTAAGAGATTCGGTGACCCACGGAATTACTGGTATTGTTGTTTCGAGTACAGTTGATAAACGCGTGTTGGCAATTACTCTCCAGTTATTTATTAACGACAGTAAGATGCGAAGTGAGCTTTCGAGAAATACTTTACTCAAAGTAAAAAAGCTAACTTGGAAAAAAGGTTATGAAACATTTATCAACATAGTAATACCTTAATATGCGCACCTCACTTCCCAGCATATCGGTTGTTATTGCCACCTATAATTCTTCCGAAACACTCACAGAATGTCTGACGAGTATTGCACAGCAGGACTATCCGAAGGGCAATATTGAAATAATTCTTGCGGATGGCGGCTCAAAAGATGCCACGTTTCAGGTGGCAAAAAAATACAGCACACGCATAATCCATGTTGATAAGCGGAAACAAGGCGCCGAATATAACCGCGCAATAGGAGCGCATGCCGCAAAAAATGAAATACTTTTGTTTCTCGATCACGATAATATTTTGCCGCATCGCCGATGGCTTAAAAAAATGGTTTTACCACTTCTAAACGATAAGAAGGTTGTAGGAGTAGAGACCCTTCGATACACCTATGATCCTCACGATTCACTTATCGGAAGATATTTTGCGCTTTTCGGGGTAAATGATATTTTTGCCTATTATCTGGGTAAGGCCGATCGAATGTCCTATTTGCATGACTCACCGAAAAAATATGGAGTATTTAAAAAGGCAAATGTGAAGGAAACCAATAAATATTTTATCGTACAATTTGATAAAACGGGTATTCCCACATTGGGGTCGAACGGATTCATGATTCGAAAAAATATTCTTTTTAATCACTCTAACTCTGCACCCGATTATTTCTTTCATATTGATGTAAATGTAGATCTGATTCGAAACGGTTTTTCTCGGTATGCATTTATTAAAGACTCACTTCATCATAAAACCGATGAGCGAGGATTACTGGATTATCTGCGAAGACGAAAACTCTTTATGGAAAAATATCATTACGCCAATCTCTCGAGACGACGATATAGCCTATATGAAAACGGTGATTTTTGGAGTACTGCGAAATTTATTTTGTTAAGTATTACATTTGTCGTTCCGTTGGTTGATTCCATCCAAGGCTATAGAAAGATTAAGGATTTTGCTTGGTTTCTCAATCCGTTTATGTGTTTTAGCCTTGTAATTCTCTACGGATTTGCCATAATACAGCGACAATTATCGATGTATGCAAATAACCTCATGGGCAAATAAACGAATAGTGATTACTGGGTCAAGCGGCTTTATTGGTAAACATCTTCATAATTATTTCACCGATCATAACGCAAAAGTTTTTGGGATATCGCGACATAAAAATGCGACGAAGAATCACGTAGTCATAGATACTACTGACTTCAACTCTCTTACCAGATATATAAAAAAAGTATCGCCCGATGCAATTTTTCATTTGGCGAGTGATGCTATTGTTGAGGTTGGACAATCTAATCCGTATGCAACATTTCGTAATAATATAACAAGTGCGTTGAACATCCTAGAAATATCCCGGCAAGAAAAGATTCCCCGTATCATAATCGCCTCGAGCGTCCATGTGTATGGCAATGCGCCTCTTCCATATCGTGAAGATGTGCCGGCAAGACCCTCACGACCGTATGAAACATCAAAAACTAGCGTGGATCTTATTGCACAATCATACGCGGATACCTATGGCCTACCTGTCCTTATTCCGCGATTTGTCAATGTCTACGGGCCTGGTGATACTAACCTGACGAGAATTATTCCCAAAACAATTCACGCAATAATGAATGGAGATTCACCCACGCTTTGGGGTGGTGATGCATCGAGAGATTACTTATACATAGATGACGTCTTACATGCATATGATGTTTTAGGAAAGGTTTCCGATACAAAATTGGGTGTAAACAGAATTTTTAATTTTGCGACGGGCAAAGCAATTACAGCAAAAAGATTGATCGAGACTATACAGATACTGATGGAATCGGATATTCCCGTGCAAAAACGAATCGTAGGCAGAAAAAACGAACTGTTACGACAGTCCGTTGATTGGTCCAAAGCAAAGCATCAGCTTGGATGGGAGCCCAAAGTCCGGTTGGTCGAAGGGTTATTTCGAACGATTAATTGGTATCTCACTCAGAAATTTCCGAAATCGTAAAGACTAAAAATATTTTTTAATCCAACCTGTTGTATCACCCATGAAGCGCCGAAAGAAAATACTTATTGTGATTCATTCACTGATGGCGCACACAGGGAAACCTATAAGCGGAACAGGATCTTCGCTTTTTGCTTTATTCCGGTTGCGGAAGATTCCCTTCACCATATTCCATTTCCCAATTTACGGCGGTCATTCTGTTATCAGGGAAGACTACATGGCCAAAAGAGTGCATATCAGTGCTGGGAATGTCAGTCCGGGATCTTTATTGCGACGGACATTTATGGAGTGCATGACTTTATGTAACTACTTTTTACGCGAGAAGCATACCGATATCTATGTCGGTATTGATCCATTAAACGCATTTTGGGGTATCCTTGCAAAATTTTGCAAACGAGTTGATGTGGTCGTGTATTATACGGCGGACTATGCAGAGCGACGATTTAGCAACACCGTTTTAAACGCTATTTACCACGGCATTGACCGGTTTTGCATCCGATTTTCCGACCAGATTTGGAATGTGTCGCAGAGGATAGCAGAGAGACGTCTATTACAAGGGGTGCCGCAACAACGGAATTATTACGTTCCGAACGCCCCTCTTCAATTGCCCTTCGCGGGTAGAAATTATGCGCGGCATCGGTTAGTCATCGTGGGAACATCGACGACCGCACTCGAATATCCCGCTCTTATTCGTTCCCTACGCATACTTAAACGTCGATACCCAAATATTGAGCTACACATCATAGGTGAGCTTCGCTTTCCCAGGCTACTCCAGAAGCATATTGATCGCATGGTAAGACAAGGATATGTATATCTTCACGGCGCTCTGTCGCATGATAGGGTACAAGAACTCCTTTCTTCTTCCGGTATCGGTCTTGCTCTGTATAAAGATAGGGATCCGTGGACAAAATTCGGTGACTCGATGAAGATACGTGAGTATCTAAGCTGCGGCCTTCCCGTGATCACGACCGATGTGGTTGCAACGTCCGAACTTATTCGTATCTACGGATGCGGACTGGTGATTCGGCCCTCAAAGCAAGCGATTATTGCTGCGGTATCTTCGATATATGACGGGCGATATGACAACATGCGACGATCCGCCATTCGTGCCGCGAAGGAAAATACTTTTTCACGTATCATACGTCAACCATTGTCTTTGCTGGATATAACCGTATAATATGTTGAACATATGAAAACAATAGTAAGCAAAAAACGGATTCTTGTCACCGGAGGGACAGGCTCCTTCGGAAAGATGTTCGTTAAGAAACTTCTAGAATTTAACCCCGAAGAGGTCGTTGTTTTCAGCCGAGATGAAAACAAACAGGGCATGATGGAAAGGGAAGTTCCCGACAGGAGAGTTCGATACATCCTCGGTGACGTACGGGATTATCAGAGTGTCAGATCGGCTATGCGAGGCATGCATATAGTTATCCATGCCGCGGCGCTTAAGTGGATTCCTCAGGTCGAGTATAATGTTTGGCAAGGAATACAGACAAATGTTGTCGGCGTGCAAAATATTATCGAAGCGGCAAAAGATGAAGGCGTCGAAAAGGTTGTTGCGCTTTCTACCGATAAGGCGGTTGATCCCATTAATGCATATGGGATGACAAAAGCGCTTCAAGAGCGGCTTATTACCACCGCAAATCTAACTTTGGGAAGGAAACGTACCGTATTTGTATCCACCCGGTACGGTAATGTTCTCGGATCCAGGGGTTCGGTTGTGCCGCTTTTCCGTTCGCTCATTGATGCCGGGAAACCGATTACCGTAACCGATGAGTCAATGACGCGGTTTGTGATGACGCTACGTGATAGCGTTGACCTCGTATTGGAGGCGCTTACCAAAGGAGTCGGAGGGGAAGTATTCGTAAAAAAAATGCCAGCGCACACGGTGGGGGATATTGTTTCGATTATGACCGAGACTCTTCCTAGGCAGAAACAGAAGGTGACGATTACCGGTATCAGACCGGGAGAAAAGATTCATGAGGTACTTATTAGTGAGTCAGAATCAGTTCGTTCGGTGGAAATGCAGGAATACTATGTCATCCTTCCGCAGATTTCGCTTCCCGCAGTGATCAAAAGATACGGCAAAATGAAGAGAATCGGACCGCTCCTTTATGCTTCCAATACGACTGAAAGGATAAGCGTAGCAAAACTGAGATCCATGATTAAATCGGAAGGGCTTCTTTAGGGTATGGTTATATGCATCTCCGGTGCGAGCGGATTTGTGGGTGCTCATCTTATTCCTGTGTTACAAAAACTGCAACATACCGTTCGGATTTTTACGCGGAATAAGAAAAATAAATTTCCCGGTGTCGAAAATCATTTCGGAAATGTATCTGATAATCGCGCACTCAAAAAGTTTTTATCGGGAGCTGACATCATAATTAATCTCATCGGGACATTCCCTCCTCCGTTTGAGGATCAGTTTCGGGCTAACGCTGAAATCCCCTATCGTATTTTTTCTGAAGCTGGAAGGCTGGGAATACCGCGAGTGATTCATGTATCAGCGGCCGCGATATATGGAGATTTACCAGCAAAAAATAATCCATCTGAAAATGCTGATCCGCAACCGACGACAACCTACGGTCTCTCTAAATTGTTGGGAGAGCAAATGTTACGTTACTGTGCGAAGCGATATAAACAACGAGCAATCATTCTTCGCCCCACAAACATTTACGGTAGCGATGCAACGGCGGGCGTTATTCATTCGATGCGTGAGTCGTACCTTCGATCAAGGGAAATATATATTACCGGAGACGGTACGCAAGAGCGTGATTTTATCCATGTCGATGATGTTGTATCCGCGATCGTCACACTTCTCGAAGATCCTAAAGCCGTCGGGACATACAATCTTGCTTCGGGTGAAATGTATACCATCGCAGAAATTGCCGATATGTTTAAAAGAAAGTCGAAGACACCTGTTTCAGTTGTTTTCCTGCCGCAGGCACACGGATTTGTTAAATCGCTACGTGCTGATACATCAAAGCTAACCCGCGAATATGCCTGGAGACCGAAACACCGTGTTTCTGCTACTATTACAAGGGCGGTTATGCACAGATGAATATACTTAAATTTCTCATTTCAGGTACGCCGTTTTACCCGCATTGGTTGGAATTCCGTCAAATGGCACTCGGAAATCAGGCGATGTATCGCTACATCAGCGGGAAAGTCCTTGAAACCGGTTGCGGTAACGGGGAAAATAAAGAGAGAATACTTGCCGCGCGTAAAAATAAAATTACCTCGTATTTGGCGACAGACTATTCTTCGTGGGACGATATTTTTGTCCGATACAATCAACGCACCAGTGTTTTAGGATTGCTTTCTTCCTATCTTTTCGGTAAGCAAAAAACAAAAGCTTCAGTTGATCAGGTTGCTGATGCATTACATCTTCCGTTCAAAGATAAGTCATTTGATACGTACTGTTCTTTTGAAGTTCTTGAGCATATTTCTGACCCTGATCGTTTTTTTTTTTTTTTT
>WBZO01006462.1_pt1 | contig 11339 bp, 7 predicted proteins | sample 5204261 | NCBI WGS metagenome assembly WBZO01 (sample SAMN12412400, study PRJNA552823) | activated sludge metagenome | isolation source: activated sludge from anammox sidestream of wastewater treatment plant... | place: USA: North Carolina | collected 2017-09 | reverse complement strand
ACCCTTTCAGCGACAGCGTCTTGGTGATCGCCGCCGTCGTGGTCGTCTTGCCGTGGTCGATGTGACCGATCGTGCCGATATTTACGTGCGGTTTCCCGCGCTGAAATTTCTCTTTGCCCATCGTAATCGCTTCCTTCTCTATAAATCCTCGCCGGCGTCTGGCCGTCGAAATCGATAATTAGTAGTCAAAACCTCTGTTGAATACGCTTAACGAACCACACCAGACAAGCCTATTTACGGCCGTGCAGGATATCTTGCGCGATCGATTCACTGACCGGCGCATAGTGGTGGAATTCCATCGTAAAAGTACCACGGCCCTGAGTCATCGAGCGCAAGCGCGTCGCATATCCAAACATCGTGGCCAGAGGCACAAGCGCTCGCACCGTCTGCAGACCATCGGAGCGCATTTCCATTCCCTCAATCATGCCGCGATTGGCTGAGAGGTTGCCGATAACATCGCCTGTGTATTCTTCCGGAGCGACGACTTCAATCGCCATCATCGGCTCCAACAAAACAGGCTTCCCTTGTTGTTGAGCTTCCTTGATCGCCATTGAACCCGCGATCTTGAAGGCCATTTCCGAAGAATCGACCTCATGGAAAGAGCCATCGATCAGGGTCGCCTTCAAATCAACTACCGGATAGCCAGCCAGCACGCCACTTTCCAGCGCCTCACGAATACCGGCCTCTGTCGGGCCGATAAATTCGCGCGGAATGGCACCGCCAATGATAGCGTTTTCGAAGACGATGCCGGAACCAGGCTCCAGCGGTTCGACGCGCAGAACGACGTGTCCAAATTGACCGCGACCGCCGGATTGACGTACAAAACGGCCCTCTACCTTATCGACCGGGCGCGTGATGGTCTCGCGATAGGCAACACGAGGTTGGCCTACGTTAGCCGCGACCTTGAATTCACGCATGAGGCGGTCGACCAGGACCTCCAGGTGCAACTCACCCATACCGGAAAGAACGGTCTGGCCGGTCTGTTCGTCCACCTTGACCTGAAAGGTCGGATCCTCTTCCGAAAGGGCACGCAAAGCGTTCCCCATCCTGTCCTGGTCGATATTGCTCTTCGGCTCGATAGCCAGGTTAATGACCGGTTCGGGGAAGTCAATCGCCTCGAGGATAATGGGGGCCTTCGCGTCAGTCAGTGTGTCGCCGGTGAAGGTGTTTTTCTGCCCGAGTGTTGCGGCGATATCACCTGCATGAATCTCCTTGAGATCTTCGCGGTGGTCAGCATGCATACGCAGAATACGACCGATTCGCTCGCGCTTGTCCTTTGTGCTGTTAAGGACCGAATCACCTACGGCGACCGAGCCTGAATACACGCGGAAGTACGCCAGGCGTCCCACATAGGGATCAGTGACGATTTTGAAAACCAGCGCCGAGAATGGCTCGTTGATCGATGGGTTTCGCGCCTCAGTCTTGCCGGTATAAGGGTTAGTTCCCTCAATAGCGGGGATATCCAGCGGTGAAGGCAAGTAGTAGACGATAGCATCGAGGAGGCGCTGGATACCACGATTGCGCAAGGCGCTGCCACACAGGACGGGCGTAACGCGGTTTTCAACGGTTGCTTGACGAAGGGCCGCCCGTAATTCGGAGACGCCGATCTCTTCGCCATCCAGGTAGCGCATCATGAGGTCGTCATTGGTCTCGGCAATGCTCTCCATCATATGGCGATGAGCATCGTCGACGACTTCCACCAACTCCTCGGGGATGGGTCCGATCTCGGGCTTGAGACCGGAGTCTACATCATTCCAGTAGTAAGCCTGCATGTCGAGCAGGTCAACAATACCCCGGAAAGATGATTCCACGCCGATAGGATACTGAATAGGTACAGGATTCGCACCGAGGCGATCCTTGATCATACCGATTGTACGCTCGAAATCTGCGCCGGTACGGTCTATTTTGTTAACAAAGCAGATCCGCGGAACATGGTAACCGTTGGCCTGACGCCAGACCGTTTCGGATTGTGGCTCGACCCCAGCTACCGCGTCGAAGACAACGACGCCACCGTCAAGAACACGCAGACTACGCTGCACCTCGGCCGTAAAGTCGATATGGCCGGGAGTGTCAATAATGTTGACCTGGTGATCGAGCCAGAACGCCGTGGTCGCCGCCGACGAGATGGTGATCCCACGCTCGCGCTCCTGGTCCATGGAATCCATCGTGGCGGTACCCTCGTGGGTCTCGCCCATGCGATGGATCACACCTGTGTAATACAGGATACGCTCGGTGGTTGTCGTCTTACCGGCGTCGATATGGGCAATAATGCCGATATTCCGGATTCGCTCCAGCGGATAATTCGCCATAACTTAATTAAATCCGGAAATGCGAGAAGGCACGGTTGGCCTCAGCCATACGATGCGTGTCATCGCGCCTTTTCACAGCAGCGCCTTGATTATTCGCCGCATCCATAAATTCGCTGGCAAGCTTATCAGCCATCGTCTGGCCGCCACGATTGCGAGCAGCGCTCAATAGCCAACGCATGGCCAACGAGACCTGACGATAAGGTTCCACAGGAATAGGAACCTGGTAAGTGGCGCCACCAACACGGCGCGGCCGCACTTCGATCTGGGGCATAACGTTCTGCAAGGCTTGCTCGAACACCTCTACCCCAGGACGGCCGGCGCGCTCTTCGATCATGTCGAAGCTGTCATATATCAAACTCTGGGCTACGCTCTTCTTGCCGTCATACATGAGCCGGTTGACGAACATCGACACATGTAAATTGTCGTAGCGCAAATCAGGTTGTATTTCGCGTTTTTCAGGACGGAATCGTCTGGACATGACTTTCTTTTCCCGGCAGTCAACATCAAAGAGACTGCCAACAGGTTTTATTTGACCGGTTACTTCTTCTTCGCGGTCTTCGTGCCGTATTTGGAACGGCCCTTCTTACGGTTGACCACACCACCAGCGTCCAAGGTGCCACGCACGATGTGATAACGCACACCGGGCAGGTCCTTCACGCGTCCGCCACGAACCAATACAACCGAGTGGTCCTGCAGCGTATGACCTTCGCCGGGAATATAGGCGGTCACTTCAATGCCATTTGACAAGCGAACACGAGCCACCTTTCGTAGCGCCGAATTCGGCTTCTTGGGGGTCATGGTTTTCACCTGAGTGCAGACCCCACGTTTCTGCGGCGCGCCCATAGGTTGGCGTGTACGCCGCTGCTTGAAGGAATTCAAGGTATATTGCAGTGCCGGAGATTTGCTCTTCTTTGGCTTAACGCTCCGTCCCTTGCGGACAAGTTGATTAATTGTTGGCAAAGCTAACGTTTCTCCTTTCTGAAACTCTCTGCGCTGAAAGCTACTCTAAGACAAAAACGCCACAAACCGCTGCATCGGAAGGTGACGAAATTTCGTTCCTTATCGCCCGCAGTAGTAAGGGGGTTTCTATTCAACTGTGAATCAATGAAATCGTCTGAATATACGGAAGGGGACAGAATACCCAACCATTTCCGACAATATGGAGGCCATCGTAGTATTTTCTCTATCGATGGCCCCCATCGTTTTCGACCTATTCAATTAGTAACGACGCTGCACATCGCTACCTCATGCGGTTGACATACGATCTACAATCCTAACAGAAATGGCTAGAATGTCAATACTATTTTCCTTGCCGACGCCATTTTCCCCAGGGTAGATCTCAACGGGCCGGCTGCTACATGCAGCCGGCCCTATAACTATTAATGACTTGTGCGAGTCAGGGCCATGAAATCATCCCCGGCCCACTTCCGGCTGGTCCGCTTGTCGTCGTCCTTGCCGAATCGCACAACCTCGCCACCCTCGGTCACAGCCTCTACAGCCAGGCCAAGGCTTTGCAGTTCCTTGACAAGGACACGGAAGGATGCTGGCACGCCCGGTTCCTCAATCGGCTCATTCTTGACGATGGATTCGTACGTCTTAACCCGGCCCTGCGTGTCGTCCGACTTGACGGTCAGCATCTCCTGCAAGGTATGGGCCGCGCCATACGCCTCCAGCGCCCAGACTTCCATCTCACCAAAACGTTGGCCGCCGAACTGAGCTTTGCCGCCCAACGGCTGCTGTGTCACTAGCGAGTACGGACCTGTAGAGCGAGCATGCGCCTTGTCTTCCACAAGGTGCGCCAGTTTCAACATATGGAGAACCCCGACAGTCACCGGCTGGTCGAACGGACGGCCGGTCTTGCCGTCGAATAAACGCTCCTTCCCCATCGTCGGCAATGGAATATGTGTATGGGTGGTGATGACGTTCGACAGAGCCACCATCTGCTCGACTTCGGCCGTCGCCGGATCGACTTTGACTTCCTCAGGAAGCATGTCGCCATACTTCTCGAGAATCATGGCGAACCATTCGCGAACTGTCGCCTCGATAGCCTTCTCTTCGATCTCTAACCAGCGTGCCTCCACGTTCTCTTCCTCATTCTCGGGGAAGATCTCGTCCGGATTCCAATCACGGCTACGCAGCCACTCGCGAACAGTCGCCCAACGAGCGTAGTTTTCGTCGATTTCCAGTTGCGCAGCGTCGTAGCCGAGGTCACTCAACCAGGCGACGACGAACAGACGTCGAGCACGGTCGTCGTCTTCGATTTGGCTCATGTCATATTCGATCTCAGCCAACCAATCCCACGCCCACTCACTGGCTATATCCCAGGCATGGTCAATGAGCCAGGCCCGGCCAAGTTCAGCCGAAATTTCATGCTCCGTCGCGCCGTCAAACACCGGCGTGATAGCTCGGAAGCCGATGCGGCTGGCAGCCCAACCCAGGTGAGCCTCCAGAATCTGGCCGATATTCATACGGCCGGGAACACCCAGCGGGCTGAGAATGATATCGATAGGACGACCGTTATCGAGATACGGCATATCTTCGATAGGAACGATCTTGGAGATAACGCCCTTGTTACCATGGCGACCAGCCATCTTGTCGCCCTCGGATATCTTGCGTCGCTGGGCAACGCTGACGCGGACCATTGTCTCCACACCGGCAGGCAGATCGCGATCGTGCTGCCGATCAAAGACCTGAACGTCGACCACCTTGCCCCGTGCACCGTTCGGCAGACGAAGGCTGGAGTCTTTCACTTCCCGCGCCTTGTCCCCGAAGATGGCGCGCAAGAGCTTCTCCTCAGGGCTGAGTTCTTTCTCACCCTTGGGCGTGATCTTGCCCACCAGGATGTCATTCTCATTAACGTCTGCGCCCACGCGGATAATGCCGTGTTCGTCGAGGTCCTTCAGGGCATCCTCGCTGACATTGGGGATATCGTAGGTGATCTCCTCAGGGCCAAGCTTGGTGTCTCGCGCTTCGACCTCATGCTTTTCGATATGAATCGAGGTGAAGCGATCCTGGCGAACCATCGATTCGCTAACCAGGATGGCATCCTCGAAATTGCCGCCCTCCCAGGAGAGGAAGGCCACAACGACGTCCTGACCTAAAGCCAGTTCACCGTTATGCGTCGAAGAGCTATCCGCCAGTACATCACCGATCTGCACACGCTGGCCACGATAGACGATCGGGTGCTGATCGATGCAAGTGCTCTGATTGGAACGATTATATTTGCGCAGGTTGTAGGTGCGCACTCCGTTCTCATTGGCGACGACGATCTTGTCACCAGAGACGCTGACGACCTCACCGGGCTGATCGGCCAGTACGACCTGACCGGAGTTCAGCGCTGCCTGTAACTCCATACCGGTGCTGACGATCGGCACATCGGGTTGCAACAACGGCACAGCTTGTCGCTGCATATTCGAACCCATCAGGGCACGGTTAGCGTCATCGTGTTCGAGGAATGGAATCAGGGCGGCCGATACGCCGACGATCTGTCGCGGCGCGACATCCATGAAGTCCACGCGTTGCACCGAAGTGAAGCGGAATTGTTGGTTTCGTCGCGATGAAACGCGCGCCGATGCAAATTGACCACGCTCATCGATCTTGGCATTAGCCTGGGCGATCGTATAACGGTCTTCCTCATCGGCCGACATATAGATAACTTCATCGGTCAGGAAAGGCTTCACCTGCACTTCTTCGATACCGGCGTCACGAAGAGCTTTAACTTGCTCGGCCGTGATCGTCTCATCTTTAGTAACGATGATCTCACCGGTAGCCGGATCGACGATATTGACGAAGGCATCATGGTCGATCAACTCGTCCCCAACCGGCAATTTATTTAGCACGCGCCGGTAAGGGGTCTCGATGAAACCGTATTTATTAACGCGGCCGTAGGTAGCCAAACGACCAATAAGGCCAATGTTCGGGCCTTCCGGCGTCTCAATGGGACAGATGCGACCATAGTGGCTGTGATGAACGTCACGGACCTCGAAACCGGCGCGCTCACGGCGCAGGCCGCCTGGCCCCAAAGCCGATAAAGTACGCTTGTGGGTCAATTCAGCCAACGGGTTAGCCTGCTCCATGAACTGGCTCAGCTGCGAGCTGCCGAAGAATTCACGAATAGCGGCCACGACCGGCCGGATGTTGATTAGAGAGACGGGCGTGACGTTATCGCTCTCGCGAATCGACATGCGCTCGCGGACGACCCGTTCCATACGGCGTAAACCCACGCGCAATTTTGCCTGGATCAACTCCCCAACTGTCTTCACCCGACGATTGCCCAGATGGTCGATGTCGTCCGGCCCCTCCAAACCATTGTTGATCAGGATCATATGGCGGACGAAATTGACGATATCGTGTTGAGTAATGGTGCGATGTGTCAGAGGCACGATCGATTGAAGATTCAGGCGTTTGTTGAGCTTGTATCGGCCAACGGCAGCCAGATCATAGCGACGATTATCGTAGAGTTGCTCCTGCAAAAACTGAGAGGCGTTATCCAGAGTGGGCGGATCGCCGGGGCGCATACGCCGGTAGAATTCGATCAGCGCCTGCTCCGGGATAGACTTCCCTTCGTCCCAATGGGGCTCTTGCTCAATACTACCCTGGATGTAGAGGTGCTCGCCGTTGGTATCAACATCGGCGAACAGCGATAACAGTTCCTCGTCAGTCCCCTCTTTTATAAGCGGGTTGCCCAGGCCATCGGGAATGGCGGCCATCGCGCGCAAGAAAAGCGTCACCGGGACTGTACGCTTGCGGTTAAACTTGACCGTCAAGTAATCAGTCTTGCGCGTCTCGAACTCCATCCATGCGCCGCGATCGGGGATGAGTTTGCCCATGGCCAAAGGCCGGCCGGTGGTACGCTCCTCCTCGACTTCAAAATAGGCGCCGGGCGAGCGAATCAACTGGCTGACGACAACACGCTCCGTACCGTTAATGATAAATGTACCGGCAGAGGTCATGAGCGGGAAATCGCCCATGAAAATATCCTGCTCAATAGGTTGATCCTGCTCGGCGCTATAGAGCAAGACCCGAACGTAGAGTGGCGCAGCGTAACTCATGTCGCGCTCAACGCACTCTTCAACATTATATTTCGGCTCTTCGAACCAATATTTCAGCTCGAATCCCTTAACTTCATCACGCTTGCTAGGGAAATAAAGCTTCAGGTCGCCATTAAAACTTTCGATGGGAGAAATCTCATCAAAAAGCTCCGCCAATCCTTCCGTCGTAAATTGCTCAAACGAGCGTAACTGGACGTCGATCAGAGTCGGCAATTCCATCGGTCGGGTTGTTCTGGCGTAGCTTTTAGTAAAAACGCTGGACATATTGTGTCACCTGCTCCCTGGAGGGCGAAGGACTACTTCACCATTTAGAATAACTTGACAACCGTTTCACACAAAAAAGGTGCAATCCTTGCTTGCACCTGTTCAATTGCTCTTTCGCTCGCAATCAATTTAAATAATTCGATCAAGAGACGGTTTTCCGCGAACTTGTAGTATATTAACTCATTCACGGTTTGTCAAGTCTTTATAGATCGCAAGGATCTGTTCGGCCGCGGCCGGCCAGCTAAATTTCTCGATGACTCGCCGGCGAAGCTTGCGGCCAATATCCGTCCGGCCCACAGGATCGTTGATCAACGAGACGATCGCCTCTGCAAACGCGCTCGCGTCTCCGGTAGGTGCGTAAACACCCAAATCGCCAAGATATTCCCAATTCACCGGGGTGTCGTAAACAACAACCGGCAATTCCATAGCCATGTAGTTAAGAAGTTTGCCGCTGCCCTCGCTGAGTGACATCTTGGGCGCGGCGGCGATGTCACAAACACTGAGGAAATAAGGGGCGTCATCGAAGGGAACTCGACCGGTAAAGGTAACGATGTCATCCACTCCGCGCGCCTGAGCCAGGTTCTGATAATGATCGACATTGGGGAAGCCCATGATCAGGAAGTGGACATCAAGGCCTCTTCGCCGGCAGTCAACCGCTGATTCGATCAGGTGTGGGATACCTTGATAATCAGTCAGCAATCCCAGATACCCAACGACGACCGTTTCGGGTGATATATTGAGGCGCGCCCGCAGAGGATGATTGCCGGGTTTGTACGGGAACCGCGCCGGATCAAACTGCACCGCATCAGCGCAATCAGGCAAGGCATGGATCAAGTCCCGTTGGACGCCGAATCTTTCGCGCAAAAGGTCGCCGGCATGGCTGGAACTGGTCAGGATAGCGTTCGGCAGACGCCGGGTGATGGCTGCCTCCATGCGAAAGGCCCAGGGGTAGACCCACCCTTCCGGGTTTAGAAAATGATGGTCAACCATTTCGGCCGTCAGGCTTCCCTGATAATCAAACACCAGAGGAAGTCCGTATAAACGCGCCAGAACCCCGCCGATCAAAGCGCCCTCATGCATGTGGCCGTGGATAATGTCCGGCCGATAGCGCCGAATCTCCTTCAAAGACCTTACGGCCAGGTATGCATCGAAAGCGATCTTGTGACGCGACGACCCTACTTCGTAATCAGTACGCCATGGCAAAGGCGCGGTTCGGCGGATATCGATCCCTGGCACGTCACGACCCTTATAATAGGTAACGACGGCGATCTCGACGCCTCGCTCTTCCAATGCCCGTATCTCCTCCAGGATACGGATATGACCTCCATAATCGCTGAAGAAAGATGTCGGCGCAATCATAAGTACGCGCAATGGATCACTCCCGGGGGATAGATATCAGCATTCGTCTCCAGGGCATATCCCGCGCAACCGAAGACACAATACGAGAAAATGACGATTGAACCAGGCAAGGAGTTAGCCGTTCCGCTTGTCTCTACCCAGTTTCCCGGATAGCCAGCCACCCAGGAATTGATTGGATACCGAAAGCTGACCGAGTTCGCGATCATTGTCTTCCGTCCATTCGTTCCGGCCGCGCTCCTTGATCCACCGTTCGCGCTGAATGAGCAATTGCCCCAACGTCAGATCGATCATCTCGCGATCTCCTTCCAGGATCAAGCGACGCAAATCAACCAACTCCTCCAGAAGGGCATCGAGCCATCGCAATGTCACGGCTTTATCATGCAGCGCAAGACTGGTGATGTCAGTGCCGTACTGCAACGGTTGAGTCGCCAGGGCAAAGGATGAATTAGCAAAGCGCAACATATCTCGCCAGCCGGTTGATTTTTGCAGCGCCCCAAAAAGAGCGGCTGCGGCCAGTCCCGGGAGGGTTTCCACCCCCTGCACAAGGCTGTCATACTCCATCGGATCAACGAAATAAGGAACAGCGCCCAATAAGCGACCAAAATCAACGGCCGTATCAACTGCCTGCGGAGCTGCGTTGGGTGACGGCATCAGACAAAAGATGCTGTTCTTGAACAAATCGGCTGTCGCTGCTTCCGGTTCATTTCGCCCGTCATTCAGGTAAGATGCAGCCAGCACGGGCATCACCCCAACGTAATGGCCATGGGTCAGAAACTGATCGGCCCATTTCTGGCTCAGGCCCTTGAGGACGGACATATCGAGCACCAGCGCATGAGGTTTTAATTCATCCCCAATCGCCTGGAGGCTGGTATGTAATTCAGCCAATGGGACTGACAAGACCAGTATGTCAGCAGCGGCAGCAGCTTTGACCAGATTCCACTCCGCTTTATCAATCGCCCCCAACTCGTCTCGCACCCGTTCCGCCAAATCGCGATAGCGATCATGGCCGATAATGTTCAATCCAGCAGAGGAAGCCTTAATAGCCTTGGCAATAGAAACGCCCGTCCGGTCCATTCCTACAATCGTAATTGTCTGAGCCTGCATAAGCCGTCTCCTCTAGTTTTGATCATCTGCCCATTGCAGAATGATCAGCAAGCGATCGATCTCGTCATCCCCAACAACCTGCTCCTGGTGTCGCCGAATCATCTCAACCACGCGGGGTCGAGAACCCACTGCCGAAGCCATCTCGGCGCCCCACGCCGGATGCTGGGCGCGAACAACAAATGGCCGCCGCCAACTATCGAGAGGACCACGTCCCCAGTTCCTGGCTTGTCCCGGAAACAACCTGCTACCGATAACGATCACAGTGCGATCCCAGACCGAGAGTGGTTGGCGTATCTTGCCGACATCATGCAAGAGAGCCGCCGTTAGTAAATCCGGATGATTATAACCCGCCTCGCGCAGGGTGTGAAAGACACAGTAACTATGCTGTTGGTCGGCATAGGTGAAACGAAAGAAGAGATCGCGTTCAGCAACCGTCAAGTGTTCAGCAATTTCAGCACGTTCAGCTTCTGTCAACGGGCCAGCGGTCAGGTTATTACACAGTTGCCGGATTCGGTACGGGAGACGGATCACGCTAAACCGAGCAGAAAGCGCAATGTAATAGAAGCCGGCAGGCCCACCAGGGTATTAAGGACCGACGGAACGAAGAATACGACCATCATTAAAATGATGAATCCATATTGCTCAAACGGCCGTATTCGATAAGCGAATTCACCCGGTAAGATAGCGTACAGGACTCTGGACCCATCCAGTGGCGGCACGGGAATCAGGTTAAAGAAAGCCAGGATGAGGTTAATCCAGACGAACTCAAACAAGACGTATGAGGGAGACGGCAAATAACCTGAAGGCGCAAATGATGTGGTACTGAATGGTCCCAGACGGAAGACCAACGCCGCCAATACCGCCATGATAATATTGGATACAGGGCCGGCCAAGGCCACAATCGCCATCGACGTGCGCGGGTTACCGCGCATGTTCATCGGGTTAGTCATTACTGGTTTGGCCCACCCAAAGCCGGCGATGATCAGCAATATCGTGCCGAATGGGTCAAGGTGCTTGAGCGGGTTAAGGGTAATGCGACCCATATTGCGGGGGGTCGGATCACCCAGATAATCGGCCGTCAGCGCGTGCGCCAGCTCATGAAGCGTGAATGCAATGAGCAGGACGATAACGCGCGCGATAATAGTTGCGGGGTCTAGATTATTTAGCATATGTCAGGCTGTCGTTCAGAGCCATCAATCATTCGGCTCCGTTAGCATTCAAGGCAAAGTATACATGTTCGAAGAGAGAGTTA
>WBZO01006461.1_pt1 | contig 11341 bp, 8 predicted proteins | sample 5204261 | NCBI WGS metagenome assembly WBZO01 (sample SAMN12412400, study PRJNA552823) | activated sludge metagenome | isolation source: activated sludge from anammox sidestream of wastewater treatment plant... | place: USA: North Carolina | collected 2017-09 | reverse complement strand
TTGGATGATCCGCGGGAAGAACTCGCGCCCTTCGACCGTCAGGATCGACTGGTCCAGCCGGGGCCCTCCACGGTCCTGACGGGGCGACGGTTCCGGCCCCAGGGCGGGGCGAGGCGCGGACTCCGGGCCGGCCACGGGAGGCGACGCGTCGGCCCCTCGCCACGCGGCGTCGCGATCCGGCGGACGCATTGCGCTGCCCGGCGCCCCGGCGGCGACCACGCCGGCCACGTCCAGGTCGTCGATCCACACGTTGGTCACGCCGGGGCCGCCGTAGACGTTCAGGATCACGCGATCGAGGTAGGCCTCGCGCTCGTCCACGTCAGGGCCGAACTGGGAACGGAGCACGCGGACGTGCCGGGTGAGGAGCTGCGGCACGTTGTCGATGCGGAGTTGCTCCCATCGGCCGACCTTGGAGTAGCTCGTGCCCGAAATGAGCGCCGTGAGGGGTTGACCCGTGCGCGGGTCGGCCGTGCGCGGCAGGACCAGCCGGGCGAGCAACTGCAAGCCGGCCCGGTCGGATTTGATCCAGACGGTCGGGAGGAGCTCGTCGATCACCCGGGCGCGGCCCACCTCATGGCTGAACAAGACTTGGGTCCCGTCGGCCCCGACCACGCGGAGCCGCTCGCAGCCGTTGCCCACGTGGGCCTCGCCCTGGACGCGGGCGTGAAACTCGACCCGGTAGCGGGCGTCGCCGCCTGCCTCGCGCCAGGTGGGGTCGGGGCCCTCAAAACCCTGGTAGAAGGCCGACTGCCCCAGCGCGCCCGTCGGTTGCGCCGCGGCGACGAGCGCAGCCGCGGCCAGGAGCGAGAACAGGGCCAGCTTTGGCGGAATCACGGTGGCGGTTGGTCGCGGGTCGTGGACCGGGGGAGCGGGCGGCGTGGCCCGAAGGCAACACGGGGGCGGAAGCGGGGACTCCGCCGTAACGTGGGCTTGTATCAGGATTTGCGGAACGGTGCCAGATCAACCGTGGCGTTTTGCCAACAGGCGGATTTGGCGGTCCGTTGGTCTGCGATGCGCAAGTCTCACGTTGACAACAGGTTAGAGCTGGTCGCTGCAGAGCCCGGCCGCGGTGGCACGGATTCTGCTCCTCTGCCAATCGTCGCGCCGCCTTGAAGGAGACACCCATGAGCCAGCCCATCCGATCCATGAAGCCTGAGACCGACGAAATCCCCGCTGAGATTGCCGATCTGGCCGCTGCCATTGACCTGCTGCCGTTGGAGCACCGCAATCCAGTCGGCCTGCTGATGACCCGCGTGGTGGAGAGCACCAAACGGCGACGTCGGATTCTCACCCTGGTGCAAGAGGCCCTGGGTCAGCTTCGGCTGGACATGAAGTACCTGATGTTTGACTTGGAGGCGACCCGCCGAGAACGGGACGAATATCGCCGGCAGCTCGAAGAAAGCGCCCCGCCCGAGGATGGCGAGACCCCTCCAATCGAGTAAACTCCCCGGCACGCAAGGTGGTTGCCCTCATTGCGATTCGCTTCGCACTCCAGCAACTCCAGAAGTGCCTGCTGCGGACGCACTCCGGTCTTCGTGCCCGAGGACCGGAGTGTCTTTAGTTTCTTGCCGCCGCCTCGAGCATTGCGGGGCCGGCAAGCCTGACGTACCATAAAGGTTTGCTGGCTTACGGGTGGACACAGTACTTGTGAGGGGTGTCTGCGGCATGGGACAGCCTACCGCGGAGCAATTCGCGCAGCGGGCCTTCGATCTGGGGTTGCTCACCGACCTGCAGATCCAGGAGACCTGGGCCTCGTTCGGCAGCCGCAGTGTCGGGCTGGACGACTTCGTCCAGTACCTGGTCCGCCGCGAGTACCTGACAAACTACCAAGTCGAGCGGCTGACCAAAGGGGAGAAGTCAGGGTTCTTCTTCGGCGATTACAAGGTGATCTACCTGGTCGGCACGGGGACGTTCGCCCGGGTGTACCGGGCCGTCCACCGCGAGACCGGCCAGATCGTGGCGGTCAAGGTCCTCCGCCGGCGCTACAGCGACAAGCCGCTGCAGTCGGGGCAGTTCGTGCGCGAGGGCCAGGTGGGGTGTACGCTGCGCCACCCCAACATCGTGCCGATTTACGAGGTCGTTTCCCAGGGCACGTGCCATTTCCTGGTCATGGAATTCGTCGAAGGGCGCAACCTCCGCGAGTTCGTCAAGGTCCGCGGCAAGCTCGACGCGAGCGAGGCCACCCGGCTGATGACCGACATCGCCAGCGGCCTGCAATACGCCTTCGAGCACGGGCTGACGCACCGCGACCTGAAGATGAGCAACGTGCTGGTGTCGAGCCAGGGCCGCGCCAAGCTGGTCGATTTCGGCCTGGCTGCCATGGACGAGACCATTACCGACGACCTGCTGGGCGACCTCCCCAACACCCGGACCATCGACTATGCCGGCCTGGAGCGGGCCACCGGGGTGCGCAAGGACGACACCCGCAGCGACCTCTACTTCGCCGGTTGCATCTACTACCACATGCTCACGGGCAAGCCGCCGCTGTTGGACACCAAGGACCGCGTGCAGCGGCTCTCGAAGACCCGTTTCCTCGAGGTCGTCCCGGTCCAGAAGGCCCTGCCCGAACTGCACAGCTCGGTGGCCCTGGTGGTCAACAAGGCCATGGCGCTCGACGTGAACCGCCGCTACCAGACGCCGGGGGCCATGCTCATCGACCTGAAGATCGCCGCCAAGCGCCTCACGGACGATCCCAAGTCGGCCAAGGCCAGCCAGGAAGAAACCCAGCGGGAGTTCGACCGCATCGCCGGCATGGACCAACCCAAACACGCCGTGATGGTCGTGGAGTCGAACACGCAGATGCAGGACCTGTTCCGCGACGGGCTCAAGAAGGCGGGCTACCGGGTCCTGGTCACGAGCGATCCCCAGCGGGCCATGGATCGCTTCCGCGAGGACGGCGCCGCTGCTGCCTGCGTCATCTTCAACGCCGACGAGCTCGGCGAGTCGGCCCTGGCCACGTTCAACCAGTTGGGCAAGGACACCAAGACGCACTTCGTGCCTGCCGTGCTGCTGTTGAACGAGAACCAGCGCCCCTGGCTCGGCGAGGCCCAAACCAGCCAACACCGGTTGGTGCTGTCGATGCCCATTACCATGAAGAAGCTCCGGGCGACGATCGCCCAACTGCTGCCGTCGAGCGAGACCATGTGAGGTTGATCTTCTCCGCCGGGCCTCTATAATCTCTTTCGGTGTGTCGAACGAGGGGGCGGCTGTCTTAGTCTCTAGCCTGACAAGAGGTTGAAGTGGGGAACATTTCCGAGCTGAACGAAGCCAATTTCGAGCAAGAAGTCCTTAACGCGAGCCAGCCGGTCCTGGTTGATTTCTGGGCCCCCTGGTGCGGCCCATGCCTGCGGATCGCCCCCCTCGTGGAGGAGTTAGCCGCCGAGAACTCGGGGTCGGCCAAGTTTGGCAAAGTGAACGTCGACGACAACCAGCATTTGGCCGCCACGTACGGCGTCAACAGCATCCCCACCCTGATGGTGTTTAAGAGCGGAGAAGTGTTCCGAAGCCTGGTCGGATTGCAGACGAAAGCGCGGCTCCAAGAGGCCATCAACGCGGCCCTCGCCTAAGCGCGTGCCGATCGAGCTTCGGATGACCGTTTCGCGCAAGGGGCCCCTTCATCGCGGGGCCTCTTGCATTTCTTGGCCTTCCAGCGCCACTTCCTGATTTGCCCAAGGGTCGCATCCTTCTCAGATCACCCGGAGTCGGGAATCTGGCGGGGTATCACCCCGCACTGCCCAGAACTTGGGGTCAACTTCACCCGCCACTTTGCCGATTAAGCAGTTTGGGAAGAATCTGCCGGCTGCGTGGAGTTTGACGCGCGCAGCGATCCCGAAGCTTGTGCTGGCGAGGCGCGTCCCATGGCGAAGCGAGAAACGAGACCCCGCAACCCGAGCCCCGAGATGCCCTCTCTGGAGACACGGATCGACATGCCGCACCCTGCTCCAGGCAGAACCGCGGAGCCGGAGGAGGTCGCCGCCTCCGTCACGGCGGGCGGCGGGCGCGACGTCGCGACGGAAAGCGACCTAACTGCCGAGGTGGTCCGCACCCAGGCGGCCCAGTTGGCGGCCCATCTCCGCGCCCGCCAGGCCGACCTCGACCGCCGCGAGGCCCAGGTCAACGCCCACAGCGCGCAGATCGACACGGGCTTGCGGAGCGCGCGCCTCTGGGCCTCGGAGCGCGAAGCGGAGTTGGCCGAGCGGGTCGCCGAGTTGGACCGCCGGGAGCGGGAAATGGACCGCCGGGAGCGGGAGTTGGAGGACCAACTGGCGAGGCTCTCCGCAGCCAAGACCGCCGCCGAGGAGGGCCAGCGGCCTAATGCCGACCTGTCGGCCCAGGAAGAGACCCTCCACCGCCGCGCTGCGCAGCTCGAGGCGGACGCCGCGGAGATCGCCGACCGCGAGGCCGCGATCCGCGAGGCTGCCGGCCAGCTTGCCGCCGAACGCCAGGAGGCCGAGCGCGCCATCGGCCAGGCCGCCGAACAGCTTAGCGCCGAGCGCCGGCAGGCCGAGGACGCGATGCGTCGCGAGCGGCAGCAGATCGACGCCCACCGCGAGGCCTCGCTGGCCGTGGTCCGCCAGGCGCTGGCCGGGTTGGAGCAGCGGCGCGCGGCGATGGAGGCCCACTTCGAGGCGCGCCAGCAGGAGGTCTCTCGTCCCAGCCCTGAAGCGCTCGCCAGGCAGCAGGCATTGGAAGAGACCGCCCGCGGCCTGGATCGCCGCCAGCAGGAGATCGAGCGTGCGGAGGCAGCCCTGACCGCGCTCCGCGAGGAGACAGAGAAGCTCCGCGACCAGCTCCTGGAAGACCGCCGCAGGGCGGCCGAGGACGCCCGCCAGTTGAGCGAGCACATGGCGGCCGAGCACCGCCGCGCCGCGGAGGACCTGGAGGAGAAGCGCCAGGCCTTGGCGCGGCGGAGCGAGCACGTGGACCAGTGCCGCACGGCGCTGGAGGACCTCCGCGCCGAATTGGAGCGGATGCACCAGGAGACGCTCGAAGTCCGCCTGGCTACCGAGGAGCTGTGGGTCCAGCTCTCGGGCACGGCCCCGCCGGCCGCCCTGACCCGGTCGCTGGGCCAGATTCGCGTCAAGCTGGCCGAGCACTACCGCTTGGCGGGCGACGAGCTGGCCGACCAGAAGCGCGAACTGGAGGCGATCCGCCGCGAGTTGGCCGGGCAGCACGAGCGGCTCAAGGCCGAGAAGGAGCGGCTGAAGCGCTTCGCGGCGCGGCGAGAGGAGGAGGTCCAGCAGCAGGCCGCCCGGCTGGTCGCCCGCGAGCAGGAACTCCAGCGCCAGCAGGACGAGATGGCCGACCTCGCCCGCAAGTGGCAGTCCGAGCGCCTCGGCTACCGGCAGGAAATCCAGCGCCTGCGCCGGGGCCTCGAGTGGCAGCAAGAGGCGGTCGGGACCACGTGAGCCTGCCCCGCACCCCCGCCAACTCGCCTCAATGGCCCTGACCTTTGGCTGCCACGAGCGGGGCGTCGAGATTTGGGCGTATTGCCTGATGCCCAATCACGTGCATTGATCGCGGTGCCGCAGGCGGAAGACGCCCTTCGCTTGGCGATCGGCAAGGCGCACCGTCGGTACACGCGGCGGGTCGACTTCCGTGAGGGGCGGCGGGGGCATCTCTGGCAAGGCCGGTTCGCCTCGTCCGTGATGGACGAGCCCTATCTGCTGGCGGCGGCCCGGTACATCGAACTCAACCCCGTGCGCGCCGGGCTCGTGGTCGCGCCGAGCGAGTACCGCTGGACGAGCGCGCGGGCACACCTGAGGGGCAAGGACGACGGGTTGGTTCGCGTGCGGCCGCTGTTGGCGATGGCCGGCAGTTGGCGACGCTTGCTCACCAGAACTCCAAACCGGCCGGGTTGTTGACCAAGCGGCGGACGGAAGGCAAGGCGTGTAATCGAAGGTAAGAAGTTCCAGGCCGGAACATGCCCAGTTGGCAGGCCGTCGCCTAGGCCCCCGCTGTGGGTGCTCCGACCTAAGGCGTTGGCCATTCGCAGGTTATGTGCAGTTTGACCGGATTGAGGCGCCTGCCGCTTGGGCAGCCGCTTCCGTTTGGCACGGGAAGTGCATTTCCTCCGTCCCTGTCAGGGGCACGATGCCCGAGAGCTTCTACCTTCTTCCATTCCGTCCTGGAGCAATCTCCGGGAGCCTCGCGCCGGGACTTGGTACAATGGCGGTGCGGAAAACCGCGCCTCCGTGGGCCGGCGTTGGGGAAAAGAGGCGGCTTGGCCGCTCCCGGCGAACTCTCTTCCGCATGGATTCGTATCAGAAATGAACACCACAATCGAACGCGTGAAGCGGACTGCCCAGAACCCCGCCCCCGTGTGCGAGTGGACCGACGAGGATCTGCTGCTTGCCTACCAGGATGGGGGGGAGCGGCCCGCGTTCGATGAGTTGGTTCGTCGATACGAACGGGAGCTCTACAATTACCTCCGCCGCTACCTGGGCGACGAGCAATTGGCCGAAGACACCTTCCAACTCACCTTCCTCCAGGTCCACTTGAAGTGCGACCAGTTTGAGCCGGGCCGCAAGGTGCGGCCCTGGCTGTACGCGGTGGCCACCAACCAGGCCATCGACATCCAGCGCCGCAACCGGCGCCACCGCATGATGAGCCTCGACCGACGCACAGGCGACCGCGAGGAGAGGGACTCGGCCAGCCTGGTCGAGATGCTGGACAGCAAGGCCCCGGGCCCGGCCGACCGCTTCGACTCGGCCGAGCAGGGGGAAGTGGTCCGCGGGGCGGTGGACGGGCTTCCCGAGTCGCTCCGCCAGGTCGTGATGCTCGTGTACTACCAGGGGTTGAAATACCGCGAAGCCGCCGAAGTGCTCTCGATCCCCGTCGGAACGGTGAAGAGCCGCTTGCACGCCGCCATCCAGAAGCTCAACGAAGCGTTAACCCCTACCGAACCGCTGGCCAATGATTGATCCCGCCCCCGTGGACCTTCTTGGTTACCTGCTCGACGCCTTGGACGACCCCGAGCAGGCCCTGGTGGAAAAACATCTTCAAAACGACCCGCAGGCGCGGCAGTCGCTCGCCCTGGCTGAGCGCCGGCTCGCCTGCCTGGCGCCCCGGCGGATCGAACGCGAGCCGCCGCCGGGCTTGGCCGCGCGCACGTGTCAGTTTGTGGCCGACCGGGCGGGAGTTGCGGGGGGCGGCTGCCAAGGGCCCGGACCGGCCGCGGCGGGCGTCGAGGCCGCGGAACGGGACCTGATCGCGGCGCCCCGGCCCCGGCCCGCGCTTGTCGAGACCGCGCCGCCCGCGGGGGCTCCCCACTGGCGGTGGCAGGACATTGCGGTGGCCGTGGCCGTGTTCGCGGCCCTGGGGGCGCTGGTGTTTCCGGCCATCCACGGCAGCCGCTTCCGGGCCCAGGTGACCGCCTGCCAGAACAACTTGCGCGAGTTGGGCACCGCGCTTTCTCTCTACAGCCAGCAGCACGGCGAGATGTTTCCCCCTGTGCCCGCCGAAGGGCGGTTGGGAGTGGCCGGGATCTATGGCCCGACGCTGGTGACCGGCGGGTACGTGGCGGACGCCGGGCGGATGGTGTGTCCCGGGTCGCCGCTGGCCGGGGGCCCGCGACTCTCCATTCCCACGCTTGACCAGCTCGAGTCGCTCCCCGACGGCGAGTTGGCCCGGCTCCTGCCGAGCTTGGGCGGGAGCTACGGCTATTCGCTGGGCTACACGGACCAGGGGACATACCGTCCCACGAAGAACCTGCACCGGGCGACGTTCGCCGTGCTGGCCGACGCCCCGGACCTGGGGCGGCCCGGCCGCCAGAGCGACAACCACGGCGGTCTGGGGCAGAACGTGTGGTGCGAGGACGGCCACGTGCAGTTCGTCCCCGCCTCGCGCCTGGAGGACACGGCCGACGACTTTTTCGAGAACGACCGGGGGCTGATCGCCGCGGGGGCCCATGCCAACGACGCAGTCGTGGCCCCCAGCGCGGCCCGGGCCGTCGGCGACCGCGCCTGGTAGGGCCCCACTCGCCGGACGGCCTGACCCCGTAGCAGGCACGCTCCGTGTGCCGTCCGCTGCTTTCTCGGCGAAGGCACGCTGAAACTGCCTGCTACGTTGCAGACCGCGAACGGATATTTCAGGTGTACTCCGTCGGGTCTTTCGAGCAAATGTAGCGGCGCCAGCCGTCGAGGTGCTCCTTGCTCAGGCTGTTTTCCCGGGTGAACTCGGTCTCGACCTTGGTGTCGGTGTTGGGCACCTCGACCTTGACCTTCAGCCGCCCGTTGGTCTGATAGTGGAAAAACACGTTGACGGGCGACTTTTCCGGCAGGTCGGCGGGGAGGGCGCGGACCGAGCAGCGGCCGATGGCGTTGCACTCGTCGGCCGAGGGGCTCTCTCCCTCGACGACCTCGACAAGGATCGATCGCTGGCCGGCCTTCTGCGTCTTGAAGGTCCGCTTGGCGGTCACCGGCAGCCCGGTGTTGCGGGGGATGAGGATGCCGTTGCGGCGGCGCTTGGTCTGGGGATCGACCCCCACGACGCCCAGGCTGTGGGAGTTGACGTTCTTGATCTTGAAGGTGGCCGGCTTGCCGCGGCTCTTGGCCAGCAGCAGGCCCGCGTGCAGGGCCGCGCCGTGGGCCACGGCCTCGTCGGCGGCCACCGAGGCGTCGGGTTCCTTGCCGGAGAGCTTCTTGAGCATCTCGCGGACCATGGGCATGCGGGTCGAGCCGCCGACCAGCAGGACGCGGTCGACCTTGCCCCATTCCAACCCGGCCGCCCGGAGCGTCTGCTGCGTGGTGAAGCGGGTGCGGTCCAGCAGGTCCTGGGTCGCTTCCTCGAATTGCTTGCGATTGACCTCGATGCGGGCCGAGCGTCCCTGGAAGTCGCAGGCCACGTAGGCCTTGGTGCGTGCGGAGAGGGTCCGCTTGGCGTCTTCGCACTCGCGCCACAGCTTGCCCGCGGTGCGGGCGTCCTCGCGCGGGTCGAGCTTGTGCTCGCGGATGAAGCCCTCGGCCACCAGGTCCACGAGGCGCTGGTCCCAGTCGAAGCCGCCGAGGCGGACGTCGCCGTCTGTGGCCAGGGCGCGGAACTGGGTCCCCTTGATCTCCATGACGCTGACGTCGAACGTCCCGCCCCCCAGGTCGTAGACGAGGATCTTCTCGGTCTTGTGCCCCTTTCCCTCGGGGGTCATGAAGCCTTCTTGGAAGCCGAAGGCCACGGCCGCGGCGGTCGGCTCGTTGATGATGTCCATCACCTCGAAACCGGCCATGTAGCCCGCGTCCTGCGTGGCCTTGCGGCGGACCTCGTCGAAATAGGCGGGGACGGTGATGACCACCTTGCTGTACTCGCCGATGCGGGCCACGGTGTCGGTGCGAAGCTTGTTGAGAATCCAGGCTTCGATCACTTCGGGCGGGTACTGTTTGCCCTCCAGGACCTTGTGGAACACGCGGTAGCCCATGTCGCGCTTCGAGCACTCGGCGACGTGCTCGGCCTCGATGGCCAGGGCCTTGAGGGCCTCCTTGCCGACCACCACGTCGTCGCCGTCGAAGAGGACCACGCTGGGCGTCAGCCGCTCTCCCTCGGCGTTGATGAGGGTCTCCGGCTGTCCGCTCTCGTTGAGCTTGGCGACCACGGAGAAAGTCGTGCCGAGGTCAATGCCGATGGCGGGCGAGGGATGGTGACTCATGGCAGGGGGTGTCTCTCAAGGGGTTCGCGGCCGGTAGTGGTGGATCACTGCCAGGGGAACGGGAACGAGTCGGGCCGAAGGAAGTGCAACACCAGGTAGCCCATCCCAAGCCCGATGATTGCGGCCGCCACGTGGCCGACAATGGTCACGGTCCAGTTGCGGCCCCGAGCAGCCTCGGCCTGGGCGGCCTCGGCGACGTTCGAGTTGGACGACGGCGCAGGATCGGGCGGCGGGGGCGGCTCAGGCGGGCGCGGAGGCCCACTGGCAGACGTCGGCGCCATCGCCCCCGCCTGCGTCGCCATTGCCCCGGCGCCCCAGGTAGCCGTGGCCGTCAACTCCGGGCGCAAGCCGCCGGTCGTCGCGGCCGGCTGACCAGCCGGCTGCGCGGCCGGTTGTACGTAGGCGGCCCCAGGCTGGGAAGCTGGCGGGATCGGGCCCTGGGCATAGCCCCCAGGAGTTCCGGCGGATGCGACTGGGGTTGGGCCCGCGCCGGCAGCAGACTGGTAAGGACCGGGGGGCGAGCCGGGAGCCGCGCCCGGCGCCAAGCCCGGGTTGCCCGCCAGCGGCGAGGGGGCCGCGAGGGGCATCGGCCCGGAAAGCGGCGCTGGGGCGGACAGGGGTGACGGGGCCGAGAGGGGCGAGGGGCCAGCGGCAAAGCCGCCGGTTGCCGCGGGACCGGCGTCCCATCCGCCGTGCGGCGCAGGGGCGGGCGGCTGCCCACCCGGCGCCGGACCAAGGTGGAGCACGTCGGCCAACAGGGCCTCGAACGCGTCGAAGCCTGGCGCGCCGGCCATGGTTTGGCGCCAGCGGGCAATGCCTTCCAGGGTCATACCCGTGTCGCGCTCCAGGGCCAACTGCACCTCGCGGTGGGTGCCGGGAACGACGGCGTGAACGGCCAAGCGTCCGTTGGTGGCGTACTCGAAGGTGACCTCGACGGGCCAGCCCTTGGGCAGTCCAGCCGGCAGGTCGCGGATCACCGTGCGGCCAATGGGCGTACACTCCGACGGCAGCGAGCTCTCGCCTTCGAGGACCTGGACCACGATGGACCGCTGGCCCTCCGACTTGGTGACGAACTTCTCGGTGAATCGGGCCGGCAGCGGCGTGTTCCGCGGGATGAGAATGACGTTCGTCTTGCGGAGCGTGTCCGGGTCGATGCCCTCGACGCCCAGGCTGTGGGCGTTGACGTTGGTCACCTCGAAGCTGGGCCGGCCGCCGCCGTCGGGCCGCTTGGACAAGACGTAGCTGGCGTAGAGGGCGGCGCCGCGGGCCACCGCCTCGTCGGGATTGACGGTGTGGTCGGGTTGCAGCCCGGTGAGCTGCTGGAGCATCCGCGAGACCATGGGCATGCGGGTGGAGCCGCCCACCAGGAGCACGCGGTGGACCTGGGACCACTCCATCCGGGCCGCCGCCAGCAGTTGGCGGCAGGTGTAGGAGGTCCGCTCCAGGAGGTCGCCGGTCAGCTCCTCGAACTTCTCGCGGGTGACTTCGATCTCGGCGGCCCGGCCCCCGTGCTCGACGCGGACCTTGGTCTTCGCCCGGACGCTCAGCGTGTGCTTGGCCTCGACGCACGCGGACAAAAGGCGGTTGAAGCCGGCCGGCGACTCGCGAGGGTCGGCGCCGTGTTGCGACTTGTAGGCCTCGGCCACGTGGTTCAGGAGGCGGAGGTCGAAGTCGTGGCCGCCCAATTGCACGTCGCCGTCGGTG
>WBZO01006459.1_pt1 | contig 11343 bp, 8 predicted proteins | sample 5204261 | NCBI WGS metagenome assembly WBZO01 (sample SAMN12412400, study PRJNA552823) | activated sludge metagenome | isolation source: activated sludge from anammox sidestream of wastewater treatment plant... | place: USA: North Carolina | collected 2017-09 | reverse complement strand
ATCCTCCAGGGAGACCTTCGGTCGGCCGTTTCGGCGGGGTCGGAGACCCACGCCGAACCTGGTTCTGGGATAGGCCCTCAGAACCAGGCGGCCGTGAAGCCGCCGTCCACGTTGACGTGCGTGCCGGTGATGAACGCGCCGGCCTTGGGCGCTACCAGCAGCAGCAGGGCCCCGATCAGCTCCTCCGGCTCGCCGTAGCGTTTCATGGGCGTGCCTCGCATGATGTTGTCCACGCGCTCCTGGTCCAGGAGCTTGCGGTTCTGCTCGGCGGGAAAGAACCCGGGACAGATGCAGTTGACCCGCACGTTGCGCGGGGCCAGGTCCTGGGCGATGTTCCGCGTGAGGTTCAGGACGCCCGCCTTCGACGCCGCGTAGCCGAAGACCAGCGACAGCGGCAGGTGCGAGGTGACGCTGCCGATGTTGACAATCGCCCCGCCGCCATGGTCCGCCATGTGCCGGCCGAAGACCTGGCAGGCGGTGAACACGGCCTTGAGGTTGATGGCCATCACGCGGTCCCACTGCTCCTCGGGGTGTTCGAGGAACGGGCTCCCGTAGTTCACGCCCGCGCAGTTCACGAGGATGTCCACCCGTCCCGTGGGCTTGCTGGCCGCTTGGAGGGCGGCCTCGATCGACGCCCGGGAGGTAACGTCGATCGGGCAATGGCTCGCCTGGCCGCCGAGGGACCGGAGTTCCTCGACGTGGCGGCGGCATCCTTCGTCGGTGAGGTCGGCCACGACCACGTGGGCCCCGGCGCCCGAAAGGCCGCGGCACAGGGCCCCGCCCAGGACGCCCGCGCCGCCGATGACCGCGGCCACCTGGCCGTCGAGCCCGAACAACTCATGCAGGTAATTGGCTGACACTATCGGCTCCCCATGCAAAAAGGGGCGTACGTCTCCAATTTGGCCGGCGAGCTTGCTCGCCGCGGTGAAGCGGTATCGGGCCCTCGTGACGGTACTCCCCGCGGCGAGCAAGCTCGCCGGGTAAATGGCATTTTTACCCCTGAGGCCGCTTCCGCTTGTGCAGCCACTCGGTGTGGAAGAACTCGCCGCGGGGCTTGTCCACGCGCTCGTAGGTGTGGGCCCCGAAATAGTCCCGCTGCGCCTGGAGGAGGTTGGCCGGCAGGCGCTCGCTCCGCAAGCTGTCGTAATAGCCCAGGGCCGTGGTGAAGGCCGGCGCGGGGATGCCCAGCCTCACGGCCGTGACGACCACGTTGCGCCACGCCTCCTGGGCCTTCTCCACCGCCTGGTGGAAATAGGGGGCCAGAAGCAGGTTCTCCAGGTCCGGATTCGCGTCGAAAGCCTCCTTGATCCGCTCCAGGAACACGGCGCGGATGATGCAGCCGCCGCGCCAAAGCATGGCGATCTCGCCGAAGCGGAGCGGCCATTTGTGCTCCCTGGCGGCCTCCTGCAACTGGACGTAGCCCTGGGCGTAGCTGCAAATCTTCGAGGCGTAGAGGGCCTGGCGCACTTGCTCGATGAAGCCCTTCCGCTCGCCCTCGTACTTGCCCGACGGGCCGCGGAGGGCCTTGCTCGCCCGCACCCGGGCGTCCTTCATGGCCGAGAGGCACCGGGCGTAGACGGCCGTAGTGACCAGGGTGCTGGGCACGCCCAGGTCGAGGGCCAGTTGGCTCATCCACTTGCCGGTCCCCTTGGCCCCGGCCGTGTCGAGGACCACGTCCACCAGGTCGCCGCCGGTCAGGTCGTCCTTGACGCTGAAGATGTCGCGGGTGATTTCGATCAGGTAGCTGTCCAGCTCGCCGCGGTTCCATTCGGCGAAGACCTCGTACAAATCGGCGTTCGTGAGCCCCAGGGCGAGCTTGAGCATCCAGTAGGCCTCGCAGATGAGCTGCATGTCGCCGTACTCGATGCCGTTGTGGACCATCTTCACGTAGTGGCCGGCGCCGCGCGGGCCCACCCATTCGCAGCACGGGACGTCCTTGTTGGGACCGACCTTGGCCGAGATGGCCTGGAAGACGGGCTTGACCAGCGGCCAGGCGTCCGGGCTGCCGCCGGGCATGATGCTCGGGCCCTTCAGCGCACCTTCTTCGCCGCCGGAGACGCCCGTGCCGATGTAGAGCAGCCCCTTCGATTCGACGTAGCCGGTGCGGCGCTCGGTGTCGGCAAAATGCGTGTTGCCGCCGTCGATGATCACGTCGCCCGGCGCCAGCAGCGGAATCAGCTTGTCGATGAACTCGTCCACGGCCGGGCCGGCCTTGACCATGAGCATGACCTTGCGGGGACGCGCCAGGCTGGCCACCAACTCCTCGAGAGAGTGACAGCCGGCAATGTTCTTTCCCTTGGCCGGGCCGGCCAGGAACTCGTCCACCTTGCTCACGGTGCGGTTGAACACGGCCACGCTGTAGCCGCGGCCCTCGATATTGAGGACGAGGTTCTCGCCCATCACGGCCAGTCCGATCAGTCCGAAATCGCATTCTCTTGGCATGTTCATCCTTCCACGGGCCACGGGGGGCGCTCGGGCAAGTAACGGTTGAATTCGTCCAACAGATCTTTCTGGTACGTCTCGTCGAAAGTCCCGGCCAGAAACCGCTCGATGCCTTCCTCGAAGAACCGTTTCCAGCTCGCCTCTTCGTGGCCGGGATTGATGGGGAAGAACAGGGTGTGGTTGGCCGTGGCCGCGTTGTAGTCGCCCGGCGCGTCGCCGATCATCAGGGCCTTGCCCGGGGCGTACTTCTTGGCCACGCCGAGGCACTCCTTCTTGGTGCCGATCTCCTGTCCGCAGATGGCGGCGACGTAGCCGGTCAGGCCGTGCTCCTCCCACTCGCGCACGAGGGCCTCCTGCGGCGTGGCCGAGACCACGAGCACGTCGGCCTTGCCTTGGAGCTTCTGGAGGCTCTCGCGCACGAAGGGAAACGGAGGCACGCCGCGGACGATCCGCGCCACGGTCTCGTTGATCGCCTTGGACCACGCCAGGGTGCGGCGAAGCCCCTCGTCGCCCGTCTCGTTGACTTTGCGCTCCAGGGCCGGGTTGCCAAGCTTCGACTCTTCCTTGATCCACGCGCGGAGCGACTCGGGAATCTCGATCTTCACGCCGCGGGCCTTGACCTCGGGCCGCCTCTGAAGCCACTCCAGCACCTCCACCAGCGCCGGAAAACGGTTGATCCCCCGGCTCTTCGAATAGAGGTTCACAAACTCGGCGGCCTCCCGGGCGTACTTGCTCACCCCCTGCAGGTCCCAGTAGTTGACTGTGTTGGGCGTGAAGCACTCCTTCTGCTTCAACTCCATCGTGTCGAACGCGCAGCCGTCGGAGTCGATGCCGACGAGGAAATCGTGCTTGGGAGCAAGGTCGAACATGGCGGGCCGCTTTTTGGTAGGGTGCGTGCTCGCACGCACGCGCCTTTGCGATGGGTTGCGTGCTCGCACGCACGCGACCGGACCGGGAACGTGATGGCTTCGTGGAATGTTCGCGCTAAAGCGCGTGCGTGCGAGCACGCACCTTACCTCCTGTCCGCTTGAGGCACGTAGCTGGGGAGCTTCTGCTGGGCGTAGATCGGCTGGAATCGGGTCAGTCGTTGGCGGCCGTCGGCCAGGGGGAGCGTCACCATGTCGTCGCCCACCAGGGGACGCGCGTAGCGGACGAAGTCATCCGTCACGTCGCTGCCGCTCGGGGCGATCCACGCGGCGGGGAAGGTCCGCTCGCTGTTGGCCACGACCGAGAGCGGCGCCTTGTCGTAGCGCACGCTGTAAATCGCCCCTGGGGCGCGGAGGATCGTGGCCATGAAGCCGCTCTCTCCGCGAGCGGCCAACTCCAGGGCCTTCTGGCCCACGCGATAAGCCTCGTCCAGATCGACCGTCGAGGCATAGGCCATCGAATGACGCTGGTCCGTGCCGGAAAGGTTGCCTCGCGCGGCCCCCTTGGCGGCCAGGCCCACGCGGTTGAGGTAATTCACCAGGGCCTGCACCACCGAGACCGTCGCCGAGCCGTACGACTTGTGCCCGAACGAGTCGCGCACGTCGGCCGCTTGAAGGTATGCCTTGACCTCAGGCAGGTCGAAGACCTTGGCCTCCGGCAGCGAGCCGACGTCGAAGCCCTCGCTGACCACCACCACGCAACGGCCGTGCCGGCGAAGACAGTCATTCACCTGGTCGGCCACTTGCTCCGGCGTGCAGGAGCTTTCGGCCAGGTAGATCAGCAGTGGGGACTCGCGACGGGGATCGGCCAGCCGGGCCGCGGCCGGGATGAACCCGATCTTCCGGCCCATGGCCTGCATGACGAGCACCGGGTCGGCCGGGCAGGAGCCCCGGTTCTCCTCCTCGGCGCTCTGGGCCGCGTGCATCCAGTACTTGGCCGCCGAGCCGTAGCCCGGCGTGTGGTCGATGATCTGGAACGCGCTGTCCCCCACATCGTTGTCGATGGTCTTAGGCACACCCACGGCAACCAAGTCCAACCCCCGCTGGTGGGCTAGCCCGGCGATCTTGTCGGCCGTGTCCATCGAATCGTTGCCACCGATGTACAGGAAGTATCCAACCTGGTGGGCCTTGAAGACTTCGATTACCCGGTCGAAGTCCTCCTTTTGGGTGGCCTTCAGCTTGTAGCGGCAGGTGCCGATCGAGCCGGCGACTGGGGTGGTTCGGAGCAGGGCGACTTCCTCGGCCGGCTGGCTCGTCAGGTCGAGGAGTTCCTCCTTGAGGACCCCCTCAATCCCATGCCGGGCGCCGTAGACAGTGCCGACCGCATCCGAGTCGCGGGCGGCCTCGATGATGCCGCGGAGGCTGTTGTTGATCACACAGGTCGGGCCGCCACTTTGGGCCACGACGAGGTTGCGTAGTCCGCCCATCGATCCCACCGAGGGAAAAGGCCGATTGCAAAAATCGGCATTCTAGCGGCGGGAGAAGCTGGGGGCAATGAGGGGCAGGGATAGGGGCAAGCCTATGCCGCCTTGCGATGGGCTGCCGATGCGGCCCGATCCCGGGCGATCGCCTCAAGCACTTGGCGAACAAGAAGTTCGGTCGCTTGGGCCACAAGACCGTCGCGGCGGCGAGGTGCCAGGCTTCCTTGGCGCACCAAGCGTCTGGTCGATCGGTGGACGGGCACCCGCGCCCGGGCCCAGACGTAGCCTCGTGCCTCGCTGGGAGTCATCTGACATGCCCGGCTCCACACTTGATCGACGACCGCCGTCCGGCAATCGACGGCCAGCGCGCGGGCGAGCCGATCTCTCTCCCCGCTCCAATCCCATTCGAGATCCTGAAAGAACTGTCGCAGCCGCACCACGGATAGTCTCCTTCCCTGCCACTTCGCTTCGAGGGGCCGTCCAGGGCGTTTGCGCGAAAGGGGCTTCCGGCGTCCTGGACCGCGCGCAAGGTGCTGCGCTCGCGCGCGACTCTCAGCAATAAGGTATCGGCTCCGCGCCGCCCGCGAGCGAGGGATCGGCGGCCAAGATCGCAGAAATTCCGTCAGGCGCGAGATTCGGACGAGCCGGAGTCTGCCGAGGCATCGCAAGGGCCGCAAGATGCGGTTTCCTCGCTTGCCCCGTTGCTCTTCCCCTGCCGGAATTGCCCGGCAATCCGGCTCTGCCTTTCTTCTCGGAAGGCCCGGCCCCTCAGAGCAAGCCGTAACTCTCCAGAGCATGGTAGACCCAGGGTTGGGTCCACGGGTTCCAGGTCGGGTAGGCGGCCGAGAGGCACGACACGCACAACAGGGCGAGCGCCAGCCCCCGGCTCCACCAGTGCCTGGCCATCCAGTCGGCGGCCGGCAGCATCCCCACCAGCCATAGCGGCGCAAACCAGAACATCCAGCGGAAGCCGCTGGCCTGGCCTCCGTAGTTCATCTCGGTCACCACCAGCAGGTAGAAGGCGAAGCAGACCAGCGACGCGCCCGCGATCAGGGCGGCCAGCCATCTCAATCGCACCTCGCCGGGACGGACGAGCCACATCCCCAGCCCTGCCACGCTCAACAGCCAAATGGGGGTCAGGGAGAACACGCCGTGGTGCCCGACCAAAGCATGGAACACGTACCTCAGCCGCGAGTCCTCGCCCCGGTCAATGCCGGACGGGTTCTTCCAGTAGCTCTCTACGACCTTTTCCTCCTTGCCGCGTTGGACCTTGAAGCTGTAGTCGTACCAGTTCTTCTCTCGCGGGGCGTTCTTGGTGGCATAGGCCGGGACCAGGGTGCCGTGGGCGATCCAGTTCGTGCCGACGAATCCGGCGGCCACCGCGAGGGCGGCCGGGGTGAACACGAGCAGAGTGCGGACGGGCGCCTTCCACAGAAGCGCCAGTCCCAGGAGTCCCAGGAACGACAGGGCCGGCATCTCGTTCGCGGCCGTGAACGCCCCAAACAGCCCGGCCAGCACGAAATAGTGCCAACGCCGCTCGCCGTCGAACAGGATCGGAACGGCGGCGGCCAGGGCGAGCATGGCGCTGACCGCCCCGACGACGTGGTTGTTCAGCACCACGGCGAACGTCGTCACCAGCGTCCCGAACACGCCCGCCGTGACGACGAACAGGCGGCCCCAGTCGGTCGTACCCAAGCGCTCCGCCAGGCGGGCCAGAAGGACGAAACTGATCAGAAGCGGCACGACGTTGAACGTCACGAGCATGGTCCGCCCGACCAGGTAGGGGTGCTTCCCCAAGTCCCATCCGAACGCGTTGTAGAGCACCCAGTACTGGGCGGCCATGACCGTGGGCAGCAAGGGCGGCTTGCTCGAGTAGAGGTGGCCCTCGTCCTTGCCCAGGCCGCCGCGCCCCTCCTGGTCGTGCTTGACCATGTCGATGGTGTCCCAGCCGGGCTCCTGGATCACCTTGTCGATGGCGTAGGGCACCCAACGGCTAACCGTCTCGCCGTCGGTCTGGACCTCGTCGTAGACCCACATGTCGGGCTCGACGAGGGCGCGGATCGTACACCACCGGCTGCGGTCGTTTCCGCTGAGGAACGGGCGCATGAGGGGGTCGATCCGCTCGCGGCGGTAGCGGGCCTCGAAGTCCGCGACGCCCGCCTCGAGCTGCTCTCCGCTGACGCCCGCCTTGAGGAGCGACTCCCGCTTCTTGGCCTTCTCCGCGTCGAGGCCCTTCAGCCGCCCGGAGTGAACGTTGATCATGTCGGCCGAATCGACCGCCAGCACCCGGCCGAGCATGATGCCCGTGCCGGCGAGGATGACGATCAGGTACAGGCTGCGGCGGGGCAGCGCGGCGGGGGTGGGTGTGTCAGTCATGCGTCGGCGGCGGGATGGTCCTTGTCGGTCACGGTTGGCGATGGGACGCGGTGCGAAGCCGTCTCCTCGGCAATTGAGTAGGTCTTGTGGCCGGCGCCTTGGTAGGCCGTGATCAATTCGGCAATAAAGCCGATCGACATGAACTGGCCGCCCATCAAGAGGAGCCCCACCGCGTATATCACGAGCGGGCGCTGGTGGAGCGGCGTCAGTCCCAGCTCGGGCCAGGACTGGGCAGCGATCCAGTAACCCGTCAAGTAGAGCAGAAGCGCCAGCCCCAGCAGGAAGGAGAATAGTCCGAGGGTGCCTAGGGCGTGCTGGGGCCGCTGGCCAAAGCCGGTGAGGAACTTGACCGTGAGGAGATCGAGAAACCCCTTCACGATCCGCGTGAGTCCGTACTTCGAGCGGCCGAACTTGCGGGGGCGGTGGCCGATCACCAGCTCGCCGACCTTGAAGCCCCGCGCAGCGGCCAGCACCGGCACGAAACGGTGCAGCTCGCCGTAAAGCCGCACCTCGTCGAATATCTCGCGGCGGTAGCACTTCATGCCGCAGTTGTGGTCGTGCAGGACCACGCCCGTCAGGCGGCTCACCATCCAGTTGAACACCCGCGAGGGGAGCACCTTGTGCCACGGGTCGTAGCGGACCTTCTTCCAGCCGCTGACCACGTCGAGCCCCGTGGCCATCTCCGCGAGGAAGCGGGGGATCTCGTGGGGATCGTCCTGCAGGTCGGCGTCGAGGGTCATCACCAATTCGCCGCGGGCAAGCGCGAATCCGGCGTCCAGGGCGGCGGCCTTGCCGAAATTGCGGCGAAAGCGAATCCCCCGCACGCGGGCGTCGCGTTCGGCCAAGGCGCGGATCACCTGCCACGACCCGTCCGCCGAGCCGTCGTCCACAAAGACCACGTCGAGCTGGAAGCCGTTGGCCGCCGCCACTTCGTCCAGCTCGTTGAACAGGGCCTCCAGGCTCTCCCGTTCGTTGTAGACGGGGATGACGATCGAGAGCATCGCCGGCCTCACGGGATGGTTTGGTCGGGCGGGGCCGCGGACCGATCCGCCCGAACACCGCCAACGTATAGGATAGTCGAAATAATCAACTCCGCCACCAGCCAAACCACGCGGAGCAGCACCGCGCTGACCACGGCCACGACTTCGCCAAAGTGGGGGACCATCAGCTCGGCCAGCACCAACTCGCGGACCACCGCCCCGCCCGGGATGAGTGAAAGAAAGCCGGCCACCATGGCCAGGGCCACGGCCGCCACGTAAAGCGGCAACTGGGCCATCAGATCGAGCCCCTCAACGCTCATGCCGCGGAGGACGAGCCACAGGCTTGCCCCCAACACGATCCAGCAGACGGTCATGTAGGCCCAACCGGCGAGGAGCGTGACCTGGCCGAACCGGGCAAGCTGCTCCCGAACGGCCGGATTCGCGCGTCCTACGCCTGCCAACCGGGCAAGGAAACGGAAGACCGGCGGGATCGTGGGCAGGCCGGCCAGCACCATCAACCCCACTGCCACGGCCAACAGAACATGATGCTCGCGGAACCGGACGGCGAGGATGGCCGCGGCCAAGAAAGCCCCTACGGCCATCATGGTGAGCGTCTCCAGGAAGACGCTGGCCGCGGCCACGGCCGTATTGACGCGGTTGCCGCGGACCAGGCCCGCCCGAATGACGATGACCATCGCCTTGCCCGGGACGTACTTGCCCAAGTGGCTGATGTAATATGCCCGGATGCTCTCGCCCAGTCGCGGCTCCTGCCCGAGGACCCGAAGGACGCGGTGCCAATACACGGCGGCCGGGAGCAGGCCCAGGAGATAGACGACGCCCGAGGCCGCGAGCCAACCGGGGTGAAACCGCCAGGGATGCTCGTCCAGCTTGTCCCATGCGTCGGCCAGCGTGCGGCGGACGAACCACAGCACGACCAGCACGACGGCCAGCTTGGCCAGCGCAACGAGCCACTTCGTTCTCGTCGAGCGGGTCATGGCCACAGGCGGGCTCCAAGGCGGGCAGGGCGGAAGGCGGGCCGGGCGAGCCGCCGGCGCGCGGCCCAGGCGTCAGCCCCGACAAGTCGCTGCGCCGGCGAGCATCGCCAACATTGTGCCCTCCCGCGGTGGGAGGTGCAAGGCCCAACAAACCCCGGTCAACAGGACGCCTTTACGCGGGGGCCACTCGCCGGATAGGATGCAAAGATCGCGGGACGTAGAGGAGTGGGGCGTTGGATGTGGGGTGTGGAGCACAGGGCAGCGTGCGTGGATTGAAGCGGAATCTGGATCCGTACCGGGCACCTCGTGCTTAACGCTACCACGAAGCACGGTCGTCCTTTGGCTTCCACGGGCCATCGGCTTCCCGCCACCTGGTTCCTGCTCCTTGCCGCCACACTACATGCCGGGAGAATGCCATGTTTGCAGCGATGGTTCTGGTGGCCGCGTCGGCCGTGGGCGTCGAGCCCGGCTGGGAGAGGCTGGAAGGCGGCGGCTGGCGCTACTATATCCAGATCGACCCGGAGAACCTCAAGGCCCTGTCCGCCGGCGAGCCGATCGAGAGCGACATCCCGCCGGAGCTTCGGGACATCCGCAGCTACCGTGTCGTCCTGGGCGGCAGGCCCGTGCCAAGAGACCCGCTGCCCGACTTCTCGGCGCGCCCCAAGGGGCCCGTGTCGCCGGGGGCAGCCACGGTCGCGGGCGAGCCAGGACGAATCGGCGGAGGCCCTTCGGCCGCGTCTTTTGCGGAAGGACCGCGGCTGGGCTGGCCCGGCCCCGGCGCCCCGCCCACGGAAGGGCCCGCGAAGAGCACCGCCTCCCCGGGATTCGAGGAGCAGACGCTGGCCCGACCGCGACTGGACGCCACGGAAGGGACCGCCGCGGCGGGCCAGCCGGAGAAACCGTGGCTGGCCATGACCATCGCCAGCTCGGCCGCGTTCGGCTGCTTCGGCGGGATGCTCTACGCGGGCTGGATCGCGTGGGACTACCGCCGCCGCTACCGGCAGCTTTTCGCCGAGATGATCGCTGCCGGCTTGAAGGCGGAGGCTTGACGCGACGGGCCGTGGGGCCCCCGCTCATCGTGGACCGCCGAGCGTCTCGACGAACACGGGATGCTCGGTCAGCACGATGTGAATGCCGTTGCGCTGCCACGCGCGAACCGCCAATGCCCCCGCCGGGCTTGCCCCTAATGGCACGAGATTAGGCAATTTAGCCGGCGAGCTTGCTCGCCGCGCGGGGCCACGGGACCAACCCCTCGGCCGTCACGGCGAGCAAGCTCGCCGGCGGAATTGGCGTTGGCGGCATACGCTCCAAAGCGGTTCGACCCGGTCGGACACGGTCTTAAGAAGCCATTCGCTGTCCGCGGACGTATCTTGCCGCGGAAGTTGCGGGAAAAGGCCAGGCAACCCCCGACCTGGCAGGGTCCGCCGTCAGGCTCGCGTGCGCTGCCAGTGGTTCGCGAGCTTGACGAACTCGTCGAACATCACCTCGGTCATCTCAGGCCGAACGGCCAGGGCCTCGGGGTCGCCGTAGTTGAACACAATGAGGCCCCCTTCGGGCGTGCTCCAGTGGCGCACGAGCTGCCGGGCCTCCTCGCGCACCTCTTCTTCGATGCCGCGGGGGAGCGTCGACTGGATGTCCACCGTCGTGAGGAAGCAGACCTTGCCGCGGAACTGCTCGCCGAACTCGACCAGCCCGTAGGCTTGCGGCTGCTGCATGTTGAGGACGTGAACGCCCAGCTCGACTAGGCGGGGCACGAGGTCGTTGATCCGCCCGCAGCTATGGAGGACCACGTGCCAGCCGTGCGAGCGGATCGCGCCGAAGAGCCGCCCGTAGCGCCCGGCGAAGAACTGCTCGAAGACCTTGCGGCTGGTGAAGGTGCCCTGCTGCGTGCCCCAGTCGTCGGTGAGGAAGATGCCGTCGATGCGGCCCGGAAACCGCCGGGCGAGCTCGTCGAGCCGGGCGACGGTGAAATCGAGCACCATGTCGAGCACCCGCTCCACCTTAACCGGCTCCAGGTAGAAATCCTCCATCGTGGCCGCGAAGCCGCGGAGCATGTGCAGCCGCTCGATGAGGTTGAAGTGGCTGGTCACGACCACGTAGCGGTCGCCGGCCTGGTCCAGCAGTGGCCCGAGCCGGTCGAAGTAGAAGCGGTTCTTGGGGTCGGGCGGCCGGAAGCCCTCGAGGGCCGACCAGTCGGCCAGCG
>WBZO01006458.1_pt1 | contig 11346 bp, 26 predicted proteins | sample 5204261 | NCBI WGS metagenome assembly WBZO01 (sample SAMN12412400, study PRJNA552823) | activated sludge metagenome | isolation source: activated sludge from anammox sidestream of wastewater treatment plant... | place: USA: North Carolina | collected 2017-09 | reverse complement strand
CATTGGTCGGAATCGCATAGCAGAGAAGTCTTCAACGTCACGTGCAGTAGGGAACGTATAGATGATACGAATACCCGCTGTGTCTTTGTTAAATAGCTCGCGCCATTCTTCAGTTTCGGTGTGACTACAAAGGAACAATGCCTTAGCAATTGTGATTGTAGTTAGTCCGACCTGAGAAGACTTCTTTACGGCGATATTAGGAGAAAAGTCTCGAAGGATCTGTTGCTGGAAGAGATGCCTGTGGGTGAACTCAAGCGGGTCGCCTGCTTCATTCCTCAAGTTCTTCGCAGAGTAAACTACTGGATCGGTCTTCGCCATCCGCGCAATGAATTCTTCGCGCGAAAGATGAAGTTCTTCGTTAGCAGTCTCTAGCCTCTGAGCCTTTTTCTTACTTCGCCGTTTGTCCGTTACGCTGACCATATCGGAGAATCTCCCTCGTCCAGAAGTGAATTACGTCTGGATTAGGAGGCGGGATCGATGGTTCAAACTGGTCCAGGAACCACTGACCGCGCCCCGCCTGTGCAGTACCGAACAGATAGCGGAAATCCTCACCCGCCACATAGGACAAATACTGCTGATGCTTCGCGCGATCTCTAGAATCATCTTGATATCGGCGTTCGCCACGGATAATGCGATATTCTCGCTTCTCCTCCTTGCTCTGCCCCCAGATGCGGTAATTCATCCAGTTCCACAGCGCAATACCAAGCGACCGATACATGACAGATTCTGTTCGAGAACGATCATATGGCAGGACATCACCACCAAGGAAGATCTGCTGACGCATAATCTTGCTAGGTACGTGAATACCGTTCTGCCAAATGAATCCGCTGACGTTATATACGCCAGTAGACTCAAAATAGTTCTCAGGAATATCGATACCGACTGCGGCATCAAATCCCTCAAGAATCTCTCTCACATGATTCGAGGCATGGGAATGAATCATGAAGGGAGAATCGATTCGTTTTGTCACCCTAACAATTTGAGTGAAATATCCCTGGATTACATCAATCTTGGGAGCATCTACTCTACTGTCATCGATGATCGAGCGGACCATTTCGTCAACTTCATTGACGTCATGGAACGCGATCCTCTTTGGCATAGTGGGCCTCTCACATTAGTTGCTTCGGTCCGCTCTGAGCATATCCAGAGCTAGGTCAGACCGCGTAATAGGCGCATCGTTACCCTCGCGCTCCTGCTTCTCCTTAACAAACTCCAGGACATTGTCTGGCTTTTCTGGAGAATTATTGCTGGAAGAGGGGACGGTGCCTGCGCCGATCCTGTTTTTGTAGACGTCCAGCGATCCCTCTAGATGCTTCAGCAGAGCTAGAGCATCAGTTGGCTTCGTCGGCCACAGCTTAGACTTAGGCTTAATCATCTCGCCAATAAGTGAGGCACGCATCTTCAAGAGAATCTCGAAGAACGTCCCGTCATTACTAATGGCATCCTTGATCGTTGGATCCTTAGAGGCGTTGAGGAAATCGCGTAGGCCGTCGTTGTACATGGTTCTCAGGACTTCCCATTGATCCTGAGTGGCCCATGTTCGCAATGCCGCCATTGACGGCACCCGACCACCTAGAGCTTTACGCCTCTTGATTGCTTCACGAGTTCTCGTGTAGTTGCCTTCAAACTCCACGTAGATCTCGAACGCAATCTTCTTGCTACCTTCTGGGAAGCGGATCCCGGCGTGTGGTGACGCCTTGCCTGCATCTACCCTGAAGTTGCCGGTGAAGCCCAAGAGTTCATCGAGGTATTCGTCATCAAACTCTTGGAGCATATCACCTCCTTATCGCCGATAATCATCCCCCTATGTGAGGAGTGTCTGCAACTAGTATTCAAAAATGGACATAAAAAATGGACCGCCCCTTTCGGAGCGGCCCCATTTTCTAATTGAAAACTATAGCGATGGTATATCAGTTCTGTACTACTAGTGTAGAAATATCCCCTGTACCGGGCAACAGAATGCAGTTTGTTGAAAGACTCTTCATCTCTATGAGGTCGATAACCTTAGCCACAGTTTTCATACCATTAGAAGGAACCCATAGTCCGTATTCATAATAGGCTTCATACTTAGGGACTTGATATTTCCCTGAGTAATTCATCCTATCTCTGAATGGTTCCATTTCCAGTGGGTTAACCGAAACAACTGAAAGAATTATCGGATACTTCTTTGGGACTTTACGCTCTTCGACAGTGAACCACGGGACCCCTTTCAAGACTTGTTCAATCGTGAATTTCACGGGCCACTGTCTATTAGTCACTCACTTACCTTGTTCAACTCGTATTCGTCAAGCAAGCTCTTTACATTCTTAGGATTTTCACGAACATCATTTACGAATCGAATCAGTGCTCCCAACCCTTGACCATTCGTCCAACCGCGGATCCCGCATAGACGCTTGAAAGATTCTCGATCCTTTTTATCCATCCAGATATTTACTTGAACAAGACCTCCATTACGAACCGTATCGCGAGTCTCCTCATTCTTCTTATTCTTCTTCTTGTTCTTAGTATCTACAGACTTAGCCATTTTTCCTCACTGAAAACGGATGGTGGATATGCTCCACCTTACTTCCCGCAACATTTTCTTCTAGTGTCATGGCAACTTCTTCTTCTAAAGTTGCTCTTTCAATCTTCGATAGATGAGAAGTTGTTTCTACAAGAATATCTACTGTCATCCTATAGAATACGCGATTCATCTTTCTCTTTCTTTTCTACTCTCTTCCATCTCAATCTGAGCCAATTCGTCCATAGAGATATCGCGCTCTGTTATCTCCTGACGTCCCCACTCAAGTGTTACTGGAGTGCTAATACCAACCTCTAGACCTGGAGAACGGAGGGGCTTTGACTTCTCGTCATCGAACCATTCCGCACGCCTAGACTCGAACATCTCCAGATAACGGTTTACTTCTCCGTCTACTTGCTGTGCCTCGACCGGCGATACAAAATTCTCATGAGGATTAAACAGCGTATGCCATGTACGCTTCAGCTTATTTCTTACTGACCGCTGAAATAAACTTTTATCAGCAACACTCAATCTAATTTTCTGATAATGACGAAAGGCTAAGGATCCTGCCGAACGCTTTGTCATAATGATCCTGATCTAATTTTTCATAATACTACTAGCTGTGAGTTCTTCATCTAGATCATCATCAATTGCCCAATCATCGTCATCATCCCAATCATCGTCATCATCCCAATCATCGTCATCATCCCAATCATCGTCATCATCGTCATCGTCCCAATCATCATAATCGTCGTCTTCGTCTTCATCTTCGTAGTCGTCATCCCAATCTTCTATTTCATCACAGCAATTTTCACAAATTTCTTTATCTAGCCATTTTTCCTCACCAGATTTAACTGGAGGAGCGGGATCAATGAGAGCATTGTTTTCGCTCGTCGGGCGATTACAACGAGGGCAATTCATCCGTTCTTGTTCGCATTCTTCAGATTGCGCAACTGCTGACGCTTCTTGGAGATAACAGATCTATTAGTGCGAATAGAATTTTGGCTATTCTTAATAGCCTGTTTATGAATCTCGTTAGTTAATTCTAGACCACGGATTTCGGTTTCTAGAATATCAATCTGATCCTCAGGAGTTGGATTGACCATTTTGCGTCTTCGATCCTCATTACACTGAGTGCAAGAACCAGCCTCGCCAGCATGGATACCATGAGGACAATTCCACTCATTATAGTCTGCCATGCCCTATTACTTCTTCTTTCTATTCTTCTTCTTGTATTCACGACGGACAAGATCTTCCATCGCTTGTTCCCAGTCTCCGTTGTCTTCTTTAGCCTTCATGATGTCAATCGTGGCGTGCTGCGTCCATCCAACACCTAGCAAGCCGACCATATGCGCCCAATCCTCGACGTCATGACGGCGCAGAACATAGCTGTCGGTGTTGTCCTTGTACTCGCCAATATGCGTCAGTTCATGAACTTCAACGAGAGTACGCACATTTTTCTTAAGAGGTCTGTATCTCTCGTCATATACGATCAACATTACTCGATAAGGAAGAATACCATAAAGCTGAGGTTGGATCTTCCTAACCTCGGCAATCGCTCGGTATCCTTCTTTATCTGATCGCATTGCCAAAATGTGATTTGGATCAATATGACCAAAAGAATCTGGGAAGCGTTCGATTAGCCGCCGAAGTCTTCGATGGAGGCCCTTATCATATCGATATTCGTCAACCATTAATCAGATCCTTGACACTTACGTCTTTCCACTTCTTTACTTTCCTCTTTTGGATTACAAGACGCGGAATAGATGTTTTAAGAAGTCGATTCCTATTTCTCTCTTCCTTTTTTAAAAGAATTTGGTACATTCTACGATGACATTTAATGGCATCATCAAGATTGTAATGCTCATAATTTTCATAATCTTCGGGAAGAGTAAAATCGTAAAAAGGGATAACTCGATATTCGTATTCTGAACGGAATAATTTAATCAAGTTGTGCATCATTTACGCTGCTCCTCCTTCTTCGACAGGGGTTAGAGAGACGGCGCTTCTGGTTGAAAGGGACGGCCTCGATGAACCTCATGCCTCCCCTCCCGTACGGTTCTAGGTCGCCGGATTCCAGCGCGGTGATCGCGTCTCTGATGGCTGACTCTGCGCCGTCACTGCTGGCCCTCCGTGGACTCTGATGGGGTGGCCGGGTCGGGGTACTTGGCGACGGCCTCAGCATGGGAACCGCCCGACAGCCGGACTCCCACGCGGTTCAGGATCGCCTCGGCGGTCTCCTCATCCGCGCCCGCCTTCATCGTGATCTGCTTGATGCGCTCGCGGAACTCACGAATGTCGGCGTCAGTCAGCGCCATCTACTTCTCCTCTCGTTATGAGTCCTCCGTAGGGGGCTGCTCCGATGGCACGTAGAACCGTGGGTCGCTGATCTGCATCGAGGAACCCGGCGCGATGTCAGGGAGTGCTTCACGCAGGTCGCGGAACTCACCGCTCAGCGTGATCGACGGCTTGCCGGGGAACTGCTGCTCGACCTGACGGGCGATGGTGCGCACCGTCTTCACCATTTCTGCGTTGTCGTGGCTCACGGCCCAGTTCTCGGCCCACATCCCGAGAATACGTAGTTCGTGCCAGTTGATCGCAACCTGTACGTCCTCGGAGATCGCCATCGGCACGCTCGACGTTCCGCAGACCGGGCACACTGAACCCGTCAACTCCTCGTCGGTGAACTCCTCGCGACACTGAGTGCATCTCGTCGTCTTGTTCATGTCAGTGCCTCCGTAGGGGGCTGCTGACGGGCTTCGCGGAGGGCGCGGAAGATGCGGTCAACCACGCGCGTGATTCGAGGGCACGGACCGTGCCGCCTGCTCCCAATCCACCGCCATCTCCTCCTCACCCTCACACCACTCTAGAGGCGTCAGTTTCGGCCACGGCCCACCCAAGTGAGGCCCGACCGCAAACCACGTCTTCTGATCTATCCTGAGATGGCTGATGCCACCGTAGCCATGCCACCGGTCCTCGATCCCTAGCTCCCTATCCACTAGACGGAATTGGTGCCCTAGAGTCAATCCCGCAATCGATCTTTTCTCAACCTCAATCATCATCTACCTCCTCTGGTGGCGGCGATTCGCTCGGCCCCGATTATAACTTGCGCACTACTCCACATGCAATACCCCTAGCACACAACATTTCGGGACCCATACCCATCTCGATAGGGACCCAAAATCATATTCTGAAATTTTGCTCATGGGACCCCTATGAACTTTTTCTGATCTCATATATAGGGAGTGGGACCCCTATTGAATACCCTATGATCCTGTGAGTCCGTGATCCTGTGATCCTGTGAGATGTCTATGATTGATAATATGAGTCTGTGATTGATAATATGAGTCTGTGATTGATAATATGAGTCTGTGATCATTGAGATGTCCATCTGAGGAGCGGACGCACGTTCGGCTGTACTAGTACACAAGGGTAGGTAGGCTAGGCCGGGTCCCCCTGTACTAGTCGCGTCGATATGTACTAGTGCGCAAGGTGTGTACTAGTGCGGTAGGTGTGTACTAGTCGCGTCGATATGTACTAGTGCGGTAGGTGTATACTAGTCGCGTCGATATGTACTAGTGCGCAAGGTGTGTACTAGTGCGGTAGGTGTGTACTAGTCGCTAGTACAGGCGATATGTACTAGTGGGGCAAAAGGTAGGGCGGGCATTACTGCCCGCCCTGTACTAGTCGCTACTTGTCGGCGGTCGCCTTAGTCGCCTTGTTGCGGCGCTGTGGCATCGGCGCGTCGGCCATGCTGGCAAGCAGCGCGTCGGCGGCCTTGTCGCCCATCGTGGCGCGTACCGCGTCGATGCGCTGCACGATGCTCGGCGTCGCGAGCATATCGGCCAGCTTGTACCCGCGACCGCGCAGCATCGCGACCTGCGCAGCGTGCGCATCGGCGAACGCTTGCGCGACCGCAGCAGGGGCGAGGGTGGCGAGTCGGGCATCGGCGGCGCCGTTCGCGTCGCTGTCGCAGCGCCAACGCGCTACCGCGTCGCCCTTGCTGCGCGTGGTCGCCTTGCACGGCGCACCATCGCCGTGCTGCCCGCTGCACGATTCGATGGCACCGGCGGCGGCACGATGCGCGAACACATGCACCGTACCGCGATGCTTGCTGCGCGTGGTCGAGGGCTTGCGCACCGCCCACGAAAGGTCGCCCTTACCGACCTTGCGCGCCCACAACGGCGCACCAGCAGCAGCGATACGCACAACGACTTGCGCGAGCGTGTAGCCTTCGTGCTTGTCGTCGGTCGCCGCGAGCGCGGCACACCACGCGGCGAATTGGTCGCCGTTGCCATTGGCAATCGCCATACCGCCAGCGAGCGGCGCAATGGGGTTACCCTGCGTGTTGTTCGTAGCCATTGTCGGGCCCCTTTCGGTGGGCTTGTTGCGTCGCCCTATGCGGCGCTACGCGCCTAGTGTAGCGCCTTGCGCGTGCTAGTGCGCGAAATGCTGTACTAGTCGATTGTTAAATTTTGATTTATGCATCGCATAACTAAATTGGTTGCGTGCGCAATCGCACTAGTACAGGCCAACGCCACTAGTACAGGCCACGTGTACCGTTGCGCGTGCATACAAACTAGTACAGCCCCACCGCACTAGTACAGACTCGGACGGCTGAATGATAGGCTACTAGGAAATCAATCCTAGGGGAGAATTCAATCTTTTGATAGGCTACTAGGTCGGCAGGTCCAGGGGAAATCTAGCTATAGATGGAATACTACTAGCAAAAGAAAAGGTAGGGGAAATTACGCCCCTACCTATGCTTGACGGACAGATGTTTGCTAGATCTCCTGTCCAAGCTCCCTACCGTTTAATGCACACCGGACAGCAGTTGCGGTGGACGATTGCCTCGTTTGGTCCGAGTCCACACACCTGAATGACGAGCGCGTGTTCGGTGTGGGATTCCATGGTCTGCCAGCAAGCGCGGCAGGCATAGTCTCGGAGATAGGGTGCATCGCCGTTCGAGATGTGGGGATGGAATGACCCACCCGCCGTGTGCTTAATGGTCTCGTCTGTATCGCGGGGCATTTGATTTCCTTTCGTAGCTAGACGTTTAGTCGAACACCCACATGAAACGACCCGGCCCCCACTGTGGCTCGGAGGGATCCTCAAGGAAGCGGTTGACCGTGTGCCGGTACTGACTGACGACCTTCGTTTCGGACTCCCCGATGCGCCCCTCGCGGTGACGAGGGCTGCCCTTCACCGGGACGCCCCCCGAAGTGAGCGGCCATGTATTCGTCCACGACCTTGCCCTGGAGAGTGACCCTCGCGAAGTACGCCTCGGATGGCTCACACTCCCGCCCGTCAATGGTAACGAACCGGACTTCGTAGTCGCCCGGAGCGATCTCAATGTCCGTCCACCATGCCGCGTAGTCGTAGGTCTTGCGGACAACCGAGGGCTCTTCGATACGGTAAACAACCTTCACTGTGTTACCCCTGACTTGATGTGCCATCGCCCTGTGCGCTGGCATAAACAATATGGCATAAGGCGAGGGGCATTGAATATCCCTACCGCCGAAATCTTTTTTGATGAGGATGAATTCTAGCCGTGTTTTGAAATCTATCTGTGGATGGAGTGCTACTAGCAAACAAAAAGGCGGGGGAGATTAGTCCCCCGCCCTGTTGTCTACTCCTTAGCTATGACCTGGGATTTATCCCTTCTCTACTGGAACGAGGACTATCTTCCACTGACCAGGAAAGTCTTCGTCAAACCGCTGCGGGTACTCGTCGAACCACTGGCCGATATGCCCCCAACACAAGAGCCAAGATTGACTAACACTATCGAGGAGTTCATCGACGGTGCATGTGACCGTCATGTCACCCTTAGTGTTGCATTCGTCATACTCACACATTGGTACTTCCTTTCGCGGCTAGATGCGTGTGTCGCGGCCAGTACACAAACAATACAGTACGCCCGGTATGTTTGAATATCCGCGCAATGCTGGTAGGAATGACCGTGCCGCGGAAATCTTTAATCGAAATGAATTCTCTCAGAGGATTGACAGCTACTAGGATCTGTACCTATAGGGGATTTAAAGTCTGTAGGATTTATTCATGGTTCGACTCGACCGGGGCGAAAGTTGCCACCATCGCTATACAGATTTTGGTCCGTCGATTCAAAAGACGACCACTTTTTATTCAGTTATGGAAAAGTACATCGCTGTGGCGGTTCTCCCAGAGGTTTTAACTATTTTACCCCCTCCAGGTAGTGGGTCGGTGGGAGGTCGTGACGGAAATCTTTGTGAGGAATGAGGTTCATCCGTAGATAGAGTGCTACTAGCTTTCCACTTTGTGTAGGAGTTTGATCATTAGTATAGCGATGTAGAGGGTGATCTGAGTGTGTAGATAGAGATCAGCGCTGAGGATAAAAGGAGGGCGAGCAGGATGGCATACACCCCTGACGGACAAATACTATCAGAGACGTCAGGAGGAGCACCGCTGTACATCGGGTATACCGGGGAGCAATGTACTATAGGAAGGTCTTATGAGAGCTCTAGTATTGTCCTGGAGGGAGCATAGGAGAGGATGTAGGTTGGCCTCGCGCCCGCCAATTTTTGTCAGTCAGGGGACTATTAGTTTTTATCCACGGACGTCAAGTTGTTGTCTGCTGACGTCACTACCTCTGTGAGAGGAGGAAGATATAGCAGAGTCTGTGGATTGTTGAGAGGTCTAAACTCGTGACGCTTGTACCATGAGATCAAGTCGTCTAGTCCCATCTCCTCACCTGAGGGTACTGCATCCAGTATCAGGTGGAGGTGATGTTCGTCTGCATATGTAAGTATCTTCTGGAGGAGGAGAGATCCGTAGCCCCGCCATCTATATCCCTCAGGGACACTTACTCTGTTGACGTAATACAGAGGCAGATCTTCGTTGATTCCAGCCAACCCGTGATAATAGGTTGAATATAGAATCAGAGTAATGTCTGCTATAGCGATAGGGACAGATTTAGGTGGGTTGACGGGGATATAGAAGGTTTTAGCCTCCATGTCTATTTTTGATCAACTCTGTGTGCTTCGTACAGATAGGCTTGGTGGACTTTGCTGTCCTTCTTCATCTCATTAAGGAAGATTTGAGCCTTAGCCATGTTGTCGAAGTAGAGAGTGATCTCGCCGGGGTTGTCTTCGTGGATATACCGCAGGAAGTAGTAATTCATTTCTACAGTCCTCTTTCCTTTCGTGTCTGTTCTGCCTTGCGTCGAATAGCATCCTTGTCCTCAAGAATCCAAGGACTAAGAGCCTCCTCCAGATTAGTCATGATTGTGATCCGACAACACGAGATAGAACGTATTCACCCTCATGTCGGTGTTCTGCTCACTGCTCTGATTATTGATCCACTCGTCCAGGGAATCATGGAGGAACTTACGCACTTCCTCCTTCTTGTCCCCGTTGACATCATCGAGGGTGAAACACATATCAGAGTGAACACGCCCGTCGGGACGATTGTACATGATCTCGCCAGTGATGTGAAGCATTACCATCTCCTCCCATTAGGCGACTTCTTCTTCGGAGGGTCATCGTGCGTGGGGTCATCGTGCGTGATGCCGAGAATACCCTCCAGATGAGAGATCGACTGACCGTCGTAGTAGTAGTTTGTCTGTATCGGGATCTCGTGCATGAAATCCGTATGGATTTCATGCACTTCGAGGGTAATCCAACTCATACCCTCGTGAGACTCACTCTGGATGAAATCGTATGCCCGCTGTGCCTCCCAAGTCTTGACGCTTACTTCGGAGTCGTCGATGCATCCAATCTCGACGACAAAGTAGATCTGGCTCATTCACCGTCTTCTTCCCACCCCGGCTGATTCGGGGCGATACGGAACGACTCGATATATCCGTCCGTGGGATCGACCTGTACCATCCAATCTCCGATTTTGACCTCCCACATGGTCGAGGAGGGCATCTTCTTGATGCTGTCAACCTTCTCGTTTCTCCCGAGATAATCGTTCTCTCGGAGCATCTGCATGACACGTTCGCGCATGATTCCCTCCTAGTAGTGAGAGTGAACTTGGGCTATCCAATCCGCGAGAAGTACGCGCGTTCTGCGGCCTCAGCCATCCGAGACTCCGCTTCGTCGTCCTTCATCTTCTTGTACTCCTGGAGAAGGGCGGGGTCGCAGAGTTCCTCGTCCACGACCGCGATGACACGGTTCCCCGCGCAGCGTTCGCAGGGACGGTCAAAGTTCCCGGCCCTGTAGTCATCGATGAACTCGTCCCCCATCTCGTCCAACTCGTCGCGCGTGAACGCACCGAGGTAGGCGCTGGACTTCCCTTCCCCCTTGCAGTCGGGGCAGACCTCGTACTTGGCGGGAAGGTGAACGGTTTCGTACCGCTCCGTTTCCTCGTTCCAGTGATCGAGGAACTCAACCGTAGTGACCGCAGACATCGAAATACTCCATTCCTTGGTGGCCCTGTACCACCTACCAGCAGGGTACTACGGGAGGCGCATGTTGACAGTCAGGGTTATACCCTGTACTTGGGATAAGAATTCGGGCACATCATTTGAGACTGCACACAAGCCCCGTAGCAGCCCGGAAATAGCGACCCCGGTATACCTTACCCACAACCTATTCCGAAGGCCGCTGTAGGCCCGCACAATCGGTCAGGGAGCCATTCCCCAAACACCCCTGTGGTGCCCTGTTTGGTCTGCGTTTAAGGCTTGGTCTGGGTTTTTAGCTCGGGCGCAGATATCATTCATATAAGAGAATTCTTGCCTAGGGCGGAATGTTACTAAGAAAAAGAAAGGCGGGGGAATTTCACCCCCGCCTTGCTCGCTACTCGTTGGAATGGATGTGAAGTCGCCAGCCCAGGAAGTCATTGTCATCGTGACTGAAGAAGTGACGATC